>Ga0268261_10000637_pt1 | contig 22480 bp, 22 predicted proteins | sample TergutNc150P1_FD_190353 | JGI IMG/M metagenome (GOLD analysis project Ga0268261, IMG submission 190353) | Nasutitermes corniger P1 segment gut microbial community from laboratory colony in Florida, USA - Nc150 P1 (SPAdes) (version 2) | ecosystem: Host-associated > Arthropoda: Insects >...
TCTAGCTTCATTGTCGCTTGTCGCTTGTCGCTTGTCGCTTGTCGCTTGTCGCTTGTCGCTTGTCGCTTGTCCTCTAGTGTCATTTTTCATCCATCCTTTGTCAAGTGTTTACTTTTAATTATAGCAAGAGCGGTTAATAGATGAAAGGTTTTATATTTGGAAAGAAAAAGAATCGCCAGTATTCTATCTGGCGATTTGACTTAATTTCTTTCACTACTTTGAAAAATCTCGCAGTAAACTTTTGCTATTTTAGCTTTTCATAGTCTTTCGTTATCCTTAAAACTCATTTCAAGTTCGAGTTCATGCTCAACTTTCTCAATTTCTCCCAAAAGTTCTGCTTCACTTGGCAATACGAATTGATATTTACTTGCTAAGATTGTTTCGTTATCTTCTGGTAGGGAAAATTTTACCAACTGGTCATTTTTACCTGTGCACAATAAAATACCAATCGTTGCATTTTCATCTTCCAATTTCTCAACTCTGTCATAATAATTCACATACATTTGAAGCTGTCCCAAATCTTCATGAGTTAAGTCATGTGTCTTAATTTCAAATATCACATGTGCTTTTAGTAGGCGATTGTAGAAGACTAAATCTACAAAGAATTCGTCATCTTCTAAAGTTATCCTCTTTTGCCTAGCAACAAAGGCAAATCCGTTGCCTAGTTCCAGTAAAAATTCCTCAAGATGTTCAATCAGCGCAGTTTCCAATTGGCTCTCTCGGTATTTCGGTGTACTATCCAATCCTAGAAATTCAAGAACCATCGGATCTTTGATTATTTCATTGGGCTTATCTGGCAAACGTTCTTCATTTGCTAACTCCATCATTGCTTCCTTATCTGATGAAAGTAGCAATCGTTCATAAAACAAGGAATTTATTTGCCTTTCTAATTCCCTACCAGTCCACCTATTTTTTATTGCCTCAAGCTCATAATATTTTCGTTTCGTCTCATCTGAGATGCTTGATAGCAAGCGATATTGCAACCAGTTCAATTCGGACCGCACTGCGGTCCATTTTGGATAGACTTGATAAAATTGTCTTGCACGTCGCAAAGCACGTTCGGAAAAACCACTTCCATACCCTTTTGAAAGGCTCTTTGCTAGATTTTTAATCAAACTTGTACCATATTCTGCACGCTCTTTATTCCCCTGCTCCTCAACAAAAATCCGCTCGCCAATTTTCCAATACATTTGCACTCGATAGAAATCAACACTTCGTATAGCCTCACTTTTGGAAGCTTCAATAATTGACTGAATATCAGTCAATATGGTTACACTTTCTTTGTTTAATTCATTCTTGCTCATAACTTGCCCACTTTCCACACAAAGCCTTACTGTATTTCAATGATTTGATTGTATATGCTAAATTGAGCAAGTGCAAGATATTTGCTGTTTTTTATTCCCGTTCAGACTTTTTACTTCAAAAAATATACTTACAACTTTAATTACCAGGCGAGATGGAATAATGAAACCACGATAACAAAGATAAGTAAACAAGGCTGACCACAACTCTCATTCTCACTCCGCAATAAACTCCGCAATCTCTTCCATCGGCAACTTCGCATTCATCGCAATCAGCAACTTCAACCGCGCTTTCTGCGAATTAATTCCACTAGCGAAAATCAAGCCCATAGTCGCCAAATTCGCCCCGCCGCCTTGATAGCCATAAACAGGCTCAGCAACTCCATTGAAACAACGCGAAACCAAAACAATCGGAATACCTTTTTCCAAAATTGCCTGTAAGCCAATCAAAGTCTTCGGCGGAAGATTGCCTGAACCGAGTGCTTCAATAACCAAACCGTCCATACTCGTGTTTGCCAATATCTCAAACATCTCGCCGTCCATGCCTGCGTATGCCTTGATAATCGGGATGGAACCGACAACGCTGTGAATGTCAAATTTTGCGTGTTCTTGCAGTTGGTGGAAGAACAAAATCTTAGACTTGGTAATCAAGCCAATCGGTCCATGCGTTGGTGTGCGGAAAGTCGCCACATTTGTTGTATGAGTTTTGGTAACAAATCTTGCGGTGTGAATTTCATCATTCATTACAACTAGCACGCCTTTTCCTTGCGATTGATTGTCGCTGGCTACGCGAATGGCATTAAGATAATTATACAGTCCGTCACTTCCCAGCTCATTGCTTGAGCGCATGGCTCCTGTTAGGACAATGGGGCAATCACTGAGGACAGTTGTGTCTAGGAAAAATGCTGTTTCTTCTAGCGTATCTGTTCCGTGCGTAATCACAACACCGAAAATGTCTTCTTTTTCTACTGCGAATTCAATGCGGTTCTTGAGTTTGAGCATGTGTTCTGGCGTAATGTGCGGACTAGGCAGATTAAAAATATCCTCTGAGAGCAAAAAAACATCAGGTGGTAGTTCAAATTGTGCTTGTGCGATTGGATTTTGGACATCACTGACCACTTTCCCCTGTGCATCCTCGTGCATGGAAATGGTTCCCCCAGTGTGTAGTGCTAATATCTTTTTCATTATTTCTACCTCGCTATTGTCTTCTCTTTGTTATAATAGGTCTAGAGTGAAAAAAAAGCAACGAGGAGTATGAAAATGAGCGAAAAAATCATAAAATTAAGACAGAAAATGAAAGAGGAAGGCATTGAAGCACTTTTGGTAACTACGCCTTTTAACTTGCGCTATGTCACAGGATTTACCGGAACAACTGGACTTGCCTTGTTAAGTCAGGAAGAAAACTTCTTTGTCACTGATGCACGCTACACGGAGCAAGCGGCAAAACAAGTACCTGATTTTACTATTATTCAGAATAAAGGGCCTATCCTAAAAGAAGTTGAGAAATTAATTGAAAGCAAAGGTTTTAGCAATCTTGCTTTTGAAGAAGGTGTCAGCTATCAGCAATATATGCAGTTGGAAGAACTTATCCCTGCCGAATGCGATTTGTTCTGTGCACCAGCTATTATCGAAGATTTGCGCCAAATTAAAACGCCTGCTGAAATTGCGGCTATTCAAAAAGCCTGCGAAATCACCGATAAAGCTTTTGAATACATTCTAGGCAAAATCAAACCGGGTGTAACTGAGTTGGAACTTGCTAATGAGTTGGACTTTTTCATGCGTAAACTCGGTGCAAGTGGTACGAGCTTTGAGACGATTGTAGCGAGTGGCTATCGCTCAGCTATGCCTCATGGTGTTGCTAGCGAGAAGAAATTGGAGAACAATGAGCTGATTACTTTTGACTTTGGCTGTTATTATGACGGTTATGTAAGCGATATGACCCGCACGGTTGCTCTTGGAGCGGTGGATGAAGAGCTGCGTAAGATTTATGATATTACGCTTGAGGCACAAAAACGCGTGATTGATTTTGTGGCTGCTGGCAAGACGGTTGCAGCTTGTGATGCTGTAGCTCGTGATTATATGGGTTCATTTGGCTATGCGGACAAGTTTACGCACTCGCTCGGTCATGGCATTGGGCTGGAAATTCATGAGGGAGTAATCTTATCTCAAAATGTTACTGCAACCTTGATGGAAAATCAGGTAATCACGGATGAACCGGGGATTTATTTGTCAGGAAAAGGTGGCGTGCGTATTGAAGATGACCTGATTGTGACAAAAGATGGTTGTATTGTCTTAAATAAAGCACCGAAAGAGTTCATTCAGCTCTAAGTAGTTTAAATATTAGAGAAAATCTGATAAAATAGCATTTGAGTACGAAAAACTAAAAAGCGAGGCGTTAGATAAATGATTTCAGTAAATGAATTTAAAACTGGTTTGACTATTGAGTATGATGGAGGCATTTGGCGTGTGATTGATTTCCAACACGTGAAACCGGGTAAAGGTGCGGCGTTTGTTCGCTCAAAACTTAAAAACCTGCGTAATGGTGCGGTTCAGGAAACGACTTTCCGTGCAGGCGAAAAAGTTGCCAAAGCGCAAATCGACAATAAGAAAATGCAATACCTCTATGATACTGGCGGTATGCACGTATTTATGGACTTGGAATCTTACGAGCAAGTAGAAATTCCAGAGGCACAATTACAAGATGAGTTGAAATTCATGTTGGAAAACATGGAAGTCAGCATTATCATGTACGGCGAAGAAATCTTAGGTGTTTCTTTACCAAATACTGTAACGCTTGAAGTAGCAGAAACTTCTCCAAACATCAAGGGGGATACTTCTGGTTCAGGAGGCAAGCCAGCAACTATGGAAACTGGCGTGGTTGTCAACGTTCCATTCTTTATCAACCAAGGCGACAAATTGATTATCAATACAGCAGACGGCTCTTATGTGTCACGAGCTTAATATCGAAGGGAGATAGATTATGGCAAACGAAACTTTAACCATTCAAAACGATCAGGAACATGGCGATATCGTCATTGCACCTGAAGTCTTAGAGATTATCATCGGTATTGCCGCTTCAAAAGTTGACGGCGTTTACGGTATGCGCGGCAACTTTACTTCTACAATTAGTGAAGCACTTGGTCGCCAATCGCATGGCAAAGGTATTTTGCTGACAACTGGCGAAGACGATGAGTTGATTGTAGATATCTACACTTATCTTAACTACGGCGTTTCTGTACCAAAAGTGGCTATGGAAATGCAGGAAAAAGTCAGCCAACAAGTGCTTTACATGACAGGTTTAACACTTAGTCAAGTAAACGTACACGTTGTGGCAATCGTTCCTGAAAAGATGAACGCTAATGAACTTGAGAGTTTCTTAGATGATGAAGAAGATGAGGCAGCAAATGAAGAATGAGTACACTCGTCATGAGATACGTGAAAAGGCTTTGCAGTCCTTGTTTCCTTTGAACTTCAACGTTGATTTGACAAAAAGGGAAGCAATCCAACAGGCACTTTTTATGGATTTTGATGATATTTTGGACGAAGAACAAGAAAATTTTGTTCCCGAATATCTGGACTTGCTGGTAACTGGTGTGATTGAAAAACAGCCAGAACTTGACGAAATTATCAGCAAACATCTAACGAAAAAATGGACTTTACAACGCATCGCCAAAATGGATTTAATCATTTTGCGCATGGCAATCTTTGAAATGAAATACATCTCAAACGAAGACGTACCAACAAAAGCTGCGATTAACGAAGCAGTTGAGTTGGCCAAAGAGTTTAGTGATGATGTTTCTAGTAAGTTTGTTAATGGTGTGTTGTCGAATGTTTTGACGGATTTAGAAAAAGAATAAGAAGAAAAGCAAAAGCAAGCGAGTTTTCATCGCTTGCTTTTATTTTATACGGTTAATTCCAATACTTCTTCCATTGCAATCTTCAAGCGGTTCAAGCCTTCTGCCAACTTCTCTCTTGAGCAACCAACATTTAATCGCAGGTAACGCTCTCCTGCTTTTCCATAAGTGTCGCCTCGCATGATAGCTACTTTTCCTAGCTCAATCAAGGCTTTTTGAATTTCATTATCAGTCAATTCAAAACTTGAGACATCAATCCATGCTAGAAAAGTTGCTTGCGGGATTTGAAATTGAACTTTAGGAAAATATTCAGCAAGGAAATCTTTCAGATAGTGAAGATTGCCTTCTAAATAATCATTAAGCTCATCTACCCAACTATCCGCATATTGATAGCCATTCATCAAGGCATTTATCCCGAAAATACTTGCAGAAGATAGATTGTCCTTTTCCTTTAGCTGAATAAGAAACTGCTCTTTGAGCCAGCTGTTTGGTATGATTGCATAAGAACCGTTCAAGCCAGCTGTATTAAAGGTCTTACTTGCAGAAGTACAAATGCAGACATTATCCAGATTTTTCGCTAGCTTGGTAATCGGCGTATGCTCCATTCCCTTGCGCAGAATATCCATGTGTATCTCGTCTGAGATGAAAAAGACTTCATGCTTTTGGCAAAGCTCTAGCAATCTTTCTAACTCAGCACTCGTCCAAACGCGTCCTGTAGGATTGTGTGGACTGCATAATAGAAAGACCTTTGCTTTGGGATGAGCAAGTTTGCGCTCCAAATCTACAAAATCTATCGTGAAACATCCATTTTCTTCTATTAAATCACTTTCGATACATTGTCGCTTGTTGCGCTTTATTAGCTTGAAAAAGGCATCATAAGCTGGCGTATTTATCACAACATGGTCGTCCTCAAAGGTTAAAATCTCAATGATTTTAGAAATGCTGTAACAAACACTCGGGCTATAAACGATATGCTCACTATCAACAAAGGTCTCAAAACGCTTTTGATACCAGTCAACAATCCTACTTTTATAAGCATCATGGTTCCAGCGCGTATAGCCAAAAACTCCGTGAGTTAGACGATTTTGCAAGTTATTTATGATTACATCTGGACTTTGAAAATCCATATCTGAGATAGAAAAGGGCAGTAAATCCTTGCGCCCAAATCTATCTTCGATAAAATCCCATTGAGTACAAAAGGTACCTAATCTATCAATTTTCTTATCGAATGGTGTTCCCATGTCTTCTTCCCTCGTCCTCGAATTTATGCAAATTCAATTCCTTGTGTTTCTTTTTCGTTTTGAATTTCAATCGCATCTTTTACTTCTTCTGCTACTTGCTCAACGACCGCTCCGTAAACGACTTGGATGTGCGTTTTAGAAACCTTGTTAATCGCAATTGGTGCAGTTGATTTTAGTAAGTCTTCATTGACCAAATCCGTATCTTTCACATCTACGCGAAGACGAGTGATACAGTTGGTTACATAGTCGATATTGTCAATTCCGCCCAAGCCTTCGATGATGATGCCTGCACGTTTGGTGGTTCTTCTTGTAGAATTTGTATCTTCTTCCTCATTGTCGCCAAACATATCCATTTGCGCACCATGCTCGGCACCTTCGGCGATAACGATTTTATTTTTCGTCAAGAACCACTTGAATGTGAAGTAGTAAGTCGGGATAAAGACAACGGCTGGTACAAAGATACGGTACCATCTTGAGCCTTCAAATAGGACACCAAAGACTAACACATCAATCAAACCTGCCTGAATGTTCGGAATAACGACATTGAGAATATCCATAAAGAAGAAACCAACACCAGTCATAATCGCATGGAACAAGAAAAGTTTCGGTGCAGTAAATAGGAACAAGAACTCAATCGGCTCTGTAATCCCAGTCAATACAACAGAAATAATCCCTGCAATCAACAAAGGCTTAACAAATGAACGGCGCTCCTTAGCAGTTGTTTTATACATAGCAAGAGCTGCAGCTGTCAATCCAAACAAGTGAATTGGAATACGTCCTTGGCTCATCCAGCGTGCATACGGCAACATATAGCTTGTGTCATAGCCTTGTCTAATCATTTCATTAACAATCGGCAGCGTTCCCTCAAAAACTTCGCCCGCATAATTGACCCAGCTACCGCCAAGAGCAGTAAAGCGGAACATATTAATCAGGATATGTTGCAGTCCAAACGGAAGTAATAGCTTTTCTAAAGTACCATAAACGAATGGGCCAAAGATACCCAAACCAGCAATACCTGCACCCACTGCATTAATTCCTGCATTAATCGGCAGCCAGATAAATGGTAGGAATTGACCTAGAACCATTGCTGAAAGGAAGGTAATAACAGGAACCGAGCGTTTGCCACCAAAGAAAGAAATCCCATTTGGCAATTTTAGATTGTAGAAACGGTTATGTACTTTCGCTGCAAGCAACCCTGCAATGATACCGCCTGTTGCGCCCATATTTAGCGTTGTATGTCCGAAAACTGTCGCCAAATCTGACTCTGGGAAGTTGATGAAAGGACTTGCCACCATCCAACTAACAGAAAACATCAAGATATAATAGCCAATAAAACCAGCCATTGCTGCAACGTGCTTTTCCTTTTTCGCTAAACCAAAAGCAATCGAAATCGAAAATAGAGCCGGTATCAACCCAAAAATACGAAATGAGATGCCGCGAATAGCTAGTAAAGCATAAGCTACAACCTCACTTTGCATGAATGGTAGCAACTCTGCTACTCGCTGATTATTTAGAGCTGCGGTAAATCCTAAGATAATACCAACCGCTGCCAAAACCGCCACCGGTGGAAGCAGACTTTTGCCAAATGCTTGAAAGAAACCAAACAACTTGTCTTTTGAAAGAACATTCTTCATTTTTTCACTCTCCGTTAAAATAATATTTTTATAAATTTCTTGTTACATTAAGATTACAGTTTTCCATGAAGTTTGGAAAGCCTTTTCACTCTATTTGTAATCATTTACATTTTTTGTACGAATATACAGAAAAAGAATTGTGCATTCGGTTTTCTACCTAATTCACAATCCTAAAAAAGTCTATTTCCCATCCATACAAGCCAATATTATCAAATCCAAAATCATCGAAACAACAAATCGAGCACTCATATCCACCTCTTGTACGTAATAGTCCTCTAAAGAGATAGGTAGAGTAATATCCACAAGGCTCTCAAGTGTGGAGGCGGTTCTACCAACAATCGCAATGACAAATGAGCCATTTCTCTTGAGTAAATCCGCATATTCAATCATCCTGCTGGTTTCACCTGTAACAGAAATCAAGATAGCAACGCCGTTTTCTTGCAGATTTTCTGCTAAATAATAGAGCTTGTCATAATCTTCATAGGCATGAGCGTTTATCCCAGCAAAAAACATCTTCCTTGCCGCCTCCAGACAAGTGGGAAAAGAGGCACCTACGCCGAAGAATTCGATTTGAGGACTTTTGGCAATCTTACCTGCAATTTCTAAAATTGTTTGTTCATCAATCCTAGCAAACGTTGCTTTCATGGCGTTTTCCATGTACTTAACATGGTCAGTTAATTTGAATACTTCAGTTGTTTTTCTCTGAGGTTTTTGCTCCTTGTATTTGGTTAGCGAAAACTTCAAATCAGCAAAGCCGTGATAGCCTAATTCCTTGCAAGTTCTGGAAACAGTAGCTGTAGAAACGAAAGTCTCATTGGCTAAATCGTTCAAATTCATGGTCTGAACCTTATCCGGATGTAGTAGCAAGTAGTCCAGCACCTTCTTTTCCAAATGGGAGAGGTCAGCTCGTTTTTTAGCTAGTTGTTTGAGAAAAAGCTCCATTGCATTCTTCCTTTCATGATTGGTTGATGGCTTCTCTCATTGTAACATAGGTTTGACAAATGGAAAAAACTGTCTGTATAATAAAATGAAAATATATTAAAAAAGGGGAAATAAAATGAAAACCATCAATACTTCAAACGCACCAGCTGCAATCGGCCCATACTCACAAGCCATTGACACAGGAAACACCATCTACATCTCAGGTCAAATCCCACTAGACCCAGCAACAATGGGATTTGCCTCTGAAGAAGTCAAAGGTCAAACTGAGCAATGCTTAAAAAATATCAAAGCTATTCTTGAAGAAGCCGGCTACACGCTAGAAAACGTCGCAAAATGTGGCATTTTCCTACAAAGCATGGACGACTTTACACAGGTAAATGAAGTGTACGCACAGTATTTCAGCGAACATAAGCCAGCCAGATTTTGTGTAGAAGTATCAAAATTACCAAAAGACGCATTAGTAGAAATTGATGCGATTGCGGTGAAATAACGCAAAGGGTTGTGGCAGAAGACTTCTGCTACAACCCTTTTCACTAATTCTTCTGCTTTAAAACCCCACTATTTCGCAAAGCCAAAACAATCATCGGAATAAGGATTAAATGCAAAACAATCCCAATCCACGAGCTTGCAAAGACACTGCCAAACCAAATGCCCACACTGTAAAAGCCCGAGCCAAACCCAAATCCTACCAGCATAGTAAACATTGATAGTCCGAAAACTACACGTCCAGCAAACATCGCTGCAATAACAGCCAGATAGAGTTTCTTCATGGAAAATCTGCTCGTGCTGTTGAAAATTATGCCGGCTACAAAGGCATAAGTCGCCATTTCCAATGCCATAGAGCTAGCAATCGGCACCAAAGGCGGCATGCCAAATAGAAATGAGCGCATTAACGGAATAAGCATTCCGACCATAACGCCGTTTCTTTTGCCGACCAAGATACCCGCTAGCAGTGCTGGCAAGTGCATTGGTAGAAGGATTGAGCCAAGTTGTGGACCGGTAAAGTTGGGTAAAATAACCCCAAAAGCCAGTAACATGGCTGAAATTGTTATATTTTTTGTGTTGCTTCTAGTTGCTAATAAACTTCTTTCCATCTCTTTTCTCCAAATCTTTTCTATTTACAAAGAATTACTGATACATCATTGACATTCGTTCCTGTAGGTCCTGTCACGATTAATCCGTCTGCTGCTTGCAATCCATGATAAGCATCATTGTTGGCAAGGATTTTTTCTGGATTGTGGTTTAATTCTTTTAGTTTTGCGACTGTCTGTCCTGTAACCATTCCGCCAGCGGCATCCGTTGGTCCATCTGTTCCGTCAGAACCTAGTGAGAAGAAAAGTGTATCCTCTAAATTCTCAATGCCAATCGCAGTTGCTAGAGCCATTTCCTGATTGCGTCCGCCTTTGCCTGTACCTTTTAGATTGACAATGGTTTCTCCGCCTGCAATGATGGCGCATGGTTTTTCAAAATAATTGACACCTGATTGCGTGTCTTGAGCGATAGAGGCAAACATTCGCCCTGCCTCTGATGCTTCGCAGTTAAGCGTTGTCGTTAAAACATAGGGTTTAAATCCTAGTTTTTCCGCACTTTTTGCTGCGGAATTGCACAGAGATTGCACAGAACCGGTGACTACTGTTTCTACGTTTTCAATGCTTTTTGGTGTTTCTTTGTGGAGATATTCTTTTTGAACATCTGTTAATTTCAAGTTGTATTTGTCAACGATTGCTAGCACTTCCTCCACCGTTGAGCTGTCTGGTGCGGCTGGTCCTGAGGCGATAGTATCTAGTTTGTCGCCTAAAACATCCGACAAGACGATAGCAAATACTTTTGCTGGCTGACAAGCTTGAGCAAATCGTCCAGCTTTGACTCTTGAAAAGCGTTTGCGGATAGTGTTCATCTCCGTAATATCCGCTCCACTTGCTAGAAGTTGGTCGGTCAAGTTTGCCAAGTCTGCTAGGCTGACATTTTCGACTGGTGCTTCAAACAATGCCGAACCGCCACCTGAAATCAGGAAAAGCACTTCGTCTTCTGCTGTTAAATTCGCCACTAAATCTAGGGCTTTTTGTGTACCTTTGATAGTATTTTCATCAGGAATTGGGTGTCCTGCCTCAATAATCTCGATATTTGGTAAGTTCCCTTGCGAGTGGTCATACTTTGTGATAACCACTCCCTTAGCAATCTTGTCGCCCAAATACTCACTAGCTGCATAGCTCATGCTCCATGCTGCCTTACCAATAGCCACTAAATGCACTTTCTCAGCATTAAATCGGTGAGATTTCAGTGCCTCGACTACTGAATTATTGGGCATATTTTCCGCCAAAATATCCTGTATCATTGTATTTGCGTAATTTTTCATAGTTGCTTCACTCATTTTCTTACTCTTCTTCTTCAACGACCATTACACCTACGCCGTCTGGAATAGCTGCGATGGTTGCTTGTGGATTTCCAAGGATTTCTTCTGCTTTGAACAATGCCTCTTCTAAGCTATTTGCTGGTATCATGTGCAAATCTTCAACCATTTCATCTGGTGCGTCTGAGACATAGATAACCGTTGCCTTTTGCAAAATACGAGCAAAGATTTGTGATTGCCACTGGTCTTGAGGCGTTTTTTCCTTTGGTGTTGCCATGAAACGCTCCATGAGTTTGTTGACATCACGTTCTTCAGCAAACATCTTGTGGAATTCTTCGCCACCGTGTCCGTCGTTTGATTTCGCCAACATGATGATAACGCCACCTTTTTTCACGGTGCTTTCTGCTGCTGTCATACCTTTTACTGCTTGATAAATATTTTGGTCAAGTGGATAACCACCGTTTGACGAGATAGCAATGTCTGCATTGACGCTGACAACCTTGCAACGCTCCTCTAGGAAGTGTGTCCCTTTGCGGTGTGCCAAATCCATATCGCCTGCTGTTGAGAAGATAACCTTCTTGTCAGAATTAACAACTACATTACAGATAAAGTCCAAACCAGCTGTGCGCGCTGCGTAAAGCATATCATTGTGGATTGGATTGCCGTCTAAAACGCCTGTTCTTGACTTAGGATGATTGATAAACTCAGCATTATGGTTATACATAACCGTTTCACGCTTAGCGACACCCGGCATGAGTGACTTGCGACCACCAGAAAATCCTGCAAAGAAATGTGGTTCTATAAAACCAACACCAACCAACAAATCTGCATCAACCGCTAACTTGTTGACATGAAGCTCGCCACCGCTTGGCAGTTTGCCCAGATAAACCAACTCAGACTCATCTGCATCATGCACGACAATCTTTTCATTGTTGATAATATCTTCGCCGAATTTATCCATTAGTTCGTCTTTCGTTGTTCCACGGTGCGTACCAGTAGAGATTAAAATCGTGATGTCCGCATTCGGATTGCCTGTGCGGATTTCTTCCAAAACCTGCGGAATAATAATCTTACTCGGCACAGGACGCGTGTGGTCGCTGTCAATAATCACGACATTTTGCTTGCCTTCTGCCATCACACTCAAACGAGGCGTCCCAGTTGGATGTTCCAAAGAATGTTTAACCAAGTTCCATTCCGTATCTTGCGGATAATAATGGTGCATTTCTGAAGTCAACTTGCCTAAAAGACGGTCGTTGGGAAATTCGTAGCGGATTTTATCCATGCCATAGTCAAAATGAACCACTGTTGTGTTTTCTACTAAAGTTGCTGTATTGCTCATAATATCTCCTTGTATTTTCAAGATTTAAAAAATGCGTTTTTGATAAAAGAACTGCTAGGAAGTGAATTTCCTAGCAGTATTTACTTCATTTTTAAGCTGCTTCTTCTACTTCCAATACATCTTCATAAATGCCTTTAGCTGCGTTGCGTTTCTTGATTTGTTTGTCAAGGAAACCTACGAACAATGGGCAGAAGATAGCTGTGATGATTACAGAAGTTGCGATTTGAACTGTTGCTGTTGGCTCAAATGGGATAAGTGATGGGTCAACTGCTGCAATAGCAAGTGGTGTCAAAGCAGCATTTCCTGCAGTTGTACCAATCGCCGCACCTGCAGCTTTTAATTTACCAAACAAACGAGTTGAAAGGAAACCACCTGTACCGATAACCAATACAGTCATGAAACCAAGAACAATCCCTTGCAAACCAGCATCAACAATGTTCTGGAAGTTTAGACCAGCACCTAATGGGAAAGCGAAGAATGGGATGAGCAAGACTGTACCAGCCTTCAAGAATTGACGCAAATCTTCGTCCAAGTTACCCAAGATAAAGCCGATAACGATAGGAACCAATACCGCAACAAATGCCATAATCGGAATATCTGCAAGACCAGCCATACCAAGAGCAATCATGGTAAAGAATGGACCATCAGAAAGTGACACGATAGAAATAGCACCAACGTCCGTAGAATCGCCGTATTGTGAAGATAGGGTAACGAATAAACCACCGTTTGAGTTTACCATACCACCAATAATTGCAAGAGGTGTTAGACCCCAGATACCTGCAGGACCGAACAATCCACCAACTGCCCAACCAATACTTGCGCCAAGGAAGAATTTAACAATCATGTAAACAGTACCCTTATAAACTGGAATACCTGCTTTTTTGATGTTGATTTGTGCACCGTGACAAAGAACAAAAAGTGCGATTAACGGCAAAGCACCTGTACGGAACAATGCAGTAGTGAAGCCACCAATATTAAGAGCTTCAGGGGCAAATGTGTTAATAGTAGCACCCATCAATAATGGCACAACCATCAATCCACCGGGGATTTTTTGAATCGTTTGTAGAATTTTCATTATGTACTCCTTTTTTCTGCGTTTCTTAGAACGCTTTCTTTTTATTGTTTTAAGGACGGGAAGTCGAAACTTCCCATTCCATTTAAACCGTAACTAATTTTGTATCTGCCATTTTAATGGCGTAATCTAGCGCGTTAAGTAGGCTCAACTCACTAGCTGTTCCTTTGCCTGCTTGGTCAAAGGCTGTTCCATGGTCAACAGACGCACGGATAATAGGAAGTCCAAGAGTAATATTAATTCCCTCAACACTATCCCACTTTTGCGTGTCGCGATTAAAGACAAATCCGATAACTTTTAGCGGAATATGCCCTTGGTCGTGGTACATGGCAACGACGATATCATACCAACCGCCACGAGCTTTCGGGAAAAGTGTGTCTGGTGGCACAGGACCCTCAGCTAAAATCCCTTCAGATTGAGCCTGCTCAATAGCTGGGATAATCTCATCAATCTCTTCACGACCGAATAATCCGCCCTCGCCACTGTGAGGATTTAAACCAGCGACACCAATTTTTGGATTGGCAATCCCGAGGTTTTTACAAGCCTCATCGGCTATCCTGATAACTTCTAGTACACGCTCTTTGGTTGCTCTATCACAAGCTTCACGCAAGGAAACGTGGGTTGATACATGAACCACGCGCAAATCATCGTGTGCCAGCATCATGGTGTATTTAGGCGAGTTGGTTAGTTCTGCGTAGATTTCAGTATGTCCTGCGTAGTGATGACCGGCTAGATTGATGGCTTCCTTGTTGAAAGCATTGGTAACTGTTGCGTCAATCTCCTTGTTCATCGCCAATTCAATAACCTTTTTCACATATTGAAAGGCAGCGTTTCCTGCTTCTTTTGATACTTGACCCATCTTCAACTGCGCGGCATCAATGAGTTTCATATCCAAAACATTTACAACACCTGCTTGATAGTCGCCTTCATTTACATTGTCAATGGCGTTGATACGAACGTTTTGGATGTTTAAGTGCTGACGCATTTTTTCCATTACTGACGCATCTCCGATAACAACTGGCTGGCAACGCTCATAGATTGCTGGATTGGCTAATGCTTTTAGCGTGATTTCTGGACCAATACTTGCCGGGTCACCCATGGTAATTCCGATTTTACTCTTATTCGTTGGCATAAACCAAATCTCCTCTTAGCTTGTTTTCTAGGTTTAACAGTAATTCCACCTCTCCAAATCCACCAGATTTAGATAGAAGATTAAAGGTTTTTCCGGCGTATTCAAACTCTGAAAGAACCGTGCCGCTTTCGATTTCGCAAATCATATCAAGCTGTGTGACATTCATTTCTTCTACAAAGCCTAACAATGTGTCGCCACCTGTAACCATGAGTGAATGATTGAGCCCCATTTCGACTAAACGGCGAAGGACATAACCCAGATTTTCTGAGATAAATACTCTAGCTTCATCCAAGCTCATGCCGTAAGTTTCTTTGGCATAATCCATAGTTTTCAGTAGCCCTTCGATATCATTGGTATCAATAATCACATTTGGTAAGTTCTTAATCTGCTCATATAGCTCGCAAATGGTTTTTTCGCCTTCTTCTGAATACCAGTAAGCCTTGTTGAGTTTTTGCTCATGGGTTAGGCGAATTCTAGTAAATCCTTGCTCGCTTGCGTAGTCCAACTGACTTTTCGTAATTGGATTGACAGAGCCACAAACGACCAAAAGTCCGTCTGTTTTCTTGTAGTCCTTGTTACTTCCACCATCTAATCCCAACAAATCAGGCAAAATGCTGGCAAATCCTGCACAACCAGCCATGAGTTTGAGCTGATTTTCTGCTTGTAGCTTGCTTGCGATTGCGATGATGTCTTCTTGTGTCGTCGCATCAAAAGAAAGAATTTGCTGATTTTCTTTTACTTTATAACCGGATAAATTGAAAACTTCCTTCACTTTGAGCTTGCTTTGTTGATTGATGATTTCCTTGACGCTATCTTTAGTAACTGGGTCAAATGGGTCAATTCCGAAGACGCTTTGGCTGACAGGTAAACCGTCGATTAGATGAATACCATTTTGTGTCGCTCGGTTCATCTTTGGAAATGCTGGGATAAAAGCTAGCGTTTCCTTGCCTGCTTGGTACAAGGCTTCTAGTTCAGCACCGATATTTCCTCTGAGTGCTGAGTCTGTTTTCTTGAAAATATATGGTACGCCGGCTTTGATTGCTTGAGTGGCGATTTTATTGACAATCTTATATGCCTCACTTGCATCTAAATGACGAGTTTCCGAATCTATGACTAGCACTTGGCATTCTTCTTGATTGTTTGTATATTCTGCGCCGATTTGCACTTTTGTAGCAATACCTCGCTCGGAAAATTGAATACCAGTATCCAAAGTTCCCGTTAGGTCATCGGCAATAATTAATAGTTTTACCATTTTTCTCCCTCCTTGCTTTAATGATTTTATCAGTAAGCTAACATTTTTGTATATGTGCAAGAAAACAAATATAAAAGGTTTTCAATGCAAATTATTTGTTCTTTGTACCAATATGGTATTGCTTTCATTAGAAAACCCTATTATAATTAATATATAAATTAAAAGGAAATAAGCAAATTATGAACATTTCTCCCTTTTTAGCTCAGAAGATTGTTAATAATCTAAAAGCAACCCTAAACCATGAAATTAACTTCATTGATAATCGCGCTATGATTATCGCAAGTTCGGATAATACGCGGCTCAATGACTTTCATGGTGGTGCAGCTCATGTCATGCAAATCAAAAAACCGTTATTTATCGAATATGACGGGCAATATGAGCAGACCAAAAAAGGCATTAATCTGCCCATTTACTTTGAAAACGAGATTATCGGCGTTGTCGGTGTAACAGGCGGGATTGAAGTCAAGAAGTATGCCGAGATTGTGAAGGCAATGACCGAGATTTTGATTAAAGAAGCCTATATGAATGCTATCAGCTTTCAAAATCGGGAAAAGCACAGACATATCATCGAAACCCTGCTTTTGACACCAGAAAAACTGGTCGAAGAAAAGCTCTTTGACTTAGATTTTTCCTCGCCCTATACCATGATTGTGGCAAAATCGCAGGACAATCAAGACCTAAGTCTGCTCTTTCCCTTTATCGAAAACTTGTTGGCAGCTTATCCGCGCGTCTTTTTCACGATTAATTATGCTTATTTGCTCGTGCTAACTCCTCGTAGCGAGCTAGATTTGTTCTGCCAGAATATCCAAAAAGAAGTCTGGAAAAAACAGAATATTACCCTACATTTTGGAATTGGCTTGACCAGTTTTGTCAAAGAAGATGTGCAAAAATCCTTTGAAACTGCTAAACAAGCACTTTATTGGACCTACCAAAAGAACCAAAAAGCGACCATTGCACATTTTCGTCAGATGGACATGGGAATGATTATTTCGACTATTCCTAAGTCATCTAAGAAATTGTTTCTCAGTAACGTCTTTAAGGATTTGCAGGAAAAAGAGGTTGATTGGATTTTGAGCTTGCTGAAAGTCTTTGCCAAACATAACGGAAAACTCTCCGTCATTGCTGATGAACTCTTTATACATAAGAATACCCTGCAATACCAGCTCAACAAAATCCGCAAGCTAACAGGCTACGACCCGCGTGATTATCATGATTTTTCTATTTTAAATATCGCTCTTTTGTTACACGAGGAAGAGGAAATAATGTTCAGAGGAGCAAGTTATGAATAATACAATACTAAAAAATAATATAATCCAGCATTTCGAGTGCTATCCAAAAGCGAAAATTCAGGATTATTTGAAATTTATTTATCAGGAAGAGTTCGGCTGCGGACATCTTTTGGCTGATGTTGGTGCGAGTTTTGAGCGATTGAAAGAAGAAGCTATGGTTGCGAATATGAGCCAACCAACAGTGGAAATTCTGGGCGAGAACTTTGCGCGATTGCATTTATCTGCTTTAAAAGAATTGTCTATGGAAACTTTTCATCGCTTGTTTGTTTTGAGTGCGAGACAGCTGACAGGTAGTGAACAGGGATTTTATGCGAAAGCTGAGTTGCTCAAGGAAGTTTGTTTGAGCGAAAATCTGCCCTTTACGGTGGAAGAAATTGAGCTGGAACTTGCAGAACTAAAGAAAAAAACTTTGAAACCTTTTTCTCACAGCTTGAGTTTTCATCAAGAATACCAACCTGCTTATCGTGTGATTGAGCAAAAATATGTGCAATTTTTGCCTCTTATAGCAAAGATTGATGAAATGCTAACGCAAAATCCGCAGACTGTTCTTTCTATCGACGGCGATTGTGGCTCGGGCAAGACGACTTTGGCTGAGCTTTTGCGTGAGATTTACGACTGTAATCTTATTTCTATGGACGATTTTTTCCTGCAAAAAGAACAGCGCACACCTGAAAGATTAGCCGAAATCGGCGGAAATATCGACTATGAGCGCTTTTGTGATGAGGTTTTAATACCTTTGAAAGCAGGCGTTAGTTTTTCTTATCAGCCATTTAACTGTCAGACTTTCGCTTTTGATGATCCTGTTCATTTGCAAACTAAAAACCTGACAATTATTGAGGGTTCCTATTCACAACATCCGATTTTTGCGAAGAATTATGACTGGAAAGTCTTCTTGTCTGTACCTGAAAACATTCAAAGCACACGAATTCTCAAGAGAAATGGAGCTTTCCTGCACGAAAAATTCCAAAATATCTGGATACCGATGGAAAAGAAATTCTTTTCTACTTACCAAATCAAAGAAAACAGTGATATGCAATTTGAGATTTTAACCTCATCTGAGCAAAATAATCATGTAAAAACCGAACAATTTACTAGCTAAGAGGAAGAAATTCCTCTTTTTTTTCGTGGATTTTTATAATTTTTACGTATTTATTTATAAGGAGGGAAAAAACATGTATAAAATCAAAGAAACACTCGCAACCATGCTGCCACAAGAACGCCTAGAAACTCTAGGTCCAGAACCGCTGTCTAATGCTGAATTACTAGCAATTATCCTGAGAACAGGAACAAAAACCGACAATATTTTCCACGTTTCCCAGCGGATTTTAGACACTTTCTACAACTTGCACGACCTAAAACTTGCCAGCCTAGAAGAATTACAGGAGATAAACGGCGTTGGCAAGGTCAAATCGGCACAGATTAAAGCCATGATTGAGCTAGGTCGGCGCATTCACTTTGCCAATCAAGAGTTGGGCGAAAAAGTTACCAGCAGTTTTTCTTTGGCGCAAAGCCTGATTAGCCAGATGAAAGATTACAAACAGGAGCATTTAATGGCGATTTTTCTCAACACGCAAAATGCCATTATCCGCAAAAAGACAATTTTCGTAGGCACTTTGGACTCATCCATTGCCCATCCAAGAGAAATATTTCGTGATGCAGTTAAATTTTCAGCTTCTTCCATTATTCTGGTGCATAATCATCCATCTGGGGAAGTTGTACCCTCGCAAAACGATTATGAGCTGACCAAACAAATCATCGAGGCAGGAAAAACGGTCGGCATTCCACTGCTTGACCATTTGATTGTCGGCTCAGTGGACTATTACAGTTTCCGCGAAAATGGGGACTTGTAAACGGTATCTTGGCTTTGTTATAATGGATTTATACTGAGCCAACTCTAAAATTATAAATAAATTTTGCGATAATCGCCATCAAGTCGAGGAAAAAAGCGCAGGCCTAGTGGTGCTAGGGTGAGCATTTTTGACGAAGGATTGATGGCGATTATCGTGAAATTTATATGATTTTAGAGTTGGGTCAGTATAAACATAAAGAAAGAATAGGAAAATGATTGATGATTTATCCATTTAAGGACAAAACTCCGCAAATTGACCCGTCGGCTTTTATCGCAGATTATGTGACAGTTATTGGGGATGTAACAATTGGCGAAGGCAGCTCGGTTTGGTTTAACTCTACCTTGCGTGGCGATTTGGCACCGATTATTATCGGAAAGAGCGTCAACATTCAGGAAAATTCCCTTTTACACCAACAAGAAGGAATGCCAGTGATTATTGAAGACGATGTGACAGTTGGTCATCAAGTGATTTTGCACAGTGCCATCGTGCGAAAAGGTGCATTGATTGGCATGGGCGCAATCGTTTTGGACGGCGCAGAAATTGGCGAAGGTGCCTTTGTTGCAGCTGGCGCATTGGTGCCACCGGGCAAGAAAATCCCGCCAAACTCTATGGCAGTAGGCTCTCCAGCCAAAGTGGTACGTGAGCTGACAGATGAGGATAGAGAATATATCCTTGATGGCAACGCCTTTTACCGAGAGAAAGCGCAGATTTACAAGCAAATGCAGGCTGATATGCAAGCAAAAGGCAATTCGTAATTCGGATTGCTTTTTGTCTTTTTAAAAGGCTTTCATTTTTCTCTCATTTCTAAACCCTAACATCTTTTTACAGTTTGGTTACATCGCTTTTTTTTGTCGTTTTTTATGGTATGATAATCGCAGTTTTAAATGTTGGGAGAATGTTCATGAAGAAAGGTTGGTACGCGGTGCTTGCGGCAACTGTTGCGACAAGTATTGTTGGAGGGAGTATGTTTAAACGTAAAAAGAAAGATACAGCGATTGACAGTTTAAAAGATAAATTTATCGGCTCTTGGAGCTTTACTTCGACAAAGCAGAACAATAAGCACCTGCTAAAAATTGACGAAAATCTGGTCCTTTCCATTGATGACAGCGTGATTAAAGGTGCTGTGGTGGAACTTAGCCAATATCGTTTGGTTATTCGCGACCAGTACGGTTATCAGATAACTGTTTGTGCGGATGAAAATCAGCCGATTTCAATTTTAGATGAAACAGATGATGAGATTTATTCATTGGTTCAAGTATAAACATGCCTGTAAGAGTTGGTTCTATTCTGACTTTTGCGGGTGTTTTTTCTTACTTATTTTCAAACAAACTATCCTTTTATATATGAAAAAAGGATGCCCCAAAAGTCTGTAGCAAACTTTTGGGGTATCCTGTTCAGTCTTATTCCGCTGCATCCTCTTGATACTCTTCTTGCGGTGCTGGTTGGATACCTGTACCTCCAACACGCGTAATTCCTATATAGCTTTTGCCTCGATTAATCTCAATTTCTTTACCATCCTCAGTAAAGAATTGCAAACGGTCATTCTTCTCCCAACGGATACGCTCAAAGGCGCCATCTGAAAAGTAAAATCCTGAACCACTAAAAGCAAACTCGTTATGCCCAACAGCATTAACCAAAATATCCGTTTCTAAAACAAAAACATTGGTAAACTCCAACTGCTTGCCAGTTGCACCATCAATATGTGGTGTCCCATTGAAATCCTTGCGGTACACACGGTGTTCTTCATCAAAGGTGAAATCTGCTGTTGTTCCAGAAAAATTGATATTAATAATCGTCGCTTTGTTGGCAGAAGGCTGTTTCAGTTCATCGCCTTCATGGAAAACAAAGGCTGTCTTTGGACTGTCCTCAGGTCTATCCAGACGAATTTCCATATCAAGTGCCACTTCTCTAAAGCGCGTGCCATCAAAAATCCCCGTATGCTCTAGCGGAACACCCGCTGCCAAACGTCCTTGGTCGCGCCCATACAAGCCACCAGTATTCAAGGCACCATCAAAACGCTCTTCGCCCAACATACTGTGAAGTGGGTCAAAAATAGCAGGATGAGAACCCCAATACACATAGATAGAATCCAAACTCTGCGCTAAAATCGGAAAATACATCCGAGCTGAGCGAACAGGCGTCAAAGCTGGGATTGTTTCCTGATTGCCAAAAACCACCATCAAACGAGTCGCCCCGCCCTCAACTGGAATTTCAAAAATCACATCCGCTGAACCGATACCATTTTGCGGCATACTTGCACCAATATTTGAAACCATCACAGCTACCGGACGCATATCCGCAATTTTTTCGCTATCAACCGGCAAACCTGTTAAGAAATTGACAGGTTTCACTTCTTCTGGTTCTTCTTTCTCAGGCTCTTTGGCAACTTCTGTTTCCTCAATCGGTTCTTCCACTGGTGCTTGTGAGTGCAAATAGGCACCCAAAGCTGCACCGCCACCTAGTAATAATAGCAAGATAAACGCAGGAATAAGAAATTTTTTCTTTCCTTTTTGCTTATTTTTCTTTTGACTTCTTCTTGTTACTCTTTCTTCTTTGCTCATCTTCCTCTTACCTTTTTATTTATTGAAGTTTGGAAACTTCTTTTACTGCTATCTATTATAGCAGATATTTGTTGGTAAATGAGAGAATAATTATAAGAATTTTGTTGAGTGCTGTTTTTACAGTCGCTCTATTTTCTCAATCTGTTCTAAATAGTCTTTATAATAAGTAACTTCACGAGACTGAAGTTCCCCATTAATAGTGCCATGTTGAGTGATTATCAACAGATAGTTGATAATCACTATTTCATCTAATTCTCCATTTCAATGTCTTTGAAACAATGATAACAAATTCTATCCTGTCGCGTTACTTTCAAGCTAAAAAATAGGATAATTCCTTTCTTATCGGAATTACCCTATCTTTTATTCAGTCTTTCTCTAGTCCCAATCTGCAATCTCTGCCATTTCATATATTTCTTTGATAGTTTTCCTAGCAAATACTTTCGCATGTGAACTACTCGCCACCTAAGAGGTGGGAGCTTCCTGCGTAATCCATAGAGTTTCACACTGCACTTCGTGCCGTGCCAGAGCTTAGGAAGTTGAGCAGGCTATCCTCGCAGTCCCTGCGATTTAGTTTGTTGTTAGGATGTAGCCTATTTAGCCAATATAGCCAATCCTTCTAGTTTGATATTGATTGCGGCATTGATGTCTCTATCGTGGAATGTA
>Ga0268261_10000638_pt1 | contig 22471 bp, 12 predicted proteins | sample TergutNc150P1_FD_190353 | JGI IMG/M metagenome (GOLD analysis project Ga0268261, IMG submission 190353) | Nasutitermes corniger P1 segment gut microbial community from laboratory colony in Florida, USA - Nc150 P1 (SPAdes) (version 2) | ecosystem: Host-associated > Arthropoda: Insects >...
TGCTGAGATCGTGGGTTCGAATCCCACCGGGGGCATGGATATTTGTCTGTTGTGAGTGTCGTGTGTTGTCAGGTAGAGGTCTCTGCGACGAGCTGATCACTCGTCGAGAGGAGTCCTACCGACTGTGGTGCGTCGTTGTGTGTGATCTAGAAATATCAAGAATATGCGCTCCATATATACATATATATATATATATATATATGACATTAGAAGCCTAAGGGTTAATGATTTAACCCTTATCCTACTAACGTGGAGAAAACGGTGAGCTAATACTGCCAGAAAATAGCAGATGGGATTTAATTCGGCATTTAAAGGGTTAATTAGCTCACTCACTTTTTGTCAAATATTGTTTCTTGCTTCATGACAATCACATTTAAGGCAATATCTAATGCGTTATGGTATAATTTGAAGGTAGCTGTATTTTTAAAGTACCGACACAAGGAGATAGAATATATTCCATTCAGATTGCAGATAATTCTAAATGCAAACTCAGCCACAACAAAATGCCGTTATTTATTAGGTGAAATCTTACATCTCGTACGACGAAACACGAGGTTAAATTTGGCACAGAATGTTTGCACAAATGTATCATTCCTACAGTGGCATTGTTTTAAGCTGGAATTAGTTCCACCATCATCCGTTAATGATCTGATTTTATGACAAAACTCAGCTATTTCTATGAATGTCTTTACAGTGTTTAGCATCATTTCAAATACTGGGTCTGCTCTTCAGTTTCCCTTGTCTGAATTCCATTTTGATAGCCGTAACCTGTGCTCAGTTCCAAAAGCTGAAGGCGGCCATGTTGGATATCCGACAGCAACATATCACGCCTCATGACGTGCAGGAAGATAAACAAGTTCATAAAACTGGAAAGTGTAACTTGGACCGAAAGCTTAACGCGTGCATTCGACACCATCAGGAAATAATGGAGTAAGTTCTTAATCAGTTTACTGAGAGTAATATATTGACGTGACTGCAATTGGGAAAATATATTTGGAATGACTTTTATCAAATAAAGTGCAATAAATTCAGTCACTCTTAAAATATTTTCTGACAACTACAGCAAATTTATACAATAGTAATAGTTTAAAACGTTGACATAACCCGTCACATATATCTTCCAGTAATTTCAATACACCTCTATCTCACAGGTTCATGCAGCAACTGGAAGATGCACTGAATGTCTCTCTGTGTGGCCACTTTCTGATTTTACTGGTTTCAATGTGCTTCGCTGCGTTTTCTGTAGTTATGGTACAGTATAACTAATCTTGGAACTTTTATCATAAAAAATATCAGTATTGTGAAATGTGAGGCTGTGTAGTCCGGACAATGTGAACCCACATGATGCGTACACCCGCAGATTAGAACACCTATCGATTATCTTCAGGCGCGTCTGTGACAACTGCGTATTGATCTTATCAACAAAATTTCAGTATCAAATTACACGAGAAAAATTGCGTTCATGACAACTGGTAAGTTTTTATGTCTTTAATTTGAGAAAATACTTCGACTTCACAGTGTCATCTTCAGGTCAACAGTATAAAATACAAAAAAAGGAAAGGTTTATCTTTGTATTAAGTTTTGGAAAAAATTTGAATTTTACAATTTAATAAATTACATTTTCCTCTGTCGAAACAATTTTATTCAAGACAAGTTAAAGATATTAAAAGTTTAAAATATTTTAATTACAGTTGAAAGTTTCTTGAGTTCTACATACAGTATCTTCACGTAACAGACGATTAAAAACACAGGGTTCCCGAATGTTTTGAAAGTCTTGTTTATATTGTAGATTTTATTTCGGGATTTGTTTTCTTACTTTTGAAAATTAATATATTTAATTAATGTTTCTGAAGTTTTGACTTTATTGTCATTTTTTCACGTTTTGTTGTTCTTACTTGTTATGGAGGAACGGTTGTAAATAATGAAATCCAGATGGTTCTGCTGTTTGTAGGTTTTGATTGTCCAACTTTTCGGCAGATACTAACTGTTGGTATGAGTCGTGGAGTGTGTTAACGTTTTGAATCCATGATGTCATCTCTCCATTGCCATATAGTACTACCAAATTTAATGTTTTGATTTCTGTAAGTGCAATCTTATTATTTTTATTTTTTTTAGTTTCCAAATATATACAGTACTTTTCGAAATTGCGTTAGATCTTCCTTAATGTGTTAAGTAAAACGTTTCTCTTGTTTTTATATCTAATATAATGTATGACGAAAGTAAAAGAAGAAAATTACATGTCCACTAGTCTCAAAAACGGTCATCCTAACTGGAAATCTACTGTTAGTAACGTCACTGCCTCTCTATATTATCATCCTTGTGCCAGAACTTTTAAGTATAATATTGTGTAGCATTGAAAGGAGAACTTTTCTTACCGAAATTCCTTTTCTTTTGTTAATCTCGTGCTATCAAATGTAAATAGAATAGATAAGCTCCGATTTTTTACATGATGAAACGTTCCTATTTGAAGATCGAATATTTGGACGACACACAACAGCGTATGCTTTCATTTCTTTCACTCTTTTTTTAGCACAGAGAATGTGTGAAATGTATTTTTGCTAAGATCCATATAAAGGGTGTTACATCGTTTATTCATAAAAAGTTTATTATTATTTTTGAATACACATCCCAACAGCAACCCTGCAACGTTTACAGTCGCAGTACGTCACATGGATTTGTTGCTCAGAATTTCAAGGAAATTTTTAAGGTGCAGCCTTATTCACTCAAAAACATGAAAATGGGCAGGATTCCTCTGGACTGTAGATCAGCCCAACTAAAAAATCTCTGTTTGACCACTCACAACACTCACAATAGACAGATATCTATGCCTTCGGTGGGAATCCAACCCACAATCCCACCAAGCTAGAGGCCGCAATCCCACTTCTTAGACCGCGCGGCCACTGGGTTAGACAAATTCATGGAAATACGTGTAAAAATATTAAATTTGCCCTATATGTTGAATTCTTTTAAAACTATCATCTGTGACACTATGCCTTAAGATTTTCAGCTATATATATTATTCCAGCATATGAAGTATCTCTAACAACAACCGCATGCAACGTAACGTAAAAAGAAAGAAACGAATAAGAACTTAGGAAAGTGTAAGTATAAATTAGAATTCCGTTTCTTTTGGAAATGTTGACCTAGAAGAGACAACTGTAGTGCGAAGCAAGGTTACGCTTGACGGGATTTGTAAAAACCCACAACAGTCTATAGTGGAGTGAAGGAAATACACATCAGTCGGTTGAACATCATCTTCATAATATTCAGTTTGGTGTATGGTGTGTTGTTACTTGCAAAAGAATAATTGATCCAAAACTTTTAATAAAAATTTAAATTCCGAACTTTATTAATTTGATTATTAGAGATATCCAAAGAACTGACAAATTATTAGAACGTGTTGCTTCATTCATAACAAGATACGCATTGTACTATAATGTAACATTCAGACGCGTTCGTGCATTTTTATTGCATATTCTGAATGCTAGGTTGTAGCCATTTGCACGTGGCATATACTCGTAGTCATTTGTGGCCTGCCTGGTTCTACTACATTTTTCCAAATTGTCTCATAAACGCCAGAATGTTTGAAAAAATCTTTGATTATAAAATGTGTGTTTTATTTCCACTACAATTTTTTCTGAAACATTTCTCTTCTTCAGAAGAACCGAAGGAGTTATAATCATGAATGTAATTAGGTATTTACGTAACGAACCTTTATTTTTGTTAGATTTGATTGAAACTTAAATATTCTCTACAAATTTTCGAAAATATTGAAATAAAAAACTTAATAAAAATCCGTCCAATGGGGGTGGTGTTCCATGCGGATGGATATGACGAAGCTAATAGTCACTTTCGGCAATTTTGTGAATTGCCTAAAATACAACAGCTCACACGACAATCCTGCCGCCGCTGGCATTAGCTGAAGGAAAGTGTGCCTTGAACTAATTCTTGATCCCTAAACTCCATTCTTCCAAAATTTAAAGCCTTTTTATTTCGGGCGTCACGCTCACAAGTAATTTTATGTCAAATTTTCGGAAGTCGTTTCAAATATTTTCCAAGAAATGTTTCGATGAGTGGATAGGAATTTGTTGGTGGAATTTGAAGTCGGCCCTCAAGCAGAGGAATATTTCCACTACTGTGCGATACAAGGAAAAAACTTTTACTGTAGTATCGAATAGTGGTAAAAAATATGGCTTTTTCGCTAGTACTGGACGATAGGACAGCTCGCAGGTTCTTTTTTACATTTACGAATTGGCAGGGGCACATTCCGCCGGAATTTCGCAGTGCCAAATAATTAAAACACCAACAAAAATAAACTGTGCATTCAGATTAATTCGACTTGACTGAATTTACTTTTGAGTAGGAATGATTTTACACCTTTTTCATTGTTTCTTTTTATATTATTATTATAAAGCATTTTTTCCAGAACTGGGGAGACTACGCAAATATGAGTCAAGCAGTGGCAATTTATGTGGTATTCGCTTTTGACGTGCTTCTGATCTGCTGGTTTGGAACCCAGCTGACTCAACACGTAAGAGTGAATGGTTTTTTATTGCTGTTTCTGTTATTGTGGTCCTTCTTCTTACAGATACATGTAGAGAATGCAGAAAGATTCAAACAGATTAGGAACTTAGATCGTCTTTTAGTTGTGGATCCTTTTCTATAATCTCTGATCGTTTATTGTTAAAAATTTATAAGAAAATTCCAAACGTTTTAATTACAATATTATAAATATTATTTTGCATTTTTTAGACACAGCATATCATTATTTCCTTCTCATTAGGACTTAAAATCTTTTCTTCGCCAGAAATAAAAAAAACATGATTTCCAGCTTTTGTTTTAGATATCCTACAGGTCAGTCATACAAAATATAAATATTGTTTTGTACTTTCGCAAATTTTTTTAATTTAAGTCAAATTTGTAGAATTTTTTACTACAAGAAAAAACATGATATTAACTATTGCATATCTTAAATGCTAGGCATAAATATATTAATTAAATTTTAAATGTTGTATCTCGGGACTTAATTATTTCTAATTAGGGTGGCATAAAATAATTTGGTATTAGAAATAATCTCGATTTTATTAATTCTAGCATAACAAACAACCTCCCATTCGTAGTATCACTGGCGATTACGTGATGGTAATATTAAAAATGTAATTTCTTAAAGGCTGTGGATGAAGCTATTATGAAACAGGTGGCATCAGGACCAAGGATGATACAACCGTATGTAATGGAAACTAAAAAAGTAAAAATATCTGGCAAAAGAAAAACACCTTATTTGCCAGGAACATTTCTGAGATCGTCGTGAGGTCACTTTTATAAATCGATACCTCACACAGCTTCAAATCAGAAAAAATAATGTAGTGTGTGTATTCCAGCACACATGAACAGGTTACGCTGAATGGAAGGACATTTCATGAATGTGTGAACAGTGTGTTTGGCCTAAATGTTTACTCCCCTGTTTTGAATAATACCAGAACATCAGAGAATTATGGATGAATGGCATTATATACCAGTAGATACATTTAGAAACATCTTAATTAGTGTGGATAATTTATGTGTCTGAAATTTTGTATTTTATATATTCAGCACAATACCTGTACTCCCATTACGCAAAAAACTATTTGACAACTAGCCAAATGCAGAATACAATTAAGTACTGCGAAATTTCTAAAATTCTGGACTTATATTTGGACAAATATAATATACCCGTATTTTACATTACATGATGGACGAAGAGAATTAATATAAATTAGTATTAGTGTTTCATGCCTAACAGCTTGGATGTGATTAAATATTTAAGCAAAAAATTGAGGTTACAATTTACCTGGGAGGGAGAAGTATTTTCAGGTTAATCGAAATTTTGACATGACATAGAAGTAAAAATGCCCATTACAAGAAAAGCAGACACAGAAGGGAGATAGAAGTATAGAACTACCCATTTTTAACCCCATTTCTAGAAAAAGTTTTGTTGTCCGTGCCAGGTCCCGGGCGTTTTACTACCAGGAAGGAGTCATGGTACACATTTTACACGTGCAGGAGGCATGACACAGCATGATAATTCATATCTAAAAATAATTATATTTTCAAAATTCAAGGAGGAGAGAAAGAAGTCCTTAAACACTGAATATATAAAGAAAAAATCTCCGTATGTTTCAGTGCGATGCCACCATGCTATGACACAAAATCACTTTAACAGGAATGGCAAATATCCGTTACAAATCCCAGTATCCCAAACAGGACAGCTCAAAAGTAGCTATAGCATTAATTGTGAAATGTTTCAGGTGGAGAGTATAAGAGACGCGGCATTCGGGTGCGACTGGGTGGGAACTCCTATCACATTTCAGCGATGTCTGATGTTCATCATTGCTACAGCTAACAAGGGGTTCCAACTGACAGCGGGAAAATTTGTTCCGGTATCAAATTTAACTATGATGAATGTAGGTAGTATAAACATTCCGTATTATTTCTTCACGGGTCAACCGCCACTAGTTGCCCTGGCTTCCTTCGTGTTGAGGGTTCCCTATCACAATGACACACGCCAGACTCAGTAGGAATCCTCTGGACGAGGGATCAGCACCACGCGAAGAACTCTCTCTGATAATACACAACAGTCAAAAGAGACAGACTTTCATGACTCCAGCGGAATTCGAACCCGCCATCGCAGCAAGCGAACTGCTGCAAACACAGGCTTTAGACCGCTCGACCGCCGGGATTTGGAAATACTCTGTACTAATAATGAAAATATACTCGAATATTATGCAACTAATATCGTATAATGTAAAGTTGCCAAATTTCCTCTAACGGTTTGAAAATCATCACGATTATTTACTAATGAATAGATGTTGTAAAATATCAGAAAAGTACACAATTAAAAACATATTTATTTAACATCCAACATATTTCAGCGTACTGCCATTTGTACTCAAATCCTTAATGATGTTGGAATGACGAACCATTTGAGATCTTTAATCAATAAGACTTTATATGTGCAATTTTTTATTTTATTTTTTATACTAGATCGAATTTATGATTAACAAGAATAAAATGGTTATGCCCACGACCAGAATAAGGGAAAGTGAAGCCGCGCGGATGACCGGGACGCCGAACAAAACGAGCACTTAGAAGTCACTAGAATAATCGGGAACATGGCACGAGCAAACTCCGGTTGCCTCATGCGAAACAACTTATCCGAAAATTATCTGCATTTTGGGCACTGACTTTCTTCAATATTGCAATCCCAGTCTTAGTAGAGTTTAAAAAATATCTGTTTTATGTGCGCAAATATATTAGCCTTTCCGGGTGCCAAATAAAGTCTTTAACGAGGGGCTCTAAAAATCTCGAGTTGACCCTAGTTACGTCACAACTCTTCGGAGTGTTTATCTAGGTAAATTACTCAACTTCTTCGTGAACGATAATAAGATAGTCTCAGTTTCCTCTATTGTTACGGATATCGCTTTTGTTTTGACATTCAAAATAGGCTGCATGTATATTGCATGGTCGTTATATTTTAAAATATTTTTCGTCTCTTTCTTGAGCACAATTCTATTTCCTGAAATTATAATGTCTATAAAGAGATTTCCTTTTATTACTAGGGATTAAACAATTAAAAAATATTTTCGCACACTTAAAGACAACGTTCAATATCAGCGGAATTCAGTATTGAAAAATATATTCGTAATATTGAGAGATTCTCAATACTATCACATTGATAAACGAAGTGACAAAGGCTGAAGTCCAATAGTATCAAGAATAAAATAAATGGAGAATATGCAAATATATCGCAAATGTTTCATAGGATTAGCAACGGACAAAACAAAACAACAAACGCATAACGTTTAAATTTTTTTTCGTCATATGTTGCTATGCACTGACTTATTTAGGTCGATTTTGCGACGTCTATGGAATATGTAAAATTGTCACGTTTCGTGGAGTCTAAAAGTTTAAACTACAAGATATTATGGTGTTCTTTTCTGAAAAGTCATAACGGAAGAGTTTTCTTTCAATATTCACATGTTCTGTGTCTTCTTACTCATACACACGTATACGTGGATAATTAAATAAGTTTCTTTCGCAGATAATGCAAGAGACGCTGTCCTTATTCATGTTCCTGCTTCAAGTGAAAGAAAAGAATGAGGAAAAAACTGGTTCATTGATGTAGACAACAAAGCGCTTAGCATTCACACACAGTGACGCCTGTAGCTGCTCTTCTTGTACATTTATTAAACACAGGAGCCGGATAGTGCTAACTTTTTGACTATATATAAATTAAGAGCTTAATATTAGACTCACCTCTTTTTGAATGCATGAATATCGCACAAAAACCAATATGTAGTATTAAGTAGAGCCATTCTATACCCTCGTCCCATATAGGTCTATATATTGGACAATACTCAGTATATATTGACTTGTGTAAATATAATCACAACTTCACCATAAATTCCTCACTCTCCGGAGAACTTGGAATGGGCAAGAAATTGTACCAGACATTTGGCTGTATCCATCATTTATACTTTCATTTTCTAACCAACATAATTCCGAATGCAAGACTAAAGCAGAATGCTGGGTGACAAACTTTTGACCTGGAAGATGATTAAACTGCTGTATAGGAATCAAGGAATGAAGGTGTCACATTTGAAGTTCCATGTCTTCTAGATCTCGGTTTCAGAGTCAGAAATATGGTCGTTAATATACATCATAGGAAAACGTACATTTGGAAACCACCTCTCAAGAGAAACAGTGGGAAATGTGAGATATTTAGCGTGTAAGGTAAAACTACAATTTCATATCACATATCCAGAGAACGAAATTTGTTTTCCGTGTTAAATATATAACTCTGTACCTTCGGCTTATAGTAAATCAGTGATACTAGAAGACTACTTAAATATTAGCAATTATTTGCCCCTTTTGAATATTTCTCTTTCTTGGAGTTTGTACGTGTATTAAATAAAAGATAATCCTTATGAGATACTCCTGACACACTTACTACCTGTCGGAACGTGAGTGTCACAACTTATTTCACTGCCAGATTCTAGTGCACTCTGTTATATACGAGCCCGGATAAGACAAATGATTGTATTTAATTTTTTTTATAAAATGAGGAACTTCTATATAATCTCAAAATAAAGAAATATTTTAATTAAAAAACCATAAAAGTTTGACTGCCACGTATTCCATCTAAACTGTATACCTCATTTTTCATTATACATCTGTAAACACAATAAATTTATCATTCCAAACCTTCCATGTTATACGTATATCAAGATTCACTCAAATATGGAAAGTGAAATTTAATTTCATGTGTTGGAGTGAGTAACCACCGTCCTCGGCGTATCATATCAAAAGGTATACAGTGGGAATAGAATGATATTATTTTAACGTGTATAAAAATCCATGTCTTTCAAATCGATTAAAATTAATGGGAAGAGCGGATAGAGGTTTTTCTTTTTGATAAAAGGCATCATTATTTCACAACTAACTTTTTCTAAACCATATTTATTCTTCGTATAGATAATTTGTAACCGCCCTGTAATTACACACCCTTAAAATACTACATGTGAAAAGATCTGGGAATGGAGAGTGATTTTAAATTTTAGCGAAAGAAGTTAAAATACTTTTAATATCACCAATATAAATTAACACATTTTAATTCCTTACCAAGAAAAATGGCTTGTGTTTTACCGCATCTCCCGTGAGTTGGTCGGGAAATTGCAAGCTTATTATGCGATAAAGGATTTCTAAAAAATCAGCCTGAAATTTTTCATTCAGTAGTTCAGTAGATCGTAATTTCGAAAACAGATTTCATCGTCATTGTACATATGATGATGGTTCCCAAGACGTTACTTACATAATATGGAAAACCCACAAAATATTAGCAATCATATGTGTCTTCAAGCGGTGAGAATTTTTCTTCTGTCTCCGGCTTTCTCTACTCAGATTTTTGTTTGTCAAAATCTGAAATCAGTTTTAAACTTTTCATGGAATCCCAGGTAATATTCGTGGAAAATACTGATTCTAATTTCTTTGTTTAAAGCTACCTATATAATTATTTTTCTTTAGAGTTCCACAAATTTTTGGTCATAAACAAAACCAAAGTTTTAAATATTTTATAATATTTTGAACTTATTCATATAAAATATTAATAATATTTTATTTTTTAACTAAATGCCCTGTTATTTTGATGAGGTTTGTATGCGATATTTTGACAAAGAATGCGCATTACGTTTTCAATTTATATTCATTTAATTTTGACATTAACAACAGTAGTTCTATCTCTGATTTCAAGGATGACGATTCTTCTTTTACAACTCAATATTCCTTGACAATATTGAAAATCTACAGGCGTAAAATATATATTTTTATTTTCCTGTGTAAAGGAAATAATGACATAAAACACAGGTGGCCCAAAGAAGGTCAGCAATCATCACCATGAGGATGACGCAGATATTACGAAAGGGAAACTTCAAAACTTCAAATAAAAATTAATTAATTGAGGCTTTCATAGCAAGAGTCTAACGAGGGTTTTAAATACTCTCTTTTACATCTAACTTACCAACGTTTTCAAGAATAAATATTAAATAAAAAATAAAATCGAATGGCTTAACATCCAGAAATACTCTAATTCAAAACCCAATATTATCGCAAAAAAAGAGAAAATTCCAGTAGAAGCCGAAAAGCATCATATTCCAAAATCTTTGCTTTTGCGGAAAGTACTAGCCATTGATTTTAACTTTTAACTGTTCAATTTTCGACCCATATTTTTTTTTTAGTTTATGTGTAACTCTAACCTGATTTAAAATTTCAATGAATGTAGCTTATTTTATCTTACGAAAAACATAAGTTTGAGATTCCTAGTGTATATAACTACATGACCATTGTTATAATGTAATTTACATGATATCTCTTATTTTATATTTTAATTTCACCTGATGATGGTTTCTTATATGTCACTTGAAGCATGTTGAATTTATTCTGCATAATAACATGGGATAAAACATATACGTGAAACACCGCTCTGAGACCTTTACAGAGGTTACGTCCAAGGCCATATTCTTGATTTAAAACAAGTTCTGCTATGTATGCAGTTAAACTAGAGAGAAGGGTATAGGAAAAATGTTGTGTGTTTGTAGTTGATAATACGTAATGTCTAGATAATTGTTACACTCAGTTCTATCATCTTTCCTACACAAAGAATGCTGAAACACTACTTGGAATTGAAAAAAAATTCTGTTTTCCAAAGTAATTGAAACAATTATTGCAGTAAAACCGCGCTGTTTTCCACACGAAAACAGCTGCTCTATTACACAAGATATTCCACGCATTACTAGCAATCGCAAAGTTCATTACCGTGTTCACATGAACCTGACATGGTTGTTATGCGTAACCAAGTAAATAGAACCAATTGTATATCTTGGTCCTTGTCAGCCACTTTATTTGCTGATGTCTGGCGAAAGGTAATAAATTACTTCTAGTGCATTCGAAGGATCTTATTACCTTATTTGTTTTACAAGTACTTATATATCCTATGTTTTATTTTATGTATTATATCCTAGCATACTAGAATTTATGTAAAAGAGATCTCATACTTTAAAGCATTGTCAACTGTATATTAAAATATCCGAGAGTCACAACTGAAGTTGGATTAAGAAGGAAAGCCGAAACACGTAATTGTCATTATTTTTAAATGTCATATATATATATAATAAAAAGTTGTGTTAGACTGTCAAATTACATATATTTGAAATGTAATACTTTGTTCATTTCTAGTCTTTTTACAGTCACATTGATTCATTATAATTTTAAATATTATGTCTGCGAATACTGAAGCGTTTGAGAGAGGATAACCTAATAACGTTATGAGTAGAGCACACGGTTTTGAATGATATTCGTATTTGAAAAGTCGCCAAACCTCGCTTGTGTATTTTATTCTTATTGTCGAGAATCATCAAATCCGACTTACGAAAGAGTGAAAAAATATTCCATGCCATCCACCAAAGCAGGCAGCTGATGATTTAACATTGTTATAACATTCTAGGCTATCATACGGTAGGATACCTGCAGACTTATTGGAACTGACGACGTGTAAATGAAGCGGAATGCTGTAACATTTGTGCCGCAACTGCCGAATGACGGACATTAACTCTACCAACACTCAGTACAGTAATATGTAATATATATATTTATTGTCATTTAGGGGAAATTTACGAGGGTATTGCTTAAATTCAGGAAGGATTCCGGGCGTGTTTGACTGCTTCACAAAACGTAAAGTCCAAATGTGCTATCAGAAGGAGGATCGCTGTGACCAATGTACAAATTCGGAATGGAACTGCTTGGAACAGTCACTGCCAACCTGAAACTAATGAAAGTTTACGGTTGTTTTATTGTCCCAGTAGGGAAAGTTCTGGCTCGCTCTTTATGTAGATGTAACCTTTCTATAAAACATATGCAAGGTAAAAGCAGTCCCTTCCCTTTCACATGTATCATATTACCTCTTGTACAAAATTAAACTCTTGGCTATCCGTACCTCTTATTCTGTTCATTTCAAGCTTGTACATTCACATCCCACAATCAAAGAAAACCCTGAGATGCTGTCAAAATTCAGACTGCGCAAAGAATTTAAAACACATCGTATGTCAACTCGTAAACTACAGCAAAGAATGAAAAGCATAATACCGTCGTCAGGAATTATATACGATAGTCCAACTTTAATGTTACAATTACTCCTATGAAGTCAACTCCAGAAATCGTAAAGGTAAGTCAAGAAATAACGTAATAACTTTCACAATTTTTAATTCATGGGATAAGGTAGAAAAAGAAATGTGTAGAGCGGTCCGACGGAATGACCTGAAAAGTGTAGACCGCTTGAAATATTAGACTATGCAAGAGAAAAATATGAAAATTTTTAATATAAAATATATAAGAAAAAAGATGTTAATTTGTGTACTGGATTTAGCGGGAAGAGATACAGCAGGCTCTTGTGAATACGGGAATAAACATTCGAGTTCAATATAATGTGTGGAACTTTTGTTCTCTCTGAGAAAGCTTGAGTTTATCAAGAGGATTCTGTTCAGTGTAAGTCGTTAGATAGATTGAAGGCAATCTGCAGTTCTATACTGTAGGAGCTTATGGATTTTATGTACTTGCTTGGGAAACACCGGGTTATTTTCTATGCCAAGCAGATTTTCGCATTCTTTTTAATGTGAGATAATTCATTCTTTTAAGACATCCTGCGTAAGCATGAGGTTGTTTTCAGATATTCTACAAGAAATCAGTGAAAAACCTGAGGACGAATTACACAACGAGTCAATTGAATTTAACAAAACTGAAAAAAAGGATCTAAAAATACACCTTTTAAAATTAAACTAAAGCATATTTGGTAAAAGGCAAGAAGGGTCAAATTAGAAGCTGAAAGAAATATTGTAAAACAAGATTCTAGTCCCAGTTAATTGGAAATTTTGATATCACGACAAGAAAATGAAATCAATTTGAACGAACATGGGTATAATACGAGAACTAAATGGCAAGGTAAAATTTTATTTTGTAAATTTATAACGACTAACAAAGAACTGAGACCGCATAACATTACTTGAAAGGCAACTTTGTTGCTGTGAGCCTTGGATCAGAAAGCAGAGAGACGCCCGAGAGATCGAATCCATACAAATGGGAATTTTAAGGCCAGCTTTGAGATCTAAAATACTGGACCGCCTAAGATTCCTAAAATTCCAAAAAGTGAAAATAAACAAAATACTTCATAATCTGAAATCATATAGGAAAGACATTTTGGATCAAATTAAACGAATGGACACATATCTTCAAATTGTGAAATGTTTCAAGCGGGGATTGCGAGAGACGCGGTTTACGGGCACGACTGGGTGAGAACTCCTATCCCAGTTCAGCGGTGTTTGATGTTCATTATTGCTGCAGCTAACAAGGGGTTCCCACTAACAGCAGGAACGTATCGAAGACGAACATCGAGTCGGTGGGCCGACGGACTCGATTTTCGTCTTCGATACTTGTCCGCCCTTCCGAGAACTTCTGCACCTAATTATGGACTGTTTGACGTGACAGGCAATGTTCACCGTACATGGGCAGCATTTATTTATGGATATCTTTGCTGCCATACCTTTTGCCCACAAAAACCGCACAACGCCACGCTGTTCTATCGTGGTACACGTAATCAGGGGCGCCGCCATCTTGTAACTGGTGTTCCATCTTTACAGTCATGCGCATACCGATCATTGCACGTCACAATAAAACTAGATAGTGCTGCCAACTAGCACTGACAGTTTCCCGCACTTAATTCAAAAACGTAGGTCGCAACTTGGATTTGTAACTTACTTATTGACTTACCCTCGTAGTAGAGTAAAACTGCCAGTTACTAACAACACTGAAAATGTTTACTCGGATATTAAGCAATAAGTCAAATTTTTTTGTCATCTTGTATTCGAAAGAAGCGAAATTACTACGAGGGTTTTGTGTGCCATAATGTCCGCACACGAATGAATAACATAATACAGTATCAACAAAATGCACAATTGTAGATATATATATTAAATATGCAACATGTTTCGTCTTGCCACCATTATTGCTCGTTACGTTCCTTAAGAATGCGCACACCTACAAATTTTACATTTTTAACATGAATCTTTATGTGTTCTTTGTGGTATATTTTAGTATTATATTACTTCAGGTGTACTGTAAAACATGACTGACAATGTAATTATAACATAACAAAGGGGCGCCTTCGTTCAGCCACTCTTGTCATAGAAAAACAATACTTTTAACATATTATGAGTGTGTATTTGACCCTTTCGTGTTCCAACATGTTATTTGCATGTGCTAAATTGTCATATTTTGCCGGTCCGTGTTTACATGATTTTTCAACATGATTTCATAAAGGATACGATTTTCGAAAAGATGTTTATTGAACATAAAGTGTGTGTTCTGTTTTTTCTATATCTTTGTCTGAAATAGTTCTCATTCTAAGAAGCACTGAGCGAGATATGATAAAATATGTATATTGGTCTTCATGTAAAATACTATTATTTTTGTCAGATATGAATTAAGCTTGAATATTCTGCACAGTTTTTCTCTAATAATGAATATGAATTATCCTGCAAATTTGACCAGTGCGAGCTGTTCCATGTGGACGAACAGAGGGACGGACCGTTGAGAGACAGCTATGAAGAAGCCAATAGACAATTTTCGTTAACGGGCTTAAACATAAAGCTCCACTACGGCCATAAAGTGACTAAGGGGCGGACTAGCTTGACCTCCAACCCATAACCGGCGAAAAGACTTCTTTGGAATAATAGGTAAAATTGTTTTGTTAAACTCAAATTTACACAGCCGGAAATATTTATTTTGAAATTTTGATTTTTCGTGAATGTACTTTAATAGCCTGCGGAATTCCACTTATTGGGAGAGGCGTGCAGCTACGTAACATAATAAATAGTTGTGTTGATGGTAACTGATAACTATTTTGTTATTGGTTTCGATGTTAATATTTAACTTTTATTGGATATTTATGTGTCAGGGTTTTGGGATCAGTATGAACCTTCTTGGGTCACTGAAGCCGAGGTGCCATAAAAGTACGTCAAATAGTGAAACTGAAATTGAACGGTAATTCTGCACCTACAACGGTTTGCGTCCGAAGATTTGTTCACTATTAGGTTACAGAAAGTTTGGCTTGTTATACAAGTCCCTGTGTTCTATTTCAGTGTGTCAATGACCTACTGTTTGGCTTATTATCTTCAAATATGACAAGTTTACGTAATATTAATTTTAATGGATTGTAGAGCCTAACGGACGTAGAGAAACAGAAAGAATATCGGCTGATTGGAGGATCCTGGATGAGCAAGTTTTGGTTAAACTGAGGTGCGGTGCTGAGCTAAACAACGTGTTCACATTCAACATCCTGTTTTGTTTGGAGAACTCATAATGGTACTCCTACTTCTTTTCCTCCTTTTCTTCAGTGGCAAAGAATCACCTAAAGAGCACGTTAATTCCAGTCAACCAAATTCGGTTTCAAATAAAACAGCTTCCAGTGCATTAAAGTGTTGTTACGAAAAAATGCCATTTGAAACACAGTATGTTTTTAAATGTTACCAAACGACAGTATCAGTCTGTTTTATAAAACCAACCGAAAAACAATTGCTAAAATTAAAACAGTATTCCATCCCTGTAGTATCCAATTACACTAAGTTCACAGAAGAGACACCTGGTGATACTCGTTGTAATGGCTCTTATATTATCTTCATTTATTTTATGACCATTCGGTGTGTTCAAGAGAACATGGTCCTAGAGAAAACACAGTTTACTATTAGTAAATTTCAGAACACACAGACGTATACATTAACACCAAATATCTTCAATACGTAACAATATGACAAAAATTACACTTAAAAATTACATTACTTACTGAAGAGTTACAGCAAAAAAACTTTTGCAGCTACTGAGTCACCAAATATAGACACATCGCCACACTCGACGGTCTTATAGCTTATACAAATTCCAACATAAGTAATTAATAATAACACTAATAGAACAATTATGTATATATTATCGCTTTAAATTTCTAAGGATCCTTATATCAACCAACACATTATTAAGCCTATAATTTTATTCATATTTTCCTGTGCTAAACAATAGCAGTTATTTGCTATAAGATATGTCTATTCACTTCTACATTCAGCATAAAATAGTTTATTCTAAAATGATAGATTTCATAATATTCTTAAAATAATATCATCGTAAGATCCCGAAAGATGTAATGGCCGTGCTAGAATGTGTTGTTTTTGTAACTTTATAGCCTTACGAATGGCCAGAAATTGTTTAAAATTTAGGATTTGATTTAATACATTACAACGTGGTGCACAAATATCCAGCTGACCTTTCAAAATTCAAATAGTGAAGTATTAATGGATTGGATTTAGTTTTTATAAACCCAGAATTTAAAATATTTTGTTCTGTGATTTAAAAATTTATTAGTGACACGTCATTCCACATATATTGGAGAACTTGAAAATACAATTGAAGTGGACAAGGAACTTAGAAAATTTTCAGTTGCAAGTACGAATTCCAGCCAAATATTTTCCGAACAACAGTGTAAATATTTCCCGCTACATCAGATCATTTGCGTTTAGAGGGACATTTTGTATTTGTTTGTAAAAGGCAAGATTTCGGACCACATTTCCATGAAACAAGTCTGGTTGTTGATGCTAATTATTAAACTCATATCTTTCCGCTCACACTGAATTAGTGATACTGCAACACTACTTGCAAAATAAGTGACTAATCGCCCCTCAAGGCTGTCTCTTTTTGTTGGAGATGCCAAATGCATAAAATAACAGCTTTGTCTTTATGTGATGCTCATGATACACTTATTAGTTGCTCTATTTTAAGAACGTTGGTAACACAACCTACTAAATGCCAAAATATACAGTTTCCTTTCTTGTACATTTGATTTTTTTATAGTACTTTTATTTTGTGTTCTAAAAGAAGTACCATCGTAGGATCCTACGATTAAAAACTCTGTAGAGCCGAAGAAATGTAGTATTTTACTGTCATTTATTTAATTTCCATTTTGAGACCCACTTGTAATTATATATGTGTATATAAAATAATTTTTATTCGAAACCTTACACAATACGAGGTCATCAGCAAATACATTAAGATCAGAAATAGGAATTATATGTTTGTGAGGCGTATGGTAGTAAGTTCTATTCTCACTGTATCATACCAAAAAATACAGAGGAAAAAGTCTGAGTATATTTTGAAACATATAAAAAATCAGCGTTTTTACATACAAAACAAGTAAATGGCGATCAACTTGGAATTTCGAAAGCGTGATAAAAAAAAGTCGTTATTGTAGCAAGCTCTTAGTACATAAATATATTTTGTACAAATAATTTTAATCTCATTGTATTCATACATTACTCCACACAGGTAAAGTTCACACTAGAACAGGTCGCGAAATATTATTTTTCCTTTAACTTAGTCGCTAGAGGGAATAGGTGGTCACCACCACGCCTCGGCTTGTTTACCCCGGTACCCATTGTATAGGTCGTTGATTAGGACCTATGGTCGGACTGGTAGAAGGCGAAAATGCTGTCCCCCTTCACCTGGATTTGATCCCCGGCTTTGCAGCCCAAAGGGAGTAGCTATACCGACTACAATATCCCTTTCTCCTCCCTCCAATAACTTCACGTAAAATGTTACGTTAATGGAGTGAGAACGTAAAATGCAGTAAATGAACCGTCATTGTGCAGATGTGAACAGGGAAAAGATTGTCGAAAGTGACATCGTCCTGTTTTGTTATCGGCAGAATAAGCACAAGTTTCATATAATTGTCTCTTTCGAATAATAGGAATAAACATTCGAAAAAATAGTTATTCCCTTAATTTTTCCTCCTGCCTCAGTACCGCAGCTACGAAGGGATGTCACACAGATGCAGGCTTACTAAGCGATATATTCGCCGTGCTCTATGAGATAATGAAGTAAGACCCCTTATTTATCCATTTCGTAGGTTTTGCAAACGGTGACATCAGAAAAAAATCTTCTCACATAAGGAAAAGTTTACAACATCACACCACAGGTGTATGTGCGGATGGAATACAAATGAGTGCATAACACACAGCCGACTTTGTCAAAGGGTAAGTCACATTAGGGCATTGGATTTTATTTACTTAATTTAAAAAGCATTTTCCTTTCTCAAATCTTACAACTCACAAAACACGGCAAAATATATTTTTAAATGTAAGAGTGTTTATGTTCACACTTAGTAAAATATTTTTTGTCAGCGCTTCAACTGAAATCGTCCCTAAGCCGCCTCTATTCAGATTAATCTAGTTCACACACAGACACACAAAACCCGTATGATTCCTTGGATCGAGTGCCCAGTCCGTGTCAGAGGCAACTACACTACACCCAACAAACACATGAGAAAAAATTCTGCCCTCAGAGGAACTCGAACATTTGATCAGAGCAATCAAGTGGCTGCCGGTCCACTCCTTAGACCGCAAGACTACTTCGATACGACCGAGAAATCTATATAAGCAAATAATTGTATACGTAGTAATTTACTCATAGACAAATAAGGGCACACACACACACACACACACACACACACACACAAATATGAGTGTATATACATATATATATATATGTATAGAAGAGGTCAAATTATTATATGTGTATATATATATATATATATATATATATATATATGTATTAGTCTGACGTCTTCTACCTACTCACGGTCGGTGTAGAGGATTACTGTCACACGTAATCACATTCAGTGGCACACACACACACACACACACTCAGTTGATACATTAATATTCTGCCCGAAATCGGCCCTGGATTGAAGATGACAATTGCTTGAATTATGTTTACTTTAATAGAGTTAAAATTAACGGCAAATCATGGTAATATAAAAGCACAGGTTTTCCATTACTTAACATCGTAATTCTGCAGTCTGATCGCTGTAGACAATAAATGGATTCCAAAAAACAGAACAATTGTAGGTTGACTTACACCGCATTATGTACTACAAAAATTATTTGTATTCCTATGTAGTAATAAATTAGAGAGACGAAAAAAAAACAGCTTTATACGTGAAACATTATGTATGAGTCTATGTTCACACATGTCTGGAACATGCAATGACTCTCTTACGAAATTGTGTGAGTCTAGAATGAAAAGTGCGGTAAAAAAAAGTAGGACTGGGAAACTAAAGTGTACCAACTGTTTGATGGTCGTTCAGAACGCTAAACTACACGGTGGCAACAATGTCTTATTACCTCTGCAGAATAGTCATATTTGTCTAAAAGTTATTCACCTTATAATTGCATTACTGTTACGCCTTGTTACAAATTTCAGGTTTTCGGGGGATTCATTTGTGCTCCATCATTTTTATGAGGAGGTATTATAGGTCTGCGTCAAATTCCGGGAGACATTTTTGGAGTACCTGCGGAGTGACGTGTTTAAAAGCAAGTCTCGCTGCTTGTTGAATGTCTTCAAGAGTCTGGTAGCGCTGCTGTGTAACATTACCTTTTAGGAACCCCCAACATTGAATTATGACTTAGTGACGGATCGGGGAGTTTAGGTTGCCAGTCAAGGAGTGCGGCAGCACAAGTGACTCACGGCGAATTAAAAATCACTGAAAACCTCACAAAGAAATTCCCTAACACCAAGCGTGTAATTTGTCAATGCCCCATCCTATTGAAATGACACATCGTTTTTAATACTAGGTTTTTCCGGTTGCAGAACAAATTAGTTCTGCAGCGTGTCCAGGTAAACGTGCTGATTAACAGGACCATCAAATTGGTACGGTCCGAACAGTCCATATTACAACTTGTGGAGGAATATGTTACATTTACTCCAAATAAAGCAGTTTCTCATCGGAACAGAACTCAGCGTTCCTTAATTGAAACCTTGGTATATGGTACATTCATGACTAAAAACATTCCCTTTTTTGGATCGTGTTAATTGTCTGAATCATTTTTTTACACTCATACCGTCTGTTATTTTAATCCATTTCTTTTCTGTCCTTAGTGAGCACTGGTTGATGCGTTTGTACATTTAAGTCAACCGTCACGCCCCTCTGCATTGTCGAACGTGGTATGTCAAATTCCATGTGATGCTGACGGCTGATTTCACAACAGTTTCGTAGAGAAATTCCGACAGCTACCGGTCTTTTTCATGATCTAGTTCTTAAATTTTATTTTATGTTGCCTATTGTAAAACGTTTATGCTCAAATTGCAGTAGTGTCTTCTTTGAAGGGTTTCATGGACGAATCTTTGTTGGAAAATTTCCCACGCTTGTTTCATTGCCTTCCCCATTTCTGGCTGCTCGTGTTCCCAGACACTGACAACAATCCTTTGTTCAAATGTGTAATTGCTCTTATCTTTCGCGATTTCGTTCATATTTGCTGCAAAAAAAGAGAAAAGAAATTAGATGTTGCTCACATTTCTGCAGGTGTAAAAATACATTTTTTCCGCTCTGTAGAGTAATCCTGTGCTTTATTTTGCAATTTGCACACAATTATAAACTACATTTTGCCTCATCCCGTTGCAGTCATACTCAAATATCGCTTTACTGTAAACTTAACTTCTACAACAAACTTCTAACAACGAAATTCGAATCACAGCTCTTTGACATTTTTCTGTAAATATCATCAGGCAAGCTGCTTTAGTAAACATGACAGAACATGAAGTCTTAACATTCAGCAGCGCTGTTAAAAGAAGCATGAAAATAAGAGAAACGTTTGTTTGGATTTAAAATATCACTTCAATACAAGTGGACAGCTGTCGAGGTTTGTGAATAATTTTTGTAAATAGAAAGTAAACAATTGACGGATTTATAAATTCAATTATGAACCAACTTGCGGATCATCCAATTTTCCGTGCAAATTCCTAAGCCTTACAAAGCAACAACGTAAGCTGATTGGTCGAAATTAGGATGATGTAACTTCCTTTCCTATTAAAGACAGAAATTTCATATCAGTACAGAACTCAAAAACGTTAATTGTCATTCTTCTTATTATGGAGTTAAACCCTCGCGTAATTAATACATCCAAAATTTCGGGTCTACTTCTGAACTACCATAACGTGCTAATCAAGTGGCGTTTAGTTGCGAATTCACGTCTGCAATAAATCTCTGCCTGACTGCCTAAGTCACTAAGAGTTTAATGGTTTAGTATATCAGCAACAACTGATAATCTTCGATTATTTATAAATTAATGACTTGGAATATATCTGAAACAGACATTACTTACTAAGATTTTGTATTATTAAATATAGAATGGATAAATAAATAGTCTGCAAACTTACTAAAAGGGCTAGAACGCTTGCCAGTTTCGAATATGATATAACATAATGAAGTCAAACTTTAATGTTTACATTATTTATTAGAAATATTTTTTAAAATTCGTTTTTATGAATATACTTACCAGTGGGACCATTTAAATTATATAAGCAGAATATTTGGGAGAGAGACCTCGAATTTCAATTTGACTAATTTTCACCAAATATGACATAAATCAATAAAATTCCACTGTTCAACTTCCGGACTAGAGAAATAACTACGTCACGAGGCTTCAGTCCAAATCAATAATTTTAATATCAAACTTTTGTCATTATTTTTTTTAAAATAGATGAAAATATTTGTTAACAAGTCAAAGATTTTTTTTCCACAGAACAACAGCAGGCGAGCGGCCTGCGGCCGCTCGCCTGCTGAAATCGTGGGTTCGAATCCCACCGGGGGCATGGATATTTGTCTGTTGTGAGTGTCTTGTGTTGTCAGGTACAGGTCTCTGCAACGAACTGATCACTCGTCCAGAGAAGTCCTACCGACTGTGGTGCGTCATTGTGTGTGATCTAGAAATATCAAGAATAGGTGCTCCACACACACACACACACACACACACACACATATATATATATATATATATATATATATATATAT
>Ga0268261_10000639_pt1 | contig 22443 bp, 15 predicted proteins | sample TergutNc150P1_FD_190353 | JGI IMG/M metagenome (GOLD analysis project Ga0268261, IMG submission 190353) | Nasutitermes corniger P1 segment gut microbial community from laboratory colony in Florida, USA - Nc150 P1 (SPAdes) (version 2) | ecosystem: Host-associated > Arthropoda: Insects >...
GGGGGGGGGGGGGGGGGGTCATCTTAGATTAGTTGTTTTGCATTCAGGTAAATATGGTACATGACTGGTATCTTCTTACTAATTACCTATCATCACTAAGAGCAGCACAAATTCTGTTCCCATACTTCTCACCACCATCATCCTTCAGTATTCAGTAATGGAGTTATGGAGGACAGATTGCTGGAATCACTCCCAGGCACCAAAAACCAGCACCCATAGGACGATTAATTAGTGTTTATACTGTAGGAGAAAATAATTCTGATTCTAACACGGAAACAGACTAGCTGATGTTTTCTGGATTGATAGTTATGTAGTGAGACACTACTACTACTACTACTACTACTACTACTACTACTACTACTGCTGCTAATAATAATAATAATAATAATACTGGTATGAACATGTATCAAAATCAGCAGAAACAGGCCAGGGAGGTAAGGTAACTATACTGTGGAATCAACAAGTGCAAACTGACAGAGCCATTCCCAACAATAAACCAGACATTATAATTCGTGATAATGAAAAGAGAATATGTATGTTTATAGACGTTGCAATTTCAGGGGACAGAAATGTGATTAAAAAAGAAGCTGAGAAAATTTTAAAATATGAAGACCTTACAATACAGATACAACATATGTGGAATGTAAAAACAGTGGTGATACCAGTAATAATAGGTGCGACTGGAACTATTTCAAAGGCATTTAGAAAATACATGAGCAACATACCAGGACATCACGAAGTTAAGGAACTACAGAAAACAGCCATACTGGGCACTGTGCACATACTTCGGAAGGTGCTAACGTAGAGATGGAGTTGACGCAGGAACTAACAATCTGCGCACCATGAATAGTAACATCAGAATAGCTGCAACACAGTGTTCCCTAGGGACATGGTTTGTCTCAGGAATATACGTGTAGATACCCTACATAAAGGAGATATCGATGATGATGATGATAATAATTCATAATCTTTGCTTGTCAAATCACTCTTCCCACAGATAACTTTTTCTCTCCTGCACATGTTGCAAGGTTTTTCCTGTACGAGTCTCTCTCTATACCACCACTTACGTACTAAAATATCCAGTGGGGTGCTAACGTATTATCACTCCATGTAAATAAATGATGTAGAACTGTACACTGTGTTGGAAGTTATAGCTGTAAAAAAATGAGCAGCTGAAATGGAAGTCATATAATTTACATAAATGAAACTGGATATGGGTGACCTCGGAATTTATTTTCATCTTACAAATATTTATAATCAACTGACAGCATCTTATTTCGAATTAAGAAGCATGAATCTTCCAAGAAGGTAAAAAGTAGTTTTTCAGTCTCCTGGTGTTGCCATCTGTTGATGGTAATGTCAAATGTCTATGTCAACATCACTGTTCTCATCACCAGAGCTCTCAGTGGAAGGGATGTTATCATCACCAACCAGCAAAGCAGCTGGTAATGCTGGAGACACAGTGTGTAACTGTGTTGTATACACTCCCAGTACTTGTACTGTATTGGCAGAGAGATCAGAAGAATCCACTGCTAAACACTGTTGTGGATCTATGGTCGTGAGATTTGATTCAGTGGCGCTACAAGCAGTTGATAATGTTGCTGACCCCACAACAGGACTTGAAGACAAATGGAGTTGGAAGTTCTGTAGTTCAGGAATGAGTGGGCGCACCTGTTCACAACAGTAAAAAAGGCAAAGTTAAAGTTGTCACTATGCATGTCATGAAGGTGTACAGGTGGGGCAACAGTCACTGGTACTCATTGACTAGGAGGCTCAGTGAGCCTCAGAGCTGGTCTGGATATTACAGAGCACAGTAAAATCACTTGTCCTTGCCAGGATTTGAATCCCAGGTCATTTGGCCCATAGCACAGTCACTATACTGACCGTGCTATCCCAGCTCTCATTCACAACAGTAATTGAATTTATATTACTGCACAAATAAAAAGCAGCAAAAGTACAAGTGCATAGTCTGTAAACAATTATAATATTGCCTCTGCATCTACAGGATGAGCATAAAGTCTTTCCCTGATTACAAACATTTATTACAAGAAATCAGGGAAAGACTTTATGCTCACCCTGTATAATTTGTATCATACTTTTGTGTAACATACAAAAATGACAACTCCAGCACAAAGCTTGTAAACAATTATAACGTAACATACCAGTTACAACAGCCCTTGCACAACAGTGTCCTACATGAGGGTGGGTAAAATTATAACTTCACACTTTAAGAATTCAAGACCCTACTCTGTTTCAGGTGTTGGCACAGCAAGTCATCAGTGAGGGTTAGAAGCATGTACTGTGCATGGTAGGCCTAGCAATTCAGGCTTCATATCAAATGACTGCTCTGCTGGAAGCATACATGAAGGAGGAATAATATTATATCATCTTGTTGTTGGTCAGTGAGGGTAATAAACCCATCAAAATCAATTACCATATGAAGGTGCAGTATGGTAATGCATGCTTATCCCCGCAGAAGGTGTACAAAAGTAGCAAGAATTTTTAAAATGTGGTGTCCAGTTTCACAGAGGTACCTCATCTGGGCCAAGCCCATTGAGTTGTAGCATTGTAGGCAACTGTGGATGCTGAATGTACCATCTATGTGAACCACATTGTTCAGCTCACCTTATGATCTACAAAATGTTGCAAGTCTATAAGGTGTCTGCAAGGCAGGTGCCTAGACAACTCACTCCCTGAACTGAAGGAAAGACACAGTGGGTATGACAGCTGGGTCCACTACTTCCAGCTTGAAACAAAGCAGACAAGCAAATAATGCCACTATTCAGGCTCATTAAAGCCCCCAAAATTATACACACATCCACATCTGCAGAAAAAAAAATGACAACAGTATATTCAAATCACCAAGTCCCACTTGTAGAGCAGTAGACAAAACAAGGGGACCACAGTCACATGTGCCTCACATTGTGACCTCATTTGGAATCATATGAGACCAGCCATCATATCAAGACATCATGGACTGCTCGGTAGCAATATCTTGTTGCAGCACAACTGCCGTATACTGCCCACATGACAGCTCAGACAAACAGGGGCATTCACTCTGAGTGCCTCTCTCATCCTCCATACTTGCCTGATCTCAATCCTTATGATCAATACATGTTACAGATACTCAAAGCTGACTCTTGGTGGAAAGACTTTCCGATCCATGAAGTATTGCAGGAGATGGACATGAGTGGGTACACATGCAGAAAAATATTTTTCTTTTTTCACGCAGATTCCAGCCATTGGTGACACAATGGAAAACATGCACTAAATGCAACAGTGGCTATGCTCAAATATTACAAAACTGTACCACACTCTCTGCTCTAAACTGGCTGGCAGAAAATTTTAAGCTTGTCACTTGACTCCTCTTCTCTGCAGGCCATGACAAACCTTGTATGTAGGTTGTAAATACTAGGATATAACAGCACCTTGTGACCACCAGGTCTGTGTGGGTTACGACAGCCCCTGCAGCGGCACTCCATGCATGCCTTGCTCTCCACATAACAAGGACACCGCTGTCCACAACATGTTAATTTTCCTGGTGTTGCTGTTGCATTGCCACATCGACAGCCTTTCCGCTTGGTTCCTGCACCTGCATTACTACCCTTGCTCCCTGCACTTCCACCAGCAATACCCTTATTGGAACCTGCACGTTGTTGTGGCTTCTTGAAATTTCCCACACTAACCTGAAAGGGACAAGAGCGCTGCTCATTACAACAAGCCACCAGTATCTTCAGCATATGATCCCTATATGGAGCTATTTCATACACGTGGTGCAGGACTTCCCTTACAAGTTTACAGTTGTGCAGTTTGGTCAAGACATTTGCTGTTTTTAAGGAACCAAAAGGTGCAGGCCTTTGCTCTTCTGGGATGTTATGCACAGGGGTGGAATTATTGTGAAGCGAATGAAGCTTAATCTACAGAGCCCCTTCCAAGGCCCTGGGAGGGGTCCTAGCAATGCCCTAAAAATATTCTGAAATATTATAACTCATATATGAAACAAACTAGATAGAAGTTTCCCCATATTTTACAACAATCCTAAAAATTCACATAACGCTACCAATAACAAGTTGTGAAGCTGAAAGAAACTTTCTAAACTATCAATAATAAAAAACAAATTTCAATCAACCACGCTAGAGGAAAGAGAAAATTGTCTTCCTGTTCTCTCTACAGAAAATTATATCACAAAATCATTGTCATATAATGACGCAATCAAATAGTACGTAGCCAAAGAATGAGTAAAAAAAAAAGGTATTATATATGTACATTAGGCAGTGAATTTATAAAAATATTGTCTTATTTTTCTGGATTTTGTGATTTTTTTGGTATTTGTCAGTTTTTTTTTTAATTTGTAATTTGTTGTGATTTCTTTTCTCATTCTAAATAATATTCACTTATGTACCTAACTTTGTATTCATAACTTTGTATTCTTTTTCTTAAAGTGGGCCCCAAAAATTGTAAAAGCTGCAGGCCCCATAAAACCTGGATCCACCCCTGGTTATGCGGTATATGCGGGTAGTTGTTTACTGCTATTTCAGGACAGCCTATTGGTCCCACCTTCAAGGTTAAGCAGTCCATGTAAAAATCTTCACAACCAACAGGTTCGTTAGTGTGCCCACAAAACTCTGCCAGTGAATCCTATACTGGCACATTTCAATACAGTCCACACCCTCATTCACTTTCCCTCTAAAATTCATTTTAAATCACCCTCCTATTTATGCCAACATCTCCCAACCGGTATTTTCCATTACATTTTCCAACTGACTTTTGTATGCATTTCGTATCTCTTCCCATCCAGCTCTTCTTCCTATTTTAATCACCTTGGATATGAGTGAAGAGTACAAATTATGAAGTATCCCAAAATGTAATTCTCACCATTCCCCTCTTACTGCCTCTTTTCATATCTCTCCTCAAACTGAAATCAAACAAAATTTCAATGCAGTACATAGGTGAACTTATCAGCTACAAGCCCTAGTTCCTCATCAAACACATTTTATGTATTACCATTTGTATCCTCAGTTTGGGCATGCACATTCAGAATGATAATACCACACCAACAACCTCTTAGTATTATACATGATGACAATCTTTCACTAACAAACTTTCCTCATTCAACTGCTGATAAGACTCTCCTACGCATAATCGGCTGAGACCTTAGTGACAACCATCATTCCTCTTGCCATCCAAGAATGTAAAGTAGTAAGAAAAGTCTGCTAGTCCAGTGCCACTTGCCCTATTTGTGCCACTGTACCCCCATTAAATCTAAATTATATTTTGCTAATTCTTCCAGCGCTGATTTCATTAAAACTAAAACACATTACAGATTCAAATCACATTATCAATACACATTTTTTAACAGACACTTTTATTCACTCACGTTTCATCACAACACTCATACATCATCCTCAGGTGGTGCACTTCAGAGAAAATTGCACACATTTCACCTGCACTCTTTCCTAATGTCAGAAAAAATTTAATTATGCTAAATTTTGACTACTTACTTTTTGAAGGGGTATATGTACATACGTCCCCTGCTTCTGCCACAGGTGTAAGGTATTGGAAAGAACAAACTACATGAAACAAAATTCTCAACCCAACGTACTTTGACATTAATCCTTGTGTACCACCAAATTTCACAAACCTGACTGTCCAGCAGTTGCCAACAGCATAAGACCTTACTTGTATATTCTTGTCCATTGGATGATGCCATAAAAAAAAAGTTCAATATCTAATACCGGTTACTGGTAATGTTCAACTGTAACATAATCTCAACTTCTGAAAAACAATGCACTTCAGAATCCATCACACCAAGTACCATCAACAGACATAAAACCGAGTACTATCATCACCAAACACACAACACATACTCAACCTCTAAACAATACCTACCGGTGGAATTGGTCCATCAACACTACAGCTGCTACTATCTGCTCCATCAACTTCCAAATCAGTGGCTTTCCGCTTTATTGTAATCCTGTTTCCGCTACCAGCATACATAACAGAATACAGTGAAGAACCATTTGAAACGGTGCGAATGGCTTGAAGATCATTTGGTGATAATCCATTACTGGTGTCAGAAGGACCCAGCGCTGCTGACGCTAAAGCAGTTTGAGTCTGTGTTGATGTACTTGTATACACACATGGTAAAATGCTATATGCCGACTTTGACAGACCACCTGTACTCTTGTATTCATCTTTAAATCCAGCACCTTCTTGAATAAGATCCATAAGGCTCGAAGTACCAGCTGTATTATTGCCATTACTAGCAGCAGCTGCAGCTGACACTAACAGACTCCTATAAATGGAAGTGCTGGTTACATACTCGCACAGTTTTTTGTAACACTGTAGCAAAATTCGTAACTGAACATTTTCAACATATTTATCATAATTTTTACACCAACTGCATGAAGGTTTAAGCTTTTTCCGTCCTCCTTTACACGATCTACACACATGATGCTGACAGTTGGTCTCTGTTGGAGTGTATGGTTCTATAAGTAAATTTCCACAAACAGTGCAAGACAGAGACTGTCTCAGATATGGTACCAAGCGATATAAATCCGTCCACGAAGAGGTATCTTCTATGTCGGCTTGCAATACTAGCCTACACGTCGACACATAAAGACTGGTGGCATTCATAATTAAATTTCAGATTACTGTGGATGAAATGGTTTAAACGTAAATCAACATCCAAAACTTCCTAACAATAGCCCCACACCGCAGAATTTATACTATTACGCAGTATCACCAACATGACAATTTCATTGAGAGTCGTTGCAGTATTCACAAAATTGTAATAATCATAAATACAAACACGTTCATTTCATAAATTTTACACAAGGTCTCATAATGCTGAAATAAGGTACGAGGTTCTATCAGTATCAATTAGGCAAAAGGAGATGCCGCGCGTTGGCTATTCTGTTTAGCAGAATGTCACGGGTCAGACGACTATGTTCATGCGCACCTACGCAGTGTTTAATGTGCAGCGGCTGACAAGACGCGAGATAAAAATGCGTTCCGACAGGGTAAAACTGCAAATAGTTGAGCTCATGTCCACCTGTAATTAGAATAAACAGCGCTTTTATCTACGGTACTTTTAAATTATTTTATCTTAAAGCACTGCATTACAATTAACACATATTTCCGACCAGTGCAGACTAGGTAACCTCCCCCAACTCTCACACTATCTGGACCACAGATCATCTACACTTTTTGTGTCTGTCCACACATGCATTACTCTAATCACATATACGATGCGCCGGTAAAAGAGTAATATTATCAGAAAGCGCTAGATTGTATAACACGATAAAAAAATTTCAGCACTTAATTAAGAATAGTTTTTCGTGAAAGTAATGTACTCTGGCTCAAACAAGGCAGAGCTTACAGAATGTTACGATTCCAGCATATGACCGTTTTCTTCCATCAGAATGCATTTATTTAAATACCTTGTCTTCAATTGCGGAAGCTACATTTTGTAGCGGGGACATTTCACTGAAAAAGGTATTTTTTTGCCACATTTGCTGTTCTCACAGGAACCTCCAGTGTCGTTGGCAACCCTAGGGCTACCACGCCTCGCATATACAGGGTGTTTCAGGAGGAATATTAAATATTTTAGGAGGTGGTAGTATGGACTATTCCGAGTAAATAAGTTCATATAAACATGTGTCCAATTTTCATTGGGTGTGGAGATACAGCTGTTTGAATGTTACGCATAAAAAGCCTTACAAAAGGTATGAAGGAAAGACAAATGACTTATTGATTGCACTTATTGATTATGTCGATGATCTCAATAAATTTCAACAGTTCAAAGTAAGTGTGCAAAAATCCCACCATCGACTTCAATGCACGTTTCAACTCTCTTGGAAACAGTACGTGTAGCTCTCCTGAGGTCGTCTTGGTGTTCTTGCTTTATGAGGGCAGCAGTACTCATAATGCGAGCGATCAATTCAACTCATGTTTACTTTTTCTTTGTAGACTTCACTTTTTATCCATCCCCACAGACAAAAATATAAAGGAGTAAGGTCTGGGGACCCTGGTGGCCACTGAACGTGATCACCACAGCTGATCTATCGTTCGGGGAATGTTAGATTTAGATGATGTGTCACCAGATGGCTGTAATATGCAGGGGTTCCGTCATGCTGGAAGACCATGCGCATCCTTTTAGCCAAAGGAACCTCCTCCAATAATAGTGGAAGCTCGTTTTGCAGAAAGTCTACATACATGCGCCCTGTAAGACGATTCAGTAACACAGCAGGCCCTATCAAATAATTGTCGATCACACCGCACCACACATTTACAGAGAAGTGATGTTGAGAATTTCTTTCCACAATGGCATGTGGATTTTTGTCGGACCACCGATGTGAGTTATGGGTGTTGTTTATACCGTCACGAGTGAAACTAGCTTCATCGGTGAACAGTATGAATGGAATTGGCATTTTGCAATTATCCACTGACACAAATCCAATTGTCTAGCTTCATCTCCTTCTTCAAGGCATTCCACCATCTGTAGATGAAAAGGATACGGGCTGTGCTGACATAAATTTCGCCATACTCTTTTATGTGGAACACCGAAACATGTAGAAATTCTTTGTGTGCTTGTTGTTGGACTATGTTCTACCAACTGAAGAAAGCTTTCTACTTCATCCACATTTTGTTCATTTGCATGTTCAGAAGAAATATGACTGCTGGGAAGTGCACCAGTCTCATGCAGTTTGTTGTAAACACTAGCAAACACTCTTGAACCTGGTACTCTGCGGTTAGGAAACCGTAGACTGTATTCTCTACATGCAGCAAGAGCATTTCCATTACAAAACCCATAAACAAATACCATATCGGCATATTCTGCATGTGTAAAGACATGCGGCATTATTAGAAACACTACCAAAAAATACCAAACAGCATCACATTACAACTGCAGGTTACAACTGTAGTTACATGTTATTCAGAGTCCTGAGTGCCTGTCATCTGTTTCAGAATTGCGTGCGCATCGGATCTGTATGCGCCAACTTCAAACAGCTGTATCTTCACACCCACTGAAAACTGGACACATGTTTATATGAACTTCTTTACTTGGAATAGTCCATACTACCACCTCCTAAAATATTTACTATTCCTCCTGAAACACCCTGTATATGATCTGTGCTTTACAGGGAAAACATATAAATGTATTAAAGATGCGGGTGTCCGTCACTGTCTGATTTGTCACTACAGTGGGTGATAGTTTTTTAGCGTCATTTCCATTAGAGTACGTGCGTAACCAAAGAATGCATGACAGGCCTAGTTCGATCCCAAGCGTGTGGATTAAATAGCTGAGGACGACGAAAGTCATGTGTATGTTAATGGGTTCAGGTTCTCACTTCATCAGTAAATGTGACAACAGATTGGCTCCATCTCACCTAGCCCGACGATTTGTACCATATCCACTTTATGGCACAGTTGGTAGAGCAGGATATATTGCCATTACATCCATTACATTTTTCAACATTACGTACAAAGTAATGGGTGACCATTTATGTCCCCTCTCCTGGCAGGGTACTCCAAGCACTTAACTCCATCTCTAAAGGGTTAGATCTTGCAAGTGGAAGGTCCCCACTTAAAAGGCTCCCAACTTTACTTGAACTAGCACCACACATTGTCTCTGGATTATGCCTTATATTTAAAATGACATTTTGCAAATGTGCACACCTCTGACTCTTCATACCAAAGTGATGGGATAGTTTCCCAATCACTACCTGTAAAGAACAGGTTGTAGTTGTACACACTTCCCAGTGCGGTATGGGGCATTCTTCCACTCGCACAAAGCAACTGAAGTGGGAATCTGACCACAGAGCCACTCATAATACCAAAATCCAGTTCAACCACTAATGTCATAACATACAAAAACTGCTGTTTCAGTTACTATTACAAAAGACTCGCATTCAGAGAAATACATAACATTTATTGGCACATTCATATTGTTTGATGCTGCTTTCCAGGCATTTCTGTATACAGGAACCAAACGTGAGCTGTAAAGGGCATGTCTTGATTTCCTTCTAAATGGCACCACTCAGGTTAGATTGTATAACCTCTCTGAGGCATGCATTCTCTTCTTGTGTTTGTGATAGTTGCCACTGCTAGCAAATGTTCGAGGGCAGTGTGGGCACTGGTAAGGCTTCTCACCTGTGTGCTGTACTGCATGAGTCTGCAAAAAATACCCATACATGCTACTGATAACTCTCACCATGTTCTTGACTGCATGCATTATTTGCATAAATTAGTATACAACCATGTGATATAGATATTTGTTTATAAAATGACTTGCAAGGTGTATGATTGTCTGACAGTAAACCAACAGCATGCATTAATATTAAAACATCTTGGAGGGGTGATAATTCCAGATTATCAAAGGTGGATGATGTGAGGCATATGTTTAACTTAGAGACTTACTGGTATAACAATCTTCAGGAGTACACACTTGAAATTATACAAATCAGTGTCTAAACCAGTAGTAAAATACTGGTGGTGGAAGTAAGCCATGATATAAAGAGAACAGAAATTCAAGAAATGAGAACTTTCAAGACACACATGACTAGGAAGTCTGAACAGTGTGACAGACTTATGGCCAAGTGTATCGGTGAACAGATCATAACATGGCAGAATATGTGAGCACAGAGAGTTGAGTTTGGTATGATTTTTGGACATTAAAGGGTAAAGGGAATGATCAAGCGATGCTGAGAAAAGGATTTTAATGTCAATATGCATTAAACTGCACAACCAGAAACAGTGCTAAAAAAGCAAGATATGAAATTTGTATTGAAATTAATCCCTTTGCATTGATAATCTTCCTTTCTGATAAATCACTGACATGAAGAAAAGTGATAGCATACCGAAACAAAAACCCACGTCATTTCATAATTTTACATTAACAAATTATAGCAAATTATAATGCATAATTTTACATAAGATTTGTGTATATGTCTCTAACATACTACAAAGTGTCTCTTTTATCCTTCTCTGGAGCACGGCAGCTTTATTGTATGGGAAGATTGCATGTGCCAGGAGGTCCTACGAGAGCCAGGGTGATGAGGATAAAATTGAAAGAATCTTGCTCTATCATATACATATAAATATCACATTTCAAGTTAAAGTGATTCATTATTCACTGCTGTCAAACCAAACATTTCACACTGTCCACATTTTCCTAAAAATTATCCTCACTGGATACTTTTAAAAGACTGACCACCACTTTAAAAATCAAGGACAGACAGTAAATGTTGTAACTATGTCACAAGTCCAAACATTCACCATGGTGATAATTTCTATGATGGGCAGTCACTTCCTAAATTACCTCAATGGCTATAGTCTCCTTACTCACAACTTACTGATTATAGACATAATTAAAAATTAATGCAATGCACACCGCAAGATTTGTAGAAAGGTCCAAAAATCATTACATCAGATACACCATATAAAGTAATATACACAATGAATTTAGGGTTTGTGGTTCCATGCATTTTCAATCACTTGAATAAAACACCCAACTAGATGCAACAATCAATCGTAAAATTTTATTGCTTTGTCATGGTCAGTTTGTTAACAAACCGACCATGGATGAGAACACTTCCTCCTCCACATTCATACGGAAACCAGAGGCTGCAACGGCAGTTTGACGAGCTCCTGATGATGGGCATAGTAATGCCCGAAACATGTTGAGCAGTGTCTGTACGACAAAGCAATAACATTTTACGATTGATTGTTGCATCTAGTTGGGTGTTTTATTAAAGTAATATACACATTTTCCACCTGTATAGGCACCATGCCATAAAGGGTTATAGCAGCAGGGCACCAAACCCAAAGAAGTGAAAGACAAAGAAGAAAAGGAGAAGGATGAAAGTGAGGATTGTACATATAGATCTACATAAACATTAAGTGTTAGTTGTGCTGGCATGTACCTACCCTAAGTCCTGATCTGAGTTTGAAGGTTTTCCCACAAACAAGACACTTATATGGACGTGCACTGCTGTGACTCCGCATGTGCACACGCATCCTCTGTTTGTCATTGAATGCCTTATTACAGTGGGGACATTTGAACACCCGTCCGCTGTGGCTCCTCATATGGACCCGCAAGGTGAGATCACTTTTCAACCACTTGCCACACACTTGGCACTGCTTTTGTTCACTTTTTGCCACATGTGAATACAAGTGTCCTTTTAGTGTTCCTTGGGTTGGAAATGTTTTGGGGCATATATGACACATAAATTCACACACTCTGTCATGTACATTTCGTTGATGAGCAGTTACACCTCCTTGGGTGGCAAACCTGAAGACAAAAATTTATAAAAAGACATCAATACTATGCTGCCCCATTTCATTTTAAAGTTGAAGTTACAGATGTCAGTGGGATAAGCAGGGAGTGCTCAGCTGCATGCTATAGGTTACATTACTTACAGGAAGAAAGAGCCTCAGTGACCTACTCAATAGAGGCTGACCAATCCATGTAGCCTGTACATGAGGTGTAGGAGAGGGAAGACCAAAAACTTGTCTTAAAGCGAGTCTTCATCATTCAGTCGATAAGCAGACAGTCAATTGACTCATTCAGGCTTGTGGCCAAATCAGATACTTTAGTGGGGAAAAAAAAAGTTTCAGTAGAACTCACACAGCATACTTTATTGTTGCAGATATTTACAGTACAACAGATCCAGCCAACTATCCAGCTGTGTGACTACAGAGGTAGTTCCAGTGGCAGTAACAAAAAAAAACATGTTTAAAGAATGATATTTGTACACTTGTCTTTGCCTAGTACATGCCATGAGGAGTTTCATGTTTCCTACATTTTGTTGGTTGGAATTATCCCAGTGAACACTAGCTGACTGTTATAATCTCAAGCCCTTGAAATGAACTTATTGGAAGCCCAGATGAGTGCCTTAACATTTACTTTCTTGTGACCAACATTATTCATGCATACCATTCTTGCAAAACTTACTTTTTTCCACATGTGTTACAGGCAAAAGCATATTTCTCAGTGTCTGGAAGATGACTTCTCAGATGAGCCCTAAGATTTCCTTTAGACACAAATCCCCTAAGACAGTGTTCACATTTGAATGGTCGTTTGTCCTCAGGTAGGTGATGTATAATGTGTCTCTCATATGTCAGTTCACTCGCTAGTTCCTTTCCACATTCTTGGCATCTAAAAACCCAAACATATCTTTAAAAGGAATGGTGTAATTAGAACTTAACAAAGCCTAACTGTCAGGTTAGTATAATGCCAAACATTGTCAGTCATTGCCTTAGTATTTGCTGAAATGTTATTCTATTACTTCCTTATATTAAAGCATGAAATATTAAAGAGCTGCAACTTGTAGTTCAACTGTATCATGGAGATTTAAGCTTTAAGAGATCATGAACAGGAAGGATTTCCATTCAAACTATGTCACTAAGCAGTAGAAAACCATGCAAGAGTGACTAGCGTATGAAGGCATACGTAAGATTTCCAGAACTCACTTCTGGGAGCACGAATGTCAAGTAGTACAACTTCTGGTAACTAGGTGCCACATTACAGCTATCTTCTGCGACCAGTATAATTAGCTCGGCAGCCATAACTCGCCATTTTGCTACTCATCAAGGGGTGTTTATTGTGTGTTGTAGGTGTGATCAGTGATTTTCAAATGGCTGATTTGGAGGAACAGTGCACTTCCACTATGCTGGAAGTAGCAATAATGCCTTAGAGAGATTAGGAGAACAAAAAATATAAATTGCCAGGCATGAAAAATTCCCTCAGGCCTAGGTTGCCTGGACAACTGAATGTGTACAGTAGTGCCAACCATATGGAGCATGCCTGAAGGTTTCTAACTCCCTCTCCCATAAATATATATAAACATGCACCAAGCAGAAAACATAACATAACAGTAAGGTTAATAGGTAACTCCAGTTAGGGTCTTGAGTATGGAAATTACTTCATGTCACCATTCTAGCACCTAGAATTTGGAGGTAGCTCATAATTTTTTGGAAAATTGATGAAACCCTGTCAAATGTGTATTATTATATGAAAAGAGAATAACTGGGAGCTTGGGAAAAATACCAGGTACCACATGCAGAATTAAGCTGTAATGGCAAACTGTGACATGCACTTTTATGTACTTTGAAACAAATTTACACATTTTGTTCCAAACATGAATAATGTACAAATAATTTCCAACAGATTCATTTTGAAATGTTGTAACAAAGCATATAAAAAATTAAACCACTTCTTACTTGTACATGCCTGGTTGAACATGCTGCAGCATATGACTCACCACCAGGTGTTTTGACATCAACTTACGCCCACAACAAATCACATAACCTTTTGTGTTGTGTTCTGACCTGAAAAAGCAACATATATGCAACTGCTTTCATGTTCATATTGGTAGTGACAGAGTCTGTAATATATGAAATTAATTCATGCACTCTTCAAACATATAAAATAAAATCCCCTAAGCTAATAAAACTGATGTTTCATTTAGAACAGCAAATATACAAATACTCCTGTTCATTAATGGAAAATAAATCTTATTACATAAAACAGTCCTTCCACCCATTCTGAAAAATGCCAGAAGAAGTTAATTTTATTAATCAAGATAAGCCAACTTGATGTTAATGTCAACGCAGGTAAGTATAGAAATCTGTGTGATGCACTGACCAAACATCCTAAATGGAATGTTGACTGAGTACATACAAACATTTTCTGTGTTTTGTATAGTTTTGCAGTTTCTTCAGCTCTTCTCTACACAATTTTAAAAACAAATGAGCCATGTGATTGCAACAGAAAGAACTCATTGTGCCTCCTTCCCCTTGTTGTGTCTAGCACTACAGAACCATCTGCTGTTCCTAAATAAGTAGAATGCATTAAAAATAAGCAACAAAGCAATCCCTGGGCTGGAGAAGCCCTGAGGGTTCCAGGAGGTTGAGACTTCCAACTTTTAAGACAATGCACACTTGAAGGTGGTACACTTGTCAGCCCCATGCACTAGCTGCATTAACCCTGAGGAAATATACGTAGTACCCATTTCTGTTAGAGGCTGAGTTGACCCCAGGGCCATATTGCAACCTAAAGAATTACATCAATGAAAAATTCCAATGACACCAACAGGAATCAAACCCATGACCTTCTTGCTTGTAGTGCAGTGCCTCAACCAAATGTGCCACTGTGTAACCCCAAAACTAGGCAGGCCATATCGAATGTAACAGAGCAGAACACTGTAAAATCTCAATCAAACTTCGCATATAGGGAAACATAACTTAGCTAATAAGCACCAGAAGCTACTGCCCCATCAACAGGCCTGTAAATAGTTAACAAATAAACAAGTGTTTAAAGTCTGAAGTATGTTAACATTTTTTTCTCCTCTAAAAATGTCGCAAATTGTTCACAATTACTGACATCATATGACAAGCTAAATAGAGAATGTGCATGGCAACAAAAATTATTTTACATTCTACACAACTACCATTTCAGAAACTGCATACATTTCAAGGATCTATTTATTAATCACAGAACTCCACAAGTGAATTACTTAAACTTACAGAACACTTTCTCCACACACTGCTTACACAGACTAAGGACTTAGCTTCATGACACCTCATCAGTTATTTAATGGTTACTGGGAACTTAACTACTTTCTTTCAACACACCTGAAACTTAACTACTTTCTTTCAACACACCTGTAATGTTTACAGAGAAGGAAAAAGCTGGAAAAAGTAGCAGTCTCTGGTTCGCATATCTTGCAACTATAATTATAGAACCTGGATAATTTGGTATACATAGACAGCTCATCTGGATGGGTGTGGACACTACTTGCAGATTCTTCTGAATCATTTCTTCTTTCTGAAGGCACACTGCAGCCAGAATCACTGAAATGAATTAGGTAGAAGAGATCAACCACATATTGTACAAAATATCAAAGTTAAGCCATTTATATTTACAATTAACCAGTCACCATCAACACAACTCTCTATTGCTCTATACACCTTTTCGACAACAAGCGTGTACTGACCAGAAACACCAGCTCCATAAAATTTCAATGTAGTTATGACCAGATATGGCCAACATATTATTGTACACCACATAGTAAACAAGCTGCCTCCTCTGGGGACAACAAGAATCAGAACGCAAGAGAAGATCTTCAGGAAACAAACTAACAGACTGCACCCTCTCAAAACTGGCACACCTTGCCATTAAATTCCTCATAATTTATTTTATTTGTTTTAACATTTCATATTGACCTGTATATATATTTTAAACCCAAACAATGACATCTCAGTCTAACCATACAAAAATTAAGGGCATTTGTAATTTTACTTGTATGTATTTTAATGACCTGAAGAAGACCACCTAGTGCTTGAAAAATGTAGCTGTGAACTTGTCTGATAATACGTAATAAATAGTTGTGTTGATGGTGATTGGTATATACTTATAATTTATAACACACAATGGGATGTCCAAGATAAAAATTGTTTATATTTAGTCTGACACAATCTGACATATTAGCAATAGTGTGTATAGTAAGAAAAGCTAACACCTTAATAGTGCAAAATTAACATGTATTCACTATTCACTCCTATACTAGTAGACATATGTGGTGCAGAAAATAGGTGTTTTAAGTTTAAAGTTTGTAAGTCCGTGCATAATCATACAATTCAAATAAATCACCAACTAGATGCAACAATTTCTCAAGTTTATTATCCTGATATTTATTTACAGCTCAACATGTTTCGGGCGTCCTCACGCTCGAAACATGTTGAGCTGTAAATAAATGTCAGGATAATAAACTTGAGAAATTGTTGCATCTAGTTGGTGATTTATTTGAAGAGGTGTTTTAAGGGACATAACTTTTTATAATATAAAGGCTTTGGATACTAATAATAGGCCACTATAAGACCCATAACTTATTTTAACACAGGTGTTGAGAGGACTCACATATATATTGCAAAATGGCATCATTGTTATCCCCTGCCTGTTAAGGCAGTGCCCTGTTCCTTCAACCACACTGATTAATTGCAGTGTGCATACGATGATCAGTTTTAAATATGTTGTCTGAACATGCTGCTTTACCTACAGACATAGATTTAGGCACATCTCTGAGGCTAGAATGCACAATATGGTAAAGAGCAGTGAGATAATGATGCAAAAACTGGGCACTGGTTTAAAAAAAAACCGGTATAGCTTTAGAGTATAGGGACTACATATTTGGAAAACAGTGACATCAAAGCATGGTGTGAGTAAGGCCAGTGTATTGTTGTATGTTTTCTTCTGGGTAATTCCCCGGCGTCTGAATTTTATATGCCGACGTTTCAGAACACTCTGTCTGTTCCATCTTCATAGGCAAGTAGGTAAAGAATGACTAAATTTGAGAATGGTTGGGGTATCCATATGAGAGTGGGTTTGGCTTAAAAATAGCTTTAGCCAATTGGAAGGAGGGTGACGGGTTAGGAATGGGTCTGTTTACAAAGCAAGTAGTGAAAGTTTAATGACCCACATGGAGGTTGCGGGCGGGTATGTGACACAGATATGGCTTGTGTCAGGGTGGGCCAAGGGATGGCAGGTCAAAACTATTGTGTTGTAGATGGCTGTCTCCTTTCCTTAAGCTTGTGTAGAAGGTGCTTCCAAAATTTGCTTAAGGTCAGGCCAGTGTATATATGCATTCAAAGAAATGTACAATAGAGTAGACCAATTACATATTAGGTGTTTGTCCACATAAAAACAAAGATACCTTTGACTTCCTGGTTCACTGCTTGCTGCTGTATTTCTTATACTGCCCTGAATCTTTGCAGCTGTACGAACTTGTACTTTCTCTACATCACTCTCCCCTGCTTTAGATACAGAATTTCTGTGACATTTATTTCTCAAATTATCAATGGGTATTAATGTTTTATCTGCTACTTTCTTGTTATTTCTGTAATGAACAATTTCACTGGGAGTATCACAAGCAGTGGAAACAGCTCTAGCATCTTGAGAATAATCACATCTTTTGTCACCGGTCAGTAGGCGATACAACAATTTACTTGTGGAAGATTCATATGTTATAGTGTCAGAAAACACGTGCACTGAGTCTTCAGCAGAACCGGTATCATCATTTTCAATCTGTAATGGATCTGCTTCAACTTTAATATACTCAACATCAGTCTCATTAATGCCATTTGTTTCATTGTCAGTTGGTACAAAACACTGTTCTTGTAAATGTGACAAACAGTTTGGTGAACTCTTAATTACACATGCCTGAGCTACATTATTAGAAGTTGTAATTTCACTGTCATTTCTGAAATTTTGCGAACATGGAGGAACATCTCGAGAAACTTCTAAATTATTCACACTTTTATTCATGTCAGCTTTCACAGATATGTCACCAATCTGATCACTTTGAAATTTTCTATGATCCAGAATGTGAGACACACAGTTTGAGGTACCATAACTTTGTGAAGACAACATTCTATGAATATTCTGTTGAACTTCTTCTACTTTCAACACAAAAGAATGAAATTCTTCTAGTCGGTCACAACATAACTGACATATGGCTGTTGGTAAAGTGTCCTCAATACAGACCTGGAAGAAATGAGTTAAATAAATTCTCTTTGCCACAAGCAACTGAAATGTACATTCACATACATGTGACAGCAGAAAAATATAAGTGAAGTAAATTCTCTCTGTCAACAGCTCCTCAAAATTGTCACATACCTTCCATGGCACAAAAACCTTATCTAATCCAATTTACATATACTTGGCTGTCCAATGATGCTGACAGACTTCCAGTCAATAGGTTACATGGGTCACAAGGAACAAGTCGAAAATCTTCACTTGATGTGTTAACATTATTTTAAAAGCACGGTTTCAACCATACAGCAATCATATATGGTGTTACTATTCATAAATCACTGGGCAAGTTAGAGAGGTCTGTGTTAGGGTTAGCAACTGCTAATCAAACAGACATTCAGATAGCTATATCTGACTGCCAATATTATAAAAGTACTCTCTCTAGATCATATTGCACACAAACTTTAGTGTTGAGTAATCATTAGTCATTTAGTAATCCCGTATATCATGGCATAATACAGTATTCAGTATAAACTTACAGCATGGTGAGATGTTACCTTCAGTGTTTTACAAGTCACTGCACAGACAGTAATTTTATTGCCAGACTGAGCACTGCAGAGTGAGCAGCACCATCACTCATTATGCAGCAATAATGCTGTCCACTGTATAGTGAAGATGTGCAATAAAAATTCTATTTGTGTAAGAACTGTAATGAAGACTTACATTCAGTATAATATTGTCAAACTAGCAGCTGCATCAGGTGGCTAAATAGCAAGTAAACCATCTTTCACAAGGACCATCTTTGTCTTCATCATCAGGGAGCTGACTCAGATGGTCCTTGAAACATTGGTTTACTTGCCATTCAACCTCTTTGACATGGCTGTCAGCCTGAGAATATTTTATTGAAATTTAGTCGCCATGAAAGCTGTAAATTATGTATCAGAGAACCTACATATGGACATTTCATACAGGACAGGAGCTAGATCTACTTTCCTAGCATCATGTGTGTACATTTTTTAAACAACCAATACTTCAAAGAATGTTGCATAACTAAAACAACATTTATGTCTGAAAATGTTAACATAACGACAATATATGCACCTTAATTTATGGCCTGGCTGTAATCGGTGAGAGATAAAATGGACACTATAATGAAGAAAGGTTGTTAAAACTGATACTTAAGGTAATGTACATTATGTTTGTCAAGCAAAGAAGTAAGATGTGATGCTTAACCAGATAATTAAATGAACTACCCAGCAAGTTTACGCACAGTAAACTTGTTTCTTATGTCTCTCTCTCTCTCTCGATGACTCCATCCTGCAAACTTGCAACATGATTGGTTGACTGATTAGCAATTAGGTTTGAACCATTATGGTCCCAATGCACCTAGGCCTTAAAAATGGGCCCCATGTACCCCACAATCTGATACCAGTTCAGGGGAGCCCTATTCCTTTGCTAAAGTCCCAGATGACCCCCAGACTTAAACTCATAATGTCCTCTGGGTCCAAGAAAAAACAGCCCAGATGTACATGTCTGAGTGAAGCCAAAGATTCACACTCACAGAGAATGTGGGCCAAGGTTTCATCCTCTGCTCCACACCTTCTACATAAGGGACTACTGGTTAGCCCCATTAAGTGGAGATGTCTTCTCAGGGTATTATGTCCAGCAAGAAGGCCAGTAACAACCCTGGATTGTATCCTATTGAAGGACAAAAGACTGGTCTTTGCAGCCTGACTAGGTAACGTAATCAATTCTCAAGCCAGTCTCTGAGTACTACTAAGACCTCACCACCTTGCCAAATGCTGGTTATTCATCCAGCATTTTATCTTTCTTCTTATACTCTGCCTGGAGACCCGCAAGGATGGCTCAGGTCCAACAAACTTTTGATTAGAACTGTCTCTTGCAAGCTTGTCGGCAATTTCATTTCCTCATACTCCAGCATGTCTATGGACCCAATACAGCCCTACAGTGTGCCGGGTAGACATATCATTCAATGCCTTTTGGTACTGTCGTACAAATGGAGATGTCGTTTCAGCAGCCTGAGGAGCTTTCAGAGCCGCCTGGCTGTTACAGCAAATACTAACATAATTCTCTTGCCTAACATTCAATTGAATTTCATTGCAACATGCTGCTCAGCCATTCAGTGAAATGAAACATAGTACAGATGGTAAAGACATGACTTCTGTTTCTGTAGAGCAAACAGATGCTACAAGCATAACCTTTGTGTTGATATAAAAAGCCAGCCATGCTGAAACACAATTTGTGTTTGAAATGTATGTTGGAAAGCATTAATAACTTCCTGTTACTAAAATGAAATAGAAACCTGAATTGTGGTAGTAGTATGAAAGGCATGCACTGCTGGAACACAACCGATGTTTTAAGTGTATGTTGGGACCTAAAAAGTGAGTTTTTGTCACCACAATGAATCCCAAAGTGAGAGATAATTTTTTTTTTATGTATCTTGAGTACTGTCACTGGACTTTGTATAAATATATTGTGAGGGAAAATCATATTGCATCACTTTCATTAAAACCTAACACTTGGAGAACAGAAATAATAGCATTTTAAAGTGGCAGTGAAAGAAGATTGCAAAACTTATGTTCAAGAAACCAAATAAATCCCGCTCTTATTCTGCTCTTGTGCAGAAGTTGGGATTATAAGTGTTAATTAAGTTGGTGTAAAAGGGTACATACAGGACAAACTGGAACGATCAAATACGTCAAATAATTACGTTAGCCTTAGAAATTGTTATCAGAACTTGAGTTCATAAATGTTTACAACCATGTCTTATTGCAAAGTTGTTCCTAGTGGTGTTTCACTGAGAGGTGTGACTGCAATTGTAAATGTAAAGGCCCCAAATGCCGTCCGCTGAATAAACCATCTTCTTTGATTTTGCTATACATGCCATCACAGCACTTTGAAGTTTTAAACAATGTACTCCCACAGACAACCTACCGTTCGTACCCATTCTACCAAGAACGTCGAATAGAATTTATTTCATTCGACAGATCTTTGATTGGACATAGCCAAGGATGGAGAATATGTCGCATTGATCACATTGTACCTTAACATGCAGACAGCACAGCTGCGGTTTTCAATTTCGTTTATCAGGAATATTTTGGAAATTTAACCTAGAAACACGAGCACAATCACGATCGTGTGAGTGAAGGGAATGCTCCTGTGACTCTTACCCATAGTGATAAATGTTTCCAGATTTTTTGCTGATACCTTTGCCTTCTACCTTCCTCACCTAGTATGTCAACATTGTTTGAGTCGGTAAATAAACACAATCGACATACATTTCGCAACTGGTTGGAATTCATCTTCGATATGACTGGGTACAGCATAAACTTCCGCAAACTTGCTTTCGACGGGACATTACTAGACGAGACTGATACATGGATCAGATGCATAGATATATTTAAAACGTCCTACCGCAGGAGGGAAGAAAAATCCAACGATATTGTATTGGTTACATAAGGAAGTGTGTTGTTGTTCGTAGGGTGTGATTTTATGAATGGTTGGTACCTACAATGGTGGATATGTGGTTGGTATTATGAGCCGGAAGTTTGTTATTTTGCATCGAAGGAGTTTATTTCCGTCTGCGTTGTTTTGATTTGTTTTATATGTTAAAACAAGTAACTGTGTTATGTTGAAGTGCATATAGTTCAGTTATGAGTTTATATTGAGACTGTTCTGTGCTGAATCATTGTGGCCATACGATAATATCGTTTAGTGAAGACCGCCGTAATTATTATTATAAATGGATCAGTTCTAGTATTCGTACCGTTACGCATCTAGTACTGCACTTCAGTACTGTATTTTGCTGCCAGTCGGTACTTCTGTGTCCATAAGTTGCAGGTGGCCTCGATTTATACTGCTTTTACGTATCTGCCTATACATTGCTT
>Ga0268261_10000640_pt1 | contig 22433 bp, 7 predicted proteins | sample TergutNc150P1_FD_190353 | JGI IMG/M metagenome (GOLD analysis project Ga0268261, IMG submission 190353) | Nasutitermes corniger P1 segment gut microbial community from laboratory colony in Florida, USA - Nc150 P1 (SPAdes) (version 2) | ecosystem: Host-associated > Arthropoda: Insects > Digestive...
CTGCGACGAGCTGATCACTCGTCCAGAGGAGTCCTACCGACTGTGCTGCGTCGTTGTGTGTGATCTAGAAACATCAAGAATGGGTGCTCCATATATATATGACATTAGTCGCCTAAGGGTTAAATACTACAAAGTTTAGAACTTAAAAATTCTGCATTCTGTACACAGAGTGTTCTTATATTTTTTTTATGAAACACAGCATAAACAGTGACTCTTGCCCTATACATAATTATCTCACTGGTTTGTATGACCGAAATGAAGAGTGTTTACTGGGCAGTACGAACGGGGTCTTTAAATAAAATGCAGTACTCTTCATCCTTTAAGGGATACATACACGTGAATTAACTAAAGCAGTAAATGACTGGCATTCCTCTTCGTCCGAGAGATTCCGTGCTTGAATATCTGTTCCAAAGGCAGGTGGTGCACTTCAGTGACCCCACAACATTTCTTGGATTATGCCTTAAAATGGGTCACTCTCACCACCTTCCCAACTTATCAGTCACAATCCTTCCTTAACTTTGGCAATTTACGCCGACATCAGTTAACAAAACATCATTAAACAAGAAAATGAAAACAAACAATAATCTAACTTAGATGTGATAGAGGCACATCCTCATTAATTCAATTTCTCAGTGTCCAGACCCTCGTCTGTAAAAGCTAAGTGTCCTACTTGTAAACAAGTTGGCACTTCAATATAAGATGCTTTATTTTTGACTTCCTATCGGACGGGGTTCAAATCCTGGTAGGGACAAAAGATTAATCTCTCCTCCAGAACATCAAGATTGGCTCTGGGATTCAAGAATCCTTCTATTCTGTGGATAACATTGGTTCTTTCACCAGGCTAAAGTGGCAAGAGCGTGATGGTGACCAATTATTTCCAGTACATATTTATTAAACGTCAGTCACACACAACAATGCTAAAATTGATTTTGTAGGTGACTAAATTTTAGTTTTAAAGTTTTTCTGTACCTTTTTTCTTGGATAAGGTCTGTTGATGGTTCGATACCAGACCCGAAACTAGTCTCCTGTAAAATAAACCTTAACCCTTATCCTGCTAATGTGGAGAATATAGTGAGCTCCTAATAATGTCAGCAAATAGCAGATGAGATTTAATTCGTCGCTTTAAGGGTAGTTGTGCTTGGCTGACCTCGAATAAATATGAGTACATACTTGTGATCTGATACACACATTGGGGTATCTCATATAAAGAACATTTACCTCCATCTACTAATTTGTACACAGGACATCCCCGTTGTGTTCAAATATACGAATATAAAGAAGTAAGTAGGATTTCAATCTATACACAACTTTTTATCATACATGTAAAATCAGCTACATGTTTTGGCTATACATATGTAGCCGTAATCAGGCTGGATATAAGACCATGAATAAGAAAACTTTAAAAATACAATACAACATGAAAGTGGGGAGGAAATCTCGTCTTTATATCAATGTACAACACAAAAATATATAAAAATACGTGAAAATATTTGAGTGTTGCAGAAGGATTATATAGAATTTTATAGATTATGAAAAGCTTTTAAAGATCTTTAATAGAATTATGCTCCGAAAGTGAGTGTGGTGGTGTAGGCTAAGTGGATGATTATGAGTTGGTTTGAGAAGCTCGACTATAGGTTCTCTGACAAAACATTATTAGTTATAATCTGTAATTTTGTAACATTTGATTCAGAATTTGCAATGGGGGACATTTTATAAGATTGGGGATGACTGTATGCACAGACCATGATACATTCTTTACAGTACTGCGTAGATATAGGTACATTTCTAGCATAAGTGTATAGATCACGTCTAAATCTCAGTGTATCATTTGAGTTACAAGTATGTACGATTTAATGTGACATATGTTGCAGTTGCTGTTTCATCAGAGAACCTATAGTCGAGCTGCTCAATATTATGATCAAGCACTTAGCCTACAACACCACACTCATTTTTGGAGCCTAATTCTATTAAAGATCTTTAAAAACTTTTCATAATCTATAAAATTCTATATAATCCTGCAACATTCAAATATTTTTATGTATTTTCATACATTTTTGTGTTGTACATTGATGTAAAGACGAGATCTCATCCCCACTTCCATGTTGTATTGTATTTTTATGGTTTTCTTATTCAAGGTCTTATACCCAACCTGAGGATAGCTACATATGTGTAGCTGAAACATGTAGCTACAATCCTACTTCTTTTCTCTATATGCCTCCATCTAGTTCTGGGATAAGGATTGGAGGCATATCTCCACTCCCACTTGCTGCTTTCATGGTCTCCACGGGAACAAATTTATCCTTCTCTGCATTAAGGCCTACAGGAAATTCCTGCAGTATCCTTCTTTCTTATTTTTACAGCTGGCCGATAATTTTGATATGCCGTTCTTCGAAGTTTCTTGTAAAGAAAACATAAATATAGAAGAGGCCTTCCTGACATTGGCACGAAGGATACGAGAGCAGAGGCACAGAAGGGTAAGTACAAGTAAGCTGTTCTGTTTATAACTCTGGATCTGACAAAATACAAAATTTCACATTTGCATAGCTAGATGAACAGTAGTTCCTCAGATCCTACTGGATAACTCTATATTATGTCTATTAATTTTGCCTATAACACAGATAGTGTAATTAGTAAATATGTGTAACTGTTTTTAATATGGGTTTAAATGTGAATCATTTGATTACTTACATTTTTTAAGATGAGACGTTGGTACACTGTATAGGCGTCCATCATTAATTAGACTTGAATGACATATTGTAAAATACCACAGGACAACTCTAAAGTGTGCTGTGTAGTAACCTACAGTCTAGCAGTACCATCAATACATCACAGCACAGTGAGTCACTCTACCCAAGTACAGTCAGAAATGGTTTAGATAAGTTGGTATTGTGACTAGGCTTTGCAATGCGCTACTGGGGTTCAACTTCTAGCAGGGGCAGAGACTTTTCCTTTTGTTGCCATCTACAGACCTTGTGTAGGACCCGCACAGCCTTCCTTTGCATGGGTACATAAATGGAGCTTCTTTCCCTGGGCAGAAAGTGGGCAGGACATTTAGATGTTCACTGAACACCATTTAACAATGGAAGTTAAAAATGTGTTGAGCTATACCTTCAATACCCCATACATTTTTATGGCACGGTGCCTGACCAAACACAATGTTGATTTAAACAGTTCGTTCAAAACATAGCAGATATGTAGACTGCATAGTCATTTTCAGCAGACCACTTTTACATTATAGTTCTTCAGTTTCATTTATTGTGACACAATATGATTATTTATTTTATATAGTGTAATTCTGTGTGTCCAGGCAAGCTTATTCGACAGCTCAGAAAAGCAAGATGGCTCTGAAGTGGACCTTACTAAGTCAAAACACCAACAAACAGGAGAGACATGGAGATGTGCCTGCTAGCTGCCTCAACCATGTCAACATCTGATTACCTCGCTCTTTGTCATTCCTTTCCTTCATTCTTCTTGCAGTGAGATACTGATGGCTTGGCCTATCGCTTCAGTGCAAATGACCAAAGTTGGGAGTCATTACAGTGACAAAGAGGAGTATTAAACCAGGAATTCAAGCAAAATTTATCCTTCATAAACAAGTGTATGATGCATTCAAGAGTCACTGATATGGCACTGATTAGGGGGATGAAGCTTCAATGACTTTAAGCAATTAATACATTACATTTAAGTTGTTTCACTCAGTTATGCAAAAAAAATGCAACTCATAAACTCACTTTTTGGTTTAAACGCCACTGGAAATGAACGTCAAGTAATTATTGTTTCTATCTGCTTGAAACAAAATATGTTATATGTTGTCACTGAAATGAGTGTGTTGAATACCCACTGCACACACAAGTTTATGCACTCTATTACACAGCAAGGTTTTTGTGGAAATGGAATTCTTCCAGTAGAAACTCATGCAGACCTTGCTTGTGTACCTGTTTATTGTTGGATGAAATTGTTTAATCATACTGAGTCCGCAAGAAGTCTTATATATGGTTGGGATGACTAGGCTTGAGACTTCCTCTGCCTGTGCTTAGTTTTCAGTCTCCTTCTATCACCTAGGGATGTGAACAAGCCCCAAGCACATGTCACTATAGCAAACATTATCACTGCCAACATTCATGTGGATAGAATGGCTTCATATCTGGACAGGAATAAGGAGTGCATTGGAGGAGGAAGACAAAGACCTCAAGTGTGATTAGAAGCAGCTGGTCCATGGGGCTTCTGTTTGTGGTCTCAGTATAATGACATACTTACACATCATTTTTAAAGCAGCTTTCAGGCCCATGCTTTTTAGTGCTGGAACAGACTGCACAAACTAATGCATTCTTAATGACAGTGTTACAAAGATTTGTGGGTTTTGTGTTATATTAAGTTTGCATCAAGGCTTTGCATTACTCTCCCCTTCTCTCCCGCCATCAATAATGTCTTGTTAAAGAGACCAATTGACCCAAATTGACTTCTCTACCCGAGATAAGCCGACAGTACATGACCCAAATTAAACTTGAGCTCACCTCTCACATGACCTTGGAGACCAAAAACACACTTAATTTATCCCAATGTGCATTGAGTACATACAGTATTTTGGTCATTACCTTGTAATTGTGGTGCAATTGTGCAATTTATCATGTAAAATTTATGCACTCTAAGATTTGTAATAAAACATTCTTTTATTTACCTCTTATCAGTTTCATTAGAGGTAAATATCGCTATAAGAATTGTGCTCATGTAAGAAAACTTAGTTTATACTAGATTTAACAGTCACACTTTCAGCCAACAAATTCAAATAGTTGAATGCAAGAATAATATATGTTTGACAGTGTTGATTAGTTTGTTTTATGATGTGACCACAGTCATCAGTATATGCATATGCTGAGAAATGAAAAAAAAGTCTTTGTTAAAATGTTTCCAAAACCATGCATGTACATAATTTCCTCTTACACAAAATTAGAATGAAATTAATTTTTTTTGTGTTGTAATTTGGGAACTGAAATGATATTTACTGCTCATGGCACACACACACCTACATTCTGTTGGTTCTGCTTATGATCACAAAAGTCAGATTTGTGCCAACAATAATACAAGTTTCATGTTGTGTGTTGCATGTGGCATCTTGTAATTTTTTGTTGTATTCAGTCCAATTGCCAGCGTGTAGCATTTTTGTTTTGATAAATGTGTTTTCACGTCATCATCAGTGTCTTGAATGACTGATAGGGGTTGCTACACAACAGACAGGAGCATGACAGTGTAATACCTTAATACACTCAAGACACTGATGATGACATGAAAGATGTCAAAAGTCTTGTTGAAACACAGATATGCTGGCAATTGGACTACATACAACAGAAAATAATAAAATCAGTGGATCAAGAATGTGAACAAGCATCCTGGGACCTGAGCTAATTTTTTTATCTTATTTAATGATGCTGTCAGTTGATAAGATTTTATAGCACTGGTGACAAATGATTCTGTATGAAGTATAACTGCATCACACTGACAGGTGAAAATCAAAGTACTCAGAGAAAACCTGTCCAAGTGCCACTCTGCCATTTATAAATACCACATGGATTGACCTGGAATTGAACCAGAACCTCTGCAGTGACAGTCCATCAGCTAGTGACCTGCATCATGGCACAGACCCATTTGAAGTAATGGAGATACCTCTTCAGCTTACATCTTCTTTCTGATAATATCTGTGGGTACCTGAACATTTTTTATATTAAGCAGAAAGAGTGCAGAAAAATGACACATGAAACAGCTGTAGAGACATTTTTTTCTATTCTTTTTAATCATATGTTTCTCATGACTGCATGTTTGGCAAGACAGCATATCAGTTCATTTCTCTGAATTTGGACACAAAATAGTTACAATAATGTTATCACTTTGAGTAATGTGAAATTGTGTGTACCTGTAAATCACATAGAACAATTTGGCCCATCTGCAATCAACAGCAGGTTCCCAACTTCATACACTGATGGCACCATAAGCCAGGTACGCATATGGCATATTTTCAGGTATCTTTAATTGAACCTCTTACATTCAGAAGCAGAATGACACAAACACTGCCTAAATGACTTCAGTTTTTACATCTGGATATGTATGCACATACATGGTTTTGATCAGATGCTAACTGAATATCTCATCCTCTTCCATTGACTGTCAGAATGATTTTAAATCCAAAACACTGGTTTGGTGGAACCACAAAGAGGAGTCCGTTATCAATCCTGAGGCCTGCAAATGCAGAACCTCATATCCCCTGCAGCAGTGTTTCTCAACCAGGAATTGCAGACCCTTTCAGTCAGTGAGTTAAACCTAAGTAATCTGTGGCTCAGTAGAACACAAAATGTTTTTGTGTTTGTTTTTCTTAGGTTTTTCCTAATGTTTAATTTGTTATCATTCCTGCCAAGAAAAACGTTTTAATCACACATACAAATACTTAGACCGAATAGTCTATATGTTTCACAGTTTCAGAGACAATATAGCAGCTGCAATACAAACTGGGAAACTGAAGAATTGTGGTTTGTTTTTGGCAGGGGTATGAGATTTTTTCTCTTCTCCAAAGTGTCTGGACAAATTCTGGTTCTCTACCAGCCACCAGTTCAGTGGGTACAAAGGGCGTTTTCCCAGGGCTAAAGCGGCCAGAGCATGAAGATGAACAATCACCTCCACCTAATGCTGAGGTTAAGAATTAGTGGAGCTATATTTCCACTTTGACATATGCCTGTCAGTGGGTGCACAGGGACAACTTGACCTTTACCTTACAGCCGAATTGCCCAGATAAAAGTTGAGCCCCCCACCCTTCCAGAATAACTGCACAGAAAAGTAGGATTTACCTTATAAAAGAAGCCTTATGGCATTTCCCAGCAACAAATCATGGACATGTCATCTCCTAGTAAGCAGTAACTAGTAAGGATTTATTAAGTTATGTTCATATATCATGTAAGGACAGTTATATGTATTAAATTTTATGCCTGCCTCTCCAAAACTTTGCTATTTTTGTGTGCTCTAAATTTTCTGAATTTTTTTCTCTAAGTACCCAAATTGGAAAAAGGAAACTGCCTCTTAGTGGGACATACATACATACACACACACACACACACACATATATATATATATATATATATATATATATATGGGAGCTTCAAAGTGTTCCTAGAATCACTTTATTTCTGAGAAATACAAAACAGTACAATCATTTAAGCTACATTTTCTTCAAAATAGTCCTCTTGTACAACTATACACATCTACCAGCGATTGTAAAGATGGTGGGAACATCCCTGGAAGCCATTTCACAAAAACCTTTCAGCTCTTTTGTCACATTCTTAATGATACCAGTCGACGCTCCATGTCTTCAGTGCTGATTTCAGTCAAAGGAACAGTTAAAAATCAGCTCAAGCCAGGTCTAAAGAGCAATGGAGTGCCCCAGATTTGTCACACTGTTCTTCCCTAAGGAATCCCTGATGAAAATTGACCAGTGTGCTGAAGCATGGTTGTGAAGGATAAACCAGATGTCTGTTCTCCATTTTTGGGGGCATTTCCTTCTGTCTGCATCCCTAAGGCAACAAAGGATGTTAATGTATATTTCTCTATTTACAGTAACAGTTTATGTGAATTACACCAATGATTTCCAGGGACTTTTGAAGTCACTACATACAGTATTTCTTGTTAGTAAATACTGCATCTTTAAATGTTACCATAAGTTGTGCCCAAGGCGTTCGTACGTTGAGACAGTTTTGGGTAGGGAGTCTGCAGAATTAGCAATAATTCATGAAGTGTCCATGGTACCAGAAAAGTTGTGAAACACTGTTTTGCAGTGAGGAAAGATACAAATATTTATATGTGAAGTTCGGCAAACTGCATCACAATTAGTTTTTTCTTCATATGGCTCTCATTTAGAAAATCAGCTGTGTCAAACACAAAATTAATATGATGTTCGTATATCATAATGAGGAACTGCATGATAATATACACTACCTGTTATTTTAAACAAATACACATTACAAAGATATTTTGTCTGTTTTTAAATGTGCAGATAGCTAAATTTAAATAAATATATGCCTTCAATGTGCCTCTTACAGAGATTATTGTGTATGTTGCCTGCATTAAGCTATGATTAGCCCACAAAGATAGTATTTATAAATGTGAAATATCTTGTACTCTAGACCACGCACAGCTAATACAATAATGAATGTTCTGAAGAAGATATAAAACTTAAAAATTTATAGTAACATGCAAATCAAACAATGATATTTTTTTCCACTTTAAGGGTAACTTACTGTCATTTTAATAAGTAGTAGTACTGCATTGACCTGTGATATTTCACATGCAGTACACTAAATCCTTGATAATGCAGAACAAAGACAGCTCACATACAAAGGAAGTATTCATGAGTTTTGTATTACTTTCTACATTTTTTAAGTTTTTCTTTTACTGTAGCACTGCATGTAGTCATATTTTGTCTATACTACAAAAACTGAACAAAACATACTGAGTACACATAGAGATTTAGGTGGAGCACTACACAAGTTAGAAAGCCACCCAGGCATTCTGGGCAACTTCCCAACTTGCTTAACACTCTACAGCCTGCAAAATTGAAAAATTTTATGTATGTTTTCTTCCAAACACCATTAATATTTTAACTTTGTTTTCACATTTCCCCAGTACACATTACATGAACTACATGTATATGTGTTTAAGCATACTGGATTAATATTAATCTGTAATCGTGGATTTTGTGTAATACACTAAAGCTGGCCTTTAGATGTATCGAATATGTATATGTGCCCTACAGCCTAGGAATGAAATACTGGGTATAGTGTGATAAGTGGCATGTATACTTTGTCGTTATGAATAATATAAAGCCCTTAGTATATCTGGACCATATCATTACTTACTGTCTGCTGGTTACAATATCACATGAAACAAGGCAAATCACTAAGCCACCTACATCTGATTTGTGACAGAGAGGTTTTTGCATGTCATAGCAGTGTTGCTGAGGATTCTTCTGGTATGTAACACTGTGTCAGAGGGAGTGGTTCCCAACATTTTGAAGACACATAGTGCCTTCACTTGCATGCGGTTGTCCCATGAAGATGAAGGCAATGTGTTCCTTTGAAACATCAGGAACCACTCACCCAGTGTCACAGTGTAACATTCCAGAAGACCTGGATCCTGGGCAGTTATGTGTATGAAGTTATGAAATCAGTCAGTTGTGACAGCACTTGTTTCTAGACAATATTTATGCTAAATATCCATCCTACAGGATGTGTCAACATAAGTTTAGAGAAAAGAAATAAACCCCATTCTCATGTTGTTCAGCAATGAAGCTTGGTTTCATCTCAGTGCTGATACATGAAATTATCATTGGTATGTGGTGTATTGTGAGTGCAACTAGAGTCATTGGCCATTTTTTTTTTGGTAAGATCATAAACTTACACCAATGTGTTACACAAATTGTGACACCATTTTTGATCACTTGTCTGATTATGAGAAAACCTTACCTCTTTACCACATGACAGTGCAACATCTCATACAGAAAAAAATTATATGCTTGGTATAGAGAATACCATTGATGATAGAACACTAAGCAGGGTATTGTGGACTCAACATTTGCCAGATCTAAACCTGCGTGATCTTTACTTGTGGGACATGTTAAAGAATAAATGTATATTAATATTCCTCACATTGAGCATGATCTGAAAAGAAGGAATTCAGAATTTAGTGTCATCAATTTCACCATGGAATCTACATGTGCAATGAAAAATATGTGTGTTAGGTGTGATGTACACCTAGAAGCCAGAGGACACCATTTTCTAGCACCCTCTTTAAATAAGGGGAGTCAAAGCCTAACATGACATGCATTACACTGAACTTCAACATCCAGCACCTTCCTCAAATAGTGTATAAAAACCTAATATTAACAAATGGACATGGAAATAAAATGCATGGACTCTGACTCACGGGAATAGTGGTGACCTGTTCATTGTCTACCACCTTGCAAAACTGTCTGTGAAGTGACCAAAGGTATGGGTCATATAAACTAAGGGCCCTATATTATTATATTTAATCATCACCACTGGCATAATGTTATGTTTCCATTTTTCATATAAACATGTTTATCTGTGCAGTTATAAGTGTGTAATATTTATCCTAATCATCATCATTAGCATTTTTTGTAGTTAAACAGTTTTTGTAAGTGCAAAGAAATGTGTACTTTAAGATCTTTTTGAAGAAATGTATCAATTTAAAATCAGCACAGTACATTACTTCTTGATTGCCCATGTCCTACAGTGTCCTAGATTAATGTTTTATTAATTTATACCATCATTGTACAAGCACATTAATAACATATTCTTATTTATTTACACCACCTTTTCTTAAATTTTTTGGTTATTTAACCACCTTGGTGTGCTATAATTACCTTCAGACATCATATCGCTCATTTGCGACAAGAGTGTCACAACTCAGAATTTGGCATTTTTGAGTTATTGGTACAGAAAGAAACATTTGCAGATGCACTTATAACAGGTATAGTGCCATAATGCCATTTGCAAAACTTGCAACTGGAGAGCAGTTGTGTTATCGTTGCACTCATAGAAAATTATAGCACTTCAAAACCTTTAAAAGTTTCTCCTGAAAAATCACAAATTTTGAATTTAATATTCAAGGATCCATGCATCGTAGTATGAATCAGTAGAAATAACCAACAAGATGCAACCTTGTAATAGAATTTATTATTCCAACATTTATTGAAGGCACAACATGTTTTGAGTGGCACACCGCTCATCATCAGGAGCTCTAAACTGTATTTGCAGCAGATTCACAAATTTTGAGTTGTGACACTGTTGTCGCAAATGAGCGATATGTCTTAACCTGTACTGGAATTATGGTTGAAAGACCAAAACATGTAGAAAAATTTGTTGTAAATAAACAACCTTACATTATTATTGATATACTGTGCTTGTCATATTAATAGTATAAATTAATAGAACAGTGTACTTTGTAACTGTGACTTTATTCTACAGTATCCACATGTCCAATACAAAGAATCAGTAGGAAACCTGCAGGCCCAAAATTATGCTAAAATCACAAAGTTTACATGTGCTGTACTTGCAACAGATATATCTACCTCCAGTTTCTGTGATTAACTTTGGCTTTAAAAGTGTGGCTGTGACAACTCAGGTCTTCTTGAACATGATGCTGTGAGGTTCTTGGAACCCTCAACCCATGAAGATGAAGACACTGTGATCCTTCAATATTTTGGGAAACACTAACCCTGAAACATAGAGTCACATCCCAGACAACCTGAATCCAGAAGAACACCATTCTGGAAAACTCAAAATTTGGGTGCAGCTATATCTTCAATAAATTCTATTAATATGTAACACACTGTCTCATAACAAAGTTCTTTGCATTCAAGATCTGAGGTTTTCACAGCAGTGTTGATGAAGATTCATACTGTATGGCACATGAAACCATGTAGACTGGCAAATATGTAGTTACTGATGTTTCTGAGGAGCAGGCTAGTTCCAATTTTAAGTTTGTCCAGAGGATTGAGGCAGACATGTTGTAATTATTTAACATTCTATATGGCATCATGTTTTGAAAGACTGGAAACTTCATCTCTTTAATTTGCTGCCTCTTATCCTGAGGCTTGTGATATGTGTCTTGCATCATTATCACTGAAACATGTACCAGGAACTACCCCACAGCCCAAGAAAGCATCAGTGTGCTGACTTGTAATGCTCTGGGTCTTTCCATATATTATATGGCTTTCTTCTTCCTATGATCTTATAAAATAAGAAGTAAATGAAACTACCTGAAGTATCATGATGATTTTCTGGACTGAGTCATAAAAGCACTTGAGTTATGCACCAATGCTTAGTTCCTGCAATCTGTCATGCTCTTGTTTTGTGAAGATTTTGACAGATTATTGTAGGCCATTCTAAGTCTCTTACATACCTTTTAGATTTTCCACTGTATCTGCATGGAAGTTTCCATTACTGGAATACATAATGTTTGTGGGTGTTCTACTCACTGCATCACTTCATCTGAGAATAACCAAGGTGAGGATTCGGGTATGATGGAAATAAATGCATTAAATAATCATTGCAATAGCACCATGATGTTCATACTGTAACTTATCATATTCTGGGTCACCTCCCCCTTATGATACTACACTGAGATTGTGACAAGGTCTTGTGATGAGCCTTGTTCACTGCAGGGCCATTTGAGTCAGTGTATTGTTTCAAATTTGCCCAAGTTTTGATGAGATGTCCTAGTTATTATCTGATGGCTATTTTATTATTTATTTACTAGTAACATGTGACCACTGGATGTATGAGAAGTGACATTAAATTCATTATCATATAAAAGTTTCTGATTATTAAAACTGAACTACAATCTGTATTCATTTCAAAAGGGGACTAAATAAGTTAATTCAAAAGATACGCAAAAATAAAATTGGACTGATAAAATATATTTAATTTCAGGGTAACCTGATTAATTTCACTAGAACAACATGAATGTATTTATTACTGTTTGACAAAGCTTTCAGCTCTAGAAAACCGTCCAGAATGCTTTCTTTACTGAACAAAAAACTTCTGTAATGGACATGTGTAGTGAGGAAATGAAGAAGAATGGCCATGGTCAAACAGTGGAGTGAAGGAATACTGTTAGGCAAGTATGTTTCGGGATATAAACCATTTGTAATTGGTTTGTCAGTTCATGTTATGACCACCAGGGATGAGTAAAAACAAAGTTGTAGCTCTATCATTATATCTGTTGTAGCCCTGTATGCAAGTCACACTTTACATCATAGTCACCTAATAAACATCAACTTGTGTTACAAACTCAAAGAAACAGATACAGCATTGCACGAGATACCTGAAACTGCTTCATACACCTCTCTCTCATAAGCATGTGTTTGCAATGTTAATTAGTAGTATCTTTGTACGCCAGTGTTTTTGGTTTATAAAAATGTGGTCCCTATGTAGAAATGGACAGACCTTACTAGATATTAAAATCTGTAAAATTGTTACGATATTTCCATCTGGATTCTATTGATTGAACTGTCATATTTAGCCCCCCCAAAAAATGTTTATTTTTATTGGTCTCTTTTAGGCATGTCTTTTAACACCAATTCATCTGTCATCCGCATGCATGAAACAACTGAGCACCTCTGAAAGGATATTAACCCTTCAAAGATGAAGCGCAGACTGCTTTATTTAAAGACCCAGTCTGTACCGCGCTGTAAGCACTTTTCATCTCGGTTATAAAAACCAATCAGTTTATGCTGTAAGTGGCACAAGTCGCTGTTTGTTCTTAGATAAATACAAAACACATTAATACAGCGTGGGCAAAGCATACAGTTGTTGAATGTTAAACTGGTGATGCAACATGTAACCAGTAGGCTTTAAAAGGTTAATCAAATTAGTTGTATGGGGATTGAAAATTTCTTGCTCAATTCCTGTTTCCTTCAGTATCAAACAATAATGTGCATTTTACATGAAGACCTATACGTGTTTCTGCACTTATTTCGAGTTTAATATGGCTGTAACTTGCCGAATCTTTCCAGCAAATGCTGAGGAAAATTAAATATTTTATGACCACTAAATTTCTTTCTGTAAATATTGACGGTTTTCGAGGTGATTAAAGAAAAGACAGTGAATTTTCTAAAACTACTCTGCTTTAGTTATGCACATTTCCTATAAATTGTATGGTTTGAGGCCCCACAGAGTTGATGAGGGTTATTGCTTCCCAGCGTTTCGCCTCAACGAAATACTCTCCTCTGCTTTTGGCATATTTTCTCGAAAATTCTCGGACGGGCCTCGATGAAATTACTAATAATTTTCTCCTCTCTGTTTCAGGATATTTTCTTGAAATTTTCTCAGACCTATACGAAGACGGTATGTTCCTTCGACATGTCATGAGTATGGTACGTTCCTTCGAAACGTCGGGAATCAATGACCTTGCTACTCGGTGTAACAAACCGCAAAACCTGAATCCTATTTCCTACCTCGTTCACTAGCAGGGCAATCCAGTCAAACTGGGACCGAACTGCAGTTTACAGTCTATGTACCTATACTAGATGATATGTGATATGTACGGTATTTATTTGATGAAGAGGTAGAGTAGCCCGAGGCCGTACACGTATCCTCTAGCACTAACAAGAGGTGGGGACGCTTGAGTCACTTACACACGTGTTTATTTATAAGATAAGCACAGCAGTAGATTCCCAGTCTGGTGAACGAGCAAGCGGGGGATTGTTTTCAGCATCTTTGCAAAATAACTAAAGGCGTTAAGGCATGGCTTTTGGCGGCTCATTTTGCTCAAAGGAGAGCAGAAGAATCGAAGAAATAAAAGATGTCCATGAACAAAAACTCGTCGAGGGATTTGCCACTTACGTTCATAACATCGGTGGGAAACATGAGATAAGGCCCGAAAGAGGTAATATGCCTATAAACCATATTCAACTGCTTTTATGTTCATACCGTGCATATTGAATAATAAATGTTTATTATATACCAACATATGCACAAATTGGTGTAAATTTATATTACTCCGACATGTTTCGGCGTTAATACACCACCTTCGGGGAATTTAGAAGTTGCGTTAGCTAAAGTTATGAATTATTAAAATGATAACACATTACTATATTGTATTTTATCATTTTAATAATTCATAACTTTAGCTAACACAACTTGTAAACTCCCTGAAGATGGTGTATTAACACCGAAATATGTCGGAGTAATTTAATATAAATTTACACTACTTACTTGTGCATATGTTGGTATATAATAAACATATTCAACTGGGTTGTAACTAATAAAGTTTAGGATAACTGTATGTAATGTCAGTAAAACAGCAAATTTACAGTTTTACAACGCGGAAAACTAATACATTCCTTGCGCTTCCCGTACACGTCACACCAAAATCATACGATGTGACGTAGCTGATTACTCCTACTTGTGTCTTAGCCACAGATCGTAGATGAGCAACGGTACAGTGCGCAGCTCACAACATTGCCACCTACAATTAGTTCTATGTATTAGCATTTGCGTGGAATGGGAAGAATGTTGCTTTGCCAGCTGTGATACACCATCCTGTATGCCGGCCGGTTGGGCGAGTGGAGTGCTAAGTGAAGATGAGTTTCTGTTGCAGATAATTGTGATTTTTTATTTAGAGGTGGGTTTTGGTACATGATCGATATGTATGTTTTACTTTCCGTTGTTGTTCAAGTGATGGTCCTTTTTTGGGTTTGTTTACCGTGTCATCACAAACCCGTTGTCCCGTAACTTCCCCACTACAAAGAGACCATGATTTCCCAATGCCATGCGTTTTTTGTGGGGGCTGAACTGTGCATGTGGTTGTATATACGTCGTCGAAGATTTGGAGTAGGTGTGTTCAGATCTTCTGGGATATGAGGCTCTATTGATTATGAGATGGTTACCGACGTATTGGAGCAGCTTGCTGCCTCCATTCTCACCAGGAAAAACGAATTTTCAGCATCCATGAAGACCGACATGTCGGTGACTACAGTTCGACGCTGTATCGTATTCAGAAAGACTTGAAACCATCAACAACGTTGTGAGAACCACAAGTCGCGCAGGACGTAGTTGATTTTGTACAACTGATCATTGTTTACATGATTGTGTCTAAGTATGCACCGGAATTACCTGTATAATGTAGTGTAGGCTGTATTGTGCGGGGTTTCCGAAATATGAGTCAGAGTAGGACCAACAGTGTAGTGGCTGCATTTTAAAACAGCGTATGGGCATCAAGTGTACTTGGATGGTTCCAGCACACCCCACGTGTAATTGGTTTTGATTCCACCCTGTGTTCTTTAGCTGTAATCACTGGAAAATTAATTTTTACACATGATTGCACCCCAGCAGCCTTCCTGTTAAAATCTGTGCCCACGTGTGTGGATGTAATGACTGAAAACTGCTGAACATTGTTTTATGAGTCTTTGTATTGCATAATTTTGTGGAAAGTGGCTGAGTCATTTGAGTTTTGATTTATGTAGGAAGATTTCAACACCATTCCACATGTAAGATCTGAGTGTGTTTTTGCTTACAATATTGGTCTTGCAAAATATCTATTAGAGTGAAAAATGGTTCAAACAGAAGTTGTAGATGAAAATGAAACTCACATATTATATTCATTACACTTTTTCATATCTTAAGACTTTCAAGATAATTAAACAGAAGGTATGCTGTGCATACATTTTTGAACTTGTAAGGTGTTGAACATGCACTGTTGCTTTTCACCATATATACACATCCTGTCATGTGACTTACAGAGGAAATATGTGAGTTTAGAATGTGTTCGGGTACGTTTTATTTCATCTTGCAGTCTAGTTAGTTCTGTATTAGTATATGAATGTGAGCAAGTTTTAAACAAGGTACTATGTAGATTGTGTGTGACTTTTTTTTTTCTAGTTTAGCTGCATTGTGTATGTTGAATTTTTTTCCAGTGTATGGCATACATTGCAGTCACAGTTGTTAGGGTGGAGGAGGATGTAGTCCATTATGCAAGTTTCATATTGGAAAAAGTTTTGGGGTACAGAGCATGGTGCACACACGCTCTGTTATACAGACAAATGAGTTAATGCTGACCAAGGACATTATGTCCGTTCTGAGAATGAGGGAGAACTTTTTAATACATTCTGTGGGAAAATACAAAGACTTCTTAATATTGGCATGATACAGTATAGTAATAACTAGTAACATATCTACAGGTGTACTGTCATGAGAGTTATTTGGGAAATTTGCACTGTTCTGTAGAGTGAATGATAGCTGTAGAGGTTTTCAGTGGTGTATAGGTGTGTAGCTTGAACATCTAAACAATGCAAATGATATCAAAACTTAGAAGGCTATTATTTGAACACTAATCATTGTTAAATGTGTGATTTTAGGCTTCTGCTGCAAGGCAGATAAGATTTCTTCTGGAATATTATTAGCGTTTTGGGACAACCTATCAGTCCCATCATCAAGGGTCAAGAAATCCAAGAAGAAAAAAGAAAGGAAGGATTTTTTGATCCTTGAAGATGGGATTGATAGGTTGTCCCAAAATGTCAGTAAGGAATGACCACTGTGCGCTGCGTAATGTCCTAGAAGAGTGCAGATCTCAGCCACTGTAAATGCCTGAATTGTTATGTTTTTGTACCAGTTGTTGAAATTTAGAACATGAAAGCTCAAGAAAGACCCTCTTATTTTCGGGGGCTTATAGATTTCTAGGCTTACAACATGATATTGGGAAAGAGAGGAGAAGTGTGTTATTTAATCATGCTGTCAGTTGTTAAGATCGTATAACATCAGTGGTAGATGAATGAAATACAAGTGTGGAGCATTAATGGAATGATACCAATAGGGTAAAACTGAAGTACTCAGAGAAAAACCTGTCCCAGTGGCACTGTTTCCACCACATATTCCACACACAATGGTCTGCAATCACAATTGGGCTACTGCTGTTAGAGGCGAGTGATTAACCATGCAAGCGATGCAGCATGATAAAACATGTAGTTGTTGTGCAGGTGCTAGTCTCTACATAATCTGCCATTACACATCTAGCTGCATTAAAAGTTGTGATATCTGCCATCTGTGGGTATTTGAGTTTCTGAATATTAGAAAGTTTTGCATAACGTAGTGTGCCTAGCAACATCATGGACGGACCTAACCATTTAATTTGTCACTTAATATGCTGACCTTTTGTCCCTGCCACATTTTCTATTCCCTTTCCATCACCGCATGCATAACATGGTGTATGTGTTGTCCAGAAAATGCCAACAAGTCACTAATAATTAATGGCTGAACTAATGGAATTGGTGTTTGGTGCTGTCATTTGATGGAATGGTGAAATTTACTGAACTTCTTAGTCATTTTTTATTTAATAGAGCTTTCGCAGACTTCCATTGTAAGATATTAAACCTTTTACTGTGTATGCATTGTCCCATCCATTTATTCTTTTTTTGCTGTAAATTTTCTGTAGGCATGAATGACAGTGGAGGTCATACTGCCGTGGTCAGGTATCTGTGCCCACTTTTTAGTGTTCATGCTTATATCTTGCAAGGGATTGAGGTAAAGAGGTAAGCCGGTGGGTCACCTAGTGATAAGACAGATCATCTGTTGGTTCAAAAACATCGTCTGTGGGTGCTGTCAAGTTGAGCTGAGCCTTGTATTATCTCTAAGGTAGAAAATGTATTTTGCACCAATTTGCAGCTGAGGTATGTACACCCTTAACATTTGTTTTGCTTTTGCACCATGCAGTAAACCATGGCCAGGCTGTTGATTCCTATACAGTACAAGTTAGTAGGCTGATGCTGGATATATGTAGAAATTATGTGGCTGGTCATACAAACTTTGTATGCAGTGCTGTGTACATGTAAATGAACAAGATGGACATATCAGAACCAAACGAGGCATGAATTAAAGTTAACAGAATGGTTAACTTGGTGGTATTTCTGTAACATTAATGATTGTATTACAAGATTATGTAAGAAAATGCTTGATGGAAGTAATATCAACTAATGAATTCTAAAGTAGCAGTGTGTAAGATAAATGTATAGAAAGTGAAAATGACCTAAAGTTAATCAAATCCAGATTAACCAAACCACCCACCATGCTAGGAAATGGTGGTGCATGTAGGAGTTAAATAGACTAGTTTAGCATGTTTGTTTGTGTAAAGTTTATGGTTTTTGTGTAATTTGGTGTGAATTGGAATCTTGTCTGTTTGGTGTAATTTGATTTGATCCAGTATGATGTCATGTGCAGACAGCTTCAAAAGAGGGGACTGGATGTTGCTAAACACTTTTGGGTACCTAACAGTTGGTACAGTTAACACTAAGCTAGAATTGTCCATACAGCAAATGTAAGTTTTCCCTGTTACAGCATAGTTCAGAAGTAAATGGTGGCAAGTCTAATAAGTTACCATAGACTTCTTCCTAATAAGTTACCATAGACTTCTTCCCTCCTTTGTGTGAATATGTAACATTATGTCCAGTCAGTTTGACAAAGGGACTGCTTTTATGTACAGTGGAAAGGATAATAATATATATTCAGTGCAATTATTGTTTGTTAAGGTTGCAATTGGTGCAGTGTACAAGTGAGATGGCACAAAATCTCCAATTCATTTTTTTTTTCAAAACATGAATATGATGATGCTGAAAGGTTGATGTTATGTTGTTTTGTGGCAGATACTGCTTTGAAACATCCTGTATGGAAGCCCGTAGTGAATACTCGTATAATGCCAAGAAAGCGTCGTAGGGAAGAAGACAACTGTATCCTGACTGCACCAGCTGTATCTTTACCCATGCAAATGGTAAATTCATTCTATTAACGTCTCTGTAGTGTATACTTGAAGAGTGATTTTCTGCTTTAAAGGATTTTGAAAATGCTATATGTTCATAATTGTGACTGAAATTTTGGTCATTGTTGATTGTCTCAGGTTGAAAACCACACAATGTTTCAGAGCTTGGAGCTGTCCCAATCTTCAGGTGAGTCAGGAAAAGGCAAGAACCTACATAGGTAAACCCCTGAGAAGTAGCTGGTCTCATTCCATGTGTTTTTGGCATGTGTGTGCAACAACCTTTGTCTGAGGATTGAAAGTGTTTGTAATGATCTCACCAGCTAGGTTCTCCTCTTTTGCCATTCCAACTTGAAGATGGAGACAGATTCAGCCTCTGAAGCACTGTGGATTTTTTGTCCGAGATGGTGGACTGCATCAGATATTTTAGTCATGACTAGAGGACTGCTGTTACCTAAAAAGTGAGATGATTTGAACAAGGTAAAGCAGGGGTCCACAAACTTTCAAGCAATGTAGGAGCCACCACCAAATTCTAGGCACCAGAAGGGTGATATGAGCAAGTTCCGCACTGAAGACTGACAATTCTGGAATGACCTGTTAATCTCACTGTTATTTGGAGGTTTCTGTGGTGTGTGTGTGTGTGTGAACTAACACATATTTTTGTATGGAAGGGAAGAATGGCAGTAATTATGTTGAAAATATTAGGTGCTACCATACAACATTTAGTCACCTGGGTAACAAGGCACCCCTGAGGTAACAGTATAGAGGAGGGGTGATAACTTGCAGCTTGTATGCAGCACTGACGCATATCACACAAGTTGTGTGTCATATTCAGGTAGCTTACATGCACATGAAATTGTGGATGGATTTTAAAAGATTTACTGAAGAAAGGAGTTTGTGTCTACCTAAAAGTAATCTCTGTAGTTAGATGAACATAAGTAAAAGGTGGTCAGGTATGGGAAATGTATTTTATTTGTGGATTTCTGAATATACAATATTTCCTTGTGTTGCTAACAGAAAGCACTGGCTGTCTTTCCTCAGGCATTGAACAGTGTTGCTGCCATACATGATTTTTGATATAATCAAATGAAAGATAGTGAACACCCCATAACTGTCACACTGTGCAGGCATTTCTGAACATGTTTATTCTGCAATCAATCAATAATGGTCTTCCCAACACGTTTGAAGATTACCGAGGCCTGTTATGATCAATAATAACTAAATGTTTCTCTCTGCAAGCTAAATTTATAAATGTCTATCTATATTTAATAGAAATATGAAGGGGAGTTTCACAGATCAGGTAACAAACATTATGATGTTGACTGCTTTATTCTGACTGATGTATACAGACACTGACTGGTGTATACAGACACTGACTGATGTATATGGACACTTGGGTGGCAGATGGTGCATGCAGGACCTTAGTGTATCACTACTGACAAAGCATTTGCTCCACCAAGGCACAATCGCAGCTTAGATGACATATTGTGTCAGGTGTAGTGAGGAGGTGACAGCTTGCTTCACAATGATGTCTGTTGCAAATCACCAGTGGAAGTGCCCCTTAAGGGGTCCAAAGAGATGGAAATCACCAGGTGTGAGATGGGTGGTGAAGGGAGGGAGATATGTAACCTCCCAGCTGTAACACTGTAACCAGTCAAGTTGGCAGGATGGGGCTTGGCATTATTGTGCAAAATGATGTTTAGGCACAGCCACCCAGGCCGCTTGTGAGATGTGGTGTGCCACAACCTGTCAAATGTACCAGAATAACATCCAGCAGTTACAGTGTTATCATGTTCAAGGGAATCCACAAGAAGCACGCCATTATGGCCCTAACAGGCAGTTTGTCATGAACTTACTGATGCCATTGCTTTGAAATTCTCTCCCACAGAGGTGATGGGTGTTCCCACATTATGGATGCTCTTTTGTTTTCAGATGTTGCATGATTAACCCATTTTTTATCCCCTGTTACAGTGTATTGCAGAAACAGCTATTCTCAATCATTGTGATATGTCAGATGCATGAGGGAGTGTCCTGTATGATGAACTTCATGATTGTCTGTGGGTTACTGTGGCAACCAGCATGCGCAAGCTAATTGTTTGGAACTTGCCATGTGCATACTCTGTGTTTCAAATCCAGTTGGTTATCAACAAAGCTGTGCATGTGTCCAGTGCAATATCTAGTTTCTGGGCTGTCTTGGCCAGTGTAATGTGCCTCCCCTCTCTGATTAGGGCATCTGCACATCACATATTTCTCTTCTACACTGAGTAAGTTGGCTTAAGCGGTAATTGTTCCTGACTTTTATTCTGGAGGTGACTTGCCTCATTATAGGCTGACACTTGCCTGCCCATTATTATCATTAGGGTTTGAATGTTTTTTTTGGCCCTCGAGGCATATGCCAGATTGATACCTTAAATAAGTCTGAATAGTAGAGATCTTCACTGTTTGGGATATTATGCAGTGTTGATTGGTGGTTAGTTGCCAGTGTTTCAGGACGACATATTGGCCCTATCTTTAAGGGCCATGCAGCGCAAGAAGACTGCTTGCTACATGACTGTGCTGCATAACATCCTAGAAGAGTGAATATCTCATTTACACAGCAACAGAAGCCTCAAATCACACACAATGAACAGTTCCTTACATCTCTCCACTGTCATATTGTCATACATTGGTATATAGTCGGAGTTACTGAGTCATTAAATATAGTACGTGTATTAGAATTATCTTCTTTGTATATTAAGTATCAGGATGTTGCAAATGACATTCAGCTTTTTTGGCTTTGCGTTGGATTGTGTCTTTGTTTTGCAGTACTTTTTTTTGGCATGGTAGCAACACATGATAGCAAAAAACATATGTATTAGCTAAACTATGTCTGTCTTTCTGTTTTCAACCAGTCAAGAACCACTGGCCAGATTGTAATTGAATTTGCTGGAATGTTTTGCTAACATGTGATGACACATTCCAAGTTTGGTTAAAATCAAACAACAGTAGGGCTAACTTTACTTACAGACCTACATCCATTTTGTTGCTTGTACTGAACATAATTTGCAACGTACTTGGGACAGAAATTATAGGGAAAAATTAAACATTCTATATATAGTACACATTTTTCACAGATCTTTTTTTTTGGG
>Ga0268261_10000641_pt1 | contig 22423 bp, 18 predicted proteins | sample TergutNc150P1_FD_190353 | JGI IMG/M metagenome (GOLD analysis project Ga0268261, IMG submission 190353) | Nasutitermes corniger P1 segment gut microbial community from laboratory colony in Florida, USA - Nc150 P1 (SPAdes) (version 2) | ecosystem: Host-associated > Arthropoda: Insects >...
CACTATTTCCCTTCTTTGTCAACCTTATTACTCCACCATAGAAGATACCCACCCTACCTTTCGGTAAAGTGGGATACTTCGCACGCACAGGTATATCTCTATACCTGTCGTTTATTATAGCAACCTATTCTTTGTCAACCTTATTATTTCCCTTTATTGTCAACTCTCTTACCACAAACTCTCTATTTATCACAAGATTTCTTTCCGCTACTGCAACCATTGCAACCTGCACAACCACTACCTTTAGAACCACTCAAATAAAGCTTTAAGCTAATTGCAAAAATTGCTATAATGAATAAAATAGCCAAAATAGAAATAGTTATTTGAGTATGCTCTACCCACAAATTGCAAATTTGAAATATTGCTAAAGCTACCAAATAACCAACAATTGTTTGAAACAACATTGTAACAATCCACCACTTTGTATTACCTAATTCTTTTTTTGTAGCGGCAATTGCTGCAATACACGGAGCAGAAAGCAATATAAACGCCATAAAAGCATAAGCAGCATGTGGTAAAAATATACCCTGCAAAGCAGATTCTAATCCTACTTCACCAAACAATACACCAAAAGTAGCTATAGAAGTCTCTTTTGCTAAAAATCCTGTAATAATAGCAATAGCGACCCTCCAGTCTCCAAAACCTAAAGGTGTAAACAACCATGAAATTGACTTTCCAATGACGGCTAGCATACTATTTTCAACATTATCTACCATAGCAAAATTCCAATCAAATGACTGCAAAAACCACAATACAATAGTCATTGGTACAATAATTACAGCTGCTTTTAATGCAAAATCCTTAATTTTTGACAAGGATTCTATAATCATATTATTTAAAATAGGGACACGATAATATGGAAGATCAAATACAAAAGCATCAATTTTGCGATTTTTGTTAAATAGTTTAATAATATATCCAGCAGCAATCACTATTCCTATCCCCAAAAAATACATTGATGGTGCTACAAATAGATTGTGTGGAAAAAATACCCCCGCCATAAGTGCAAATACTGGTAGCTTGGCACTACATGGAATAAATGGAACTAGCATAACAGTAGTTCTTCGCTCAAATTCGTCATCTACAGTTTTTGCGCTCATAATAGCAGGTACAGAACACCCACATCCAATAAGCATAGGTATAAATGACTTTCCTGAAAGACCTATCTTATTAAATAGCCTATCCATTATTACTGCTACCCTTGCCATGTATCCGCACCCTTCTAATGCAGTTATAAAAATAAAAAGTACTACGATTTGAGGCAAAAATAATAATACAGCACCAACACCCGCAATAATACCATCTACAAAAAGTGAACTTACCCATATTGATGCTCCCAATTCATTCAACCATGTTCTAAAATTCTCACCTATAGTATCCTCCACAAATGTAGTAAGTGTATCTGTCAACAATCCACCAACCAATTGTATAGATACAATGTACATACAAAATATAATACTTGCAAAAATAGGAAAAGCCAACCATTTGTTGAGTATTATTTTGTCTATTATATCCGTAATGCGTCTAATTTTTGAATTAGTTTTAGTGCAAAAATTGTCAATATTTGCAGAAATATAATCTTTAATAACAATATTCTTCCACTTTTGTTGCAAACTATCCTTGTACAAACAATTGTGAGTATCTTCACTATTAGACTTTTGTACAGTTTCATTTACTAATTGCATTAGTGAATGGATATTTTTTTTATTTTTGGCTGAAATTAATATAGATGGAGCAATCATACTAGAGAGCTTGTCCAAATTCAATGTTATACCATGCCCATCAAGTTCGTCAGACATATTGAGAGCAAGTACAATTGGAATATTTGTACTTTGCAATGTTTGAATAGTAAGTGTCAAAGAGCGTTCTAGATTAGAACTATCAATAATATTGATTATACAATCAGGCTTTTCAGTTTTTAAATAATTATTGGTAATAATTTCATCATTAGAAATAGGATTGAGTGAGTATACTCCAGGCAAATCTACAATTTTTATATCTTTGTCTAGATGGTATACCCCCTCTTTTTTTTGTACAGTTACACCAGCCCAATTTCCAACCTTTTGACTTAGTTTTGTCAATTGATTAAATAGAGTTGTTTTGCCACTATTTGGATTGCCAAGCAGTGCTATAGTCATATTTTTATTTCCTTAATTAAGTAAATTTATAATGCCATTAATCTATTACCACAAATCTTGCATCACTCTTTCTAATAACACAATCACTTCCACCAACAGTTACAATCATAGGGTCTCCCAAAGGGGCAAAGGCTTTTATTTGGATATCAACTCCTTTACAAAAACCTAGATTAGACAAGCGTTGTTTTCTAATACCATCACAGTCTATTTTTTGAATTATCTTAAGTTCATTTTTCTTTTTAAAGTCTGACAACAACATTTTATTGTTTCCTTAGATATTCATTTGAATATATGTATATAGTTAGTTGCAACTAACTATATACATATATTAACATAATACAAATATTATGTCAAGAACTTATTTAATATTTTTAATTACATCAATTAAATGCAAATTCTTGTATTTCATACAAATATAAGTGTTTGCCTTTTCTCTTTTGTGTGCTATAATATTCTTGCCACATAGTTTATCCTTGTGTTTGTAGTTTTGTTGTTAAACCTATTATACCACAAGTCCCTCTCTATGAGGCTTTTTTAATACCATTAGCTACCGCTAATGGTATTCATACCGTTGCTTTTCATTTTACAATGCCCTGCAAATTAAAACTGAAAATAAAAATAAAACAAAAAACTAATACCAAATTGATATTAGTTTTTTAAGCTTTATTTACAAATTTAAACACCCTTGTATTTTTTATATCATAAATTGTATAAATGATTTTATCATATAATATTAACAAAATCAACCATTCTTATAGACAACTTTACAACTGTAAATTATATAAAAAACTAGGAATTTTGTATTATACTATTTATTGCCCTTTGTTGTATTTGACAATTTTTTTGAAAAAGCACTTATAATTTGCTCATCATATTCTGCATTTTCTGTACCTATTTGCAACCCAAATCCACTCTTTATTATTTCATTTTCAAAATTATCAAAAGTACTAACAAAATTTCTTGGTGGATAATATTGCTTGTCGTTTTCAAAAATTGTATACTGCAAAAAATCTAAATCAGGAAAATCTAAGAATGCAACCAACAATTTGTTGTTATAATTTGCCAACAAATCAAATACATTTTGTATAAATTCTTGCGTTATATCAAAATAATATTCTTTGGTAATAGCAAGCATAACAAAACTACTTTCAAAAGTTATTTCATCAATATTTTGTATAGTTTCAACCATATCTATATTGTCTGTCAAAATATCAAATTTAGTATTATATAAAAATATTTTTCCATCTTGACTATTAACAAAGTCTATATCTTTTAGCATTCGTTCTAATTTTGTAGCTTGTGTATTGCATGATACAAAAAAGATGGCACAAAAAAATATCAATACAAACAAATTTAACTTTTTTAAAACTCTTGTCATATAAAAATACCTCATAAATACAATTCTACAACCTTACAATACTAACATATACATCTTTGTATCCCGACCTATTGCATATACTTTGCTTGTCTCACTCCACTATGCTTTGCTTGTCTCACTCCACATAGCACTATCTTAATTCATTTTGCTTCTTTTATTCTCTATTATATCACTATATACTTATTACTCACAACAAAAATACAAACTTTAATTTATTTGACTATTTCATCATTATTAAAAATACTCTTTTTCTTGATTTTTCTAAAAATATTATTAAAGATACTCTTTATAGTAGAAAATAACAACAATACAAATGTTTTAACAAAAGCTACATTAGTCTATTATATTTCCTATTATACATTTTTCATCTCTACAAAACAATCATTCCACTAAACACCAATTCACATCCACCAGTCATCTTTATGCAATCATCTTCATAAGAGATAGTCAAAACACCACCCTCTGCCTGTACTTGAATAGAATTATTTGCAAAACATAGTCCCATATAAATTGCTGCAGCCGCACTAGCACACGCTCCTGTACCACATGCTAAAGTTTCACCACTACCCCTCTCCCAAACTCTCATATTCAAATTTGCACTATCAACAATAGATACGAATTCTACATTTGGATTAATATCTCCAAAATCTATATGATTTTGATATTCAATTCCAAGTATATGCAAATCAATTTTTTCTAAATTATTATCTACAAAAACCACACAATGAGGATTGCCAATATCAACAAAAACAATATTATTGTGTGTTCCATTTACAAATATTTGTCTTTTTTCAATAAGCTTAGGCTTACCCATGGTTACTGTAGCTTGAACAACCTTATTAGCAAATAATATTAACTCTATATCCTTCACTCCACTATCAGTCTCTATACTTATGTTTGTACTATCTACTATACCATTGTCATATAAATATTTTGCCACACACCTAATAGCATTGCCACACATTGCCCCCCTAGAACCATCTGCGTTATACATAACCATTCTAGCATTTGCAACAGTAGATTTGCATATCAATACCAAACCATCACTACCAATTCCAAAGTGCCTATTAGACAACTTATAAGCTAGATGCTCTATATTAAGCCAATCAAGCTCTTTTCTTAAGCAATCTACAAATATATAATCATTGCCTGCACCATGCATCTTGCAAAATTTAATTGTAATTGGTGTAGCAAAAATTGAATTTATGTCTACAATATAATTCAATCTATCTTTCCTTGACAAATTAACATCGTTTTTAGCGTGTGCATTAGTACTTGTAAGAACAATAGTATTTTTTTTATAATTGAGTACAGTATCTAAATTCGTAGATTGTACAGTTATTTTATAAGGAATTTGTACCAAATTCTTTTCATCAAGTATGCTATATAAATTATAATAATTTTCTTTTAAATTTTTTTCATTTGATACAACTTTGCACAAAATATTCTTTCCAAATATCACATCATTTGTACCATCTATAAATTGTGTAGGCAAAAATTGATTAATAAATTTATCATCAACTTGCTTTACAAGATTATTATAATAATCTTGTGCAATATTGTCTTCATCTTTCAACAATTCTAATTCCCTACAATACGCTACAGAAATCTTATGTAAACTTGGGGGAATACATGCCAAATTTGTATTTTCACAACTATAAGATATCTCATCTAATATATATCCCAAGTATATTTGGGTAGATACCTTTGCTATATCATATTCTGTAGCAAAGCTAACAAATGCAGCATATTCATCCAATAAATTACTTACTGAAATTATTTGAATTGCCAAATCTTGATTGATAATAGTATTTAAATATATATTGCAACTTAACTGTACTCTACAATACCCTATTATATTTCTATCCAATATTTCATTTTCTGCAATCTTTTTTATATTTTTAAGCTGATAGCTAGACAACATAATACTAGGACAAACCAACTGTTGTCCTTCATAAACACTTGATATAAATACAAGATTTCCAACAATATCTCTAACATATAAGAGTGAAACAAGTTGATTCTTGTGCAACTCTTGAGAGCTTGCCACAGACAAATTTGGATTGAGTATAGCGGTCTTTAATGATTCTAACACAGCATTATTTTTTAATATAGTCTCAATATCACAATATATGCAGTCACATAAGATACTATCTATAACATAACACCGCAATACTCGCTCTATTGTATATATATCTACTTGCTCTAAAAGGACAATATCAGCTATATTAGATACTTGCAAAACCGCACTACAATTTCCTACAACTATAACAAAACACTTAGAGTCTTTTAAAGTTTTAACTATACTTGTCAATGAAAAATCATTATCACACAATAATAAAACACTTTTAATTTGTCTATTCAATGGCATAAATTCTCCTACTTAAAAATATCCAATAAATCTATACTCACAGCTCCATAGCTCTTTATCTTTCTATAATATAGCCCTGTTATACTATTGTCGCTTATATTAGTATGAATAATTTTAATGTCATTTGGCAATCCTTTAGGTGATATAGTATAAGAATTATTGTATGTAGTATACAATAATTGCTTTGTTGGTAAATGTTTTATGGCATTAATGCCATAAAGTCCTATAGGACGCTTTGTTAGTTTCAATCCCATTGATATAGCTAATACAAAATGTCCAATACCTATACCAATCATAGGTATTGGGTCTTTGGATAGCAAGTTAGCTTTTATTAAATTTATAGCCAATCTCTGAGAATTGGGATTGCCAACTCCATCACTAAACAATATAAATTTAGGATTACATGCAACAACTTGATTGTAATCAAAGTCAACAAATACTTTTAATGAAAATTTAGACAGAAGTACATCCTTCGTATACTGATCTACTCCCAAATCTATAACTACCATTGTATCAGGCTTATCACCAATAGTGTAGTTTGGCAACATTCCTATAAGTGGTTTTGGTATTTGCAACCTAGTTGGATTATCAAACACAATCTTAGCATAAATTTTAGATTTGGTCGTCATAAGCTCTTTTAATAATACATCAATATTGTTAATTGCTATGCACGGTATACCTTTAGATGACAAAAATTTATCCCAGTTTATATTTTCTATATCATTATCCAACAATTGTCCAACAACCAATCCTAATGAAGTACAACTAAAATTAGATATATCTTTCAAACTTAAATTGCCACCCACAACACACAAACTACTAAACAAAATACTTTCACTATTACAAGCAGAAATCAAAGCTTGTTCCAAATTAAAGTCTTGCATATTTATAGTAATATCACTATAAATAGTATCCTTAGCATAGCCATATCCACGCCCCCTAATTTGAGTACCTGTAGACAACATAAGTGTAGCATTATGATTACTATCTTGCATAAACACAACTCCAATCAATATTTATAACACAACTATAAACCTTCAAAATGATATTAGCATTTTTGTAATATTTTGTCAATCTATGTTTATGTATAAATTTTAACAAAAAACAACATTATATTTATATATGCAAATTGCAATATAATGTAGATAAGTATTTTACTAAGTCTCTATAAGTATTCAAACAAATTTGCTATATATTTGCAATATTGTATAGTATAAGGATATATTTTTATAAATTATTAATTGTAAATTATTTCCAACTAATTTTTAACATAATTTAGTTACAATTTATTAATATTAATTGACATTTATTAAAATATATTGTATAATACTATACATACGGTACGAGATTTGCAACAAATTATTTAGTTTGCAAAATCTAATAAAAATATAACAACTGTTTTTAAACAAAAAGGAGCAACCCAAAAATGGAAGAAAAAGAGATTTTGATGCTAGGTAAATTTGATGCCGGCAAAACAACTTACTGGACTACAGCTATAGCCCAAATCAATAAGGGTCTAAATGGCAATCGTTTGCATATCATGGATGCTAATGATCGTCTAGTACAAAAACAGAATGTAAAGAAAATCAAAAAAGGACATTCTGTAGGAAACACTCGTCTTGTAAATAAGACAGCTATACAAATTCAAGAAAAGACTGGCTTAATTGGTGGTTGGAAGTCTCAACCCGACTGGCCTATATTTGTAGTAACTGACACTCCAGGTGGTCTTACTGAAGAAGCTTTTTTGTCTGAATCTGCAAGTGCTGATATAACTCAAAACTTGGAAATATTTCACTCTCTATTTGAAAGCTATGCTAGCGAAGAGAGCGATACATCTCCTAGTGGTGTTATCATGCTATTTAGTTGTGCAGACTTTCTAGGTACTTTGCGTGATGAAGAAAAACTTGAATTGATGACAAATCAACTCAATACTCTAGTAGACGCTATTGCACATCTAAAGGAATCTCGTGGTATTGCTACTCATATTGTATTTAGTATGCATGATAGAGTACATGAAACTATAAAAGCTAAAGTCGCAGAGATTATATCTACACGCAACAAAGATGTTCCTTTTGCGTTTGTAAACTCTACAGATGTCAAGGGTGATGCTGATGATTGGTCTTGCGGAAAAACATTCGTTTATGTAATTCGTAATATACTAGAAAATGATGGAATTCAAATCCCAGGAATAAACTAGTCTAATTTTTTCAAACTTTAGTAACAAAGTCCTGCTCATCTTGTAATGGGATTTAGTTAGGACTTTGTTACTTATATCTATCAATTTATCCCCTATCACAAATTAAACTCAAGATATAAAGGATTAGTTTATCATGCTTTACAATTTGCTATTTAGTCCATCTTTTAATAAGGACTTTTCTCACCTACTTGGACCGCCAGTAGATTCTGATTGGGAAAAATTCAAAAAAGGAGCATATGGATATATTATTCAAACACATAGCTCAGGCAGTGGACAAAAAAACTTCTATTTTGTATCCAATACAAACGAATATCTAGCTTTTGGAATATATGCTAGCATACATGATTTGGCAACTCTTGATATGGTTGATCAAAAATATAAACTTCGTCGTAGAGGTGGTGACCATAGTGCTAATGCTAGTGGTGAGGGTGATTATCCTACTGAAGCAGCTCTAGGTTGGTATTGGAAGAAATCAGAGGGACAACTAGTAGAACCCAATCAATATATAGATATAAGCGTCCCTAGTATGCTACGAATGTTTGAAGAAGAAATAGTTCCATATTGGGATAGACCTCGCACTGCAATATCAGCTAGAGAACATGTTGTCAAAGTTGCGGAATTAGAAAAAGCAGACACACCTTTCGTCAACTTGTCAAGTAGTGAAAAAGATATAGCTAGTATAATAAACAACAAACAAGACCTACTAAAGATAGATGAAAGTAATGAAGAATCTTTATACTATGCCCTAGTCCACGCTGTATTACACAACAAAATTGATAGAGACTTCAATTTTTGTACTGACTTTATTCCAAAAGCATTTAAAGGACAAAAAACTATAACTATTGGCACTACCCGAACAAAGGGACTATTTGGAAAATTATTTGGAAAACCTAAGACTACTGCTACTCCAATACAAAGTCATGGTACAGGTGACTTTATAGAAGATACGCAAGAAGCGTAAATTTTTATTAAGGTATTTTATACTAATTGTAAGCATACAATACAAAATAAGTCATTTTGTATATATCTTTTAAAATATATTCAATGTGGTGCTATAGCATACCGTGCAACACTAGCTATCACCATATACAAATTTGGTATAATAGGATATCCCCTTATCCATTATATAGTTGACATAGCCCTTCCCCTTGGGCTGTGTTGACTTATTTTATTACAAACAAACTCTGCTCACAAAACATGCAAGCAGAGTTTGTTTGTAGCTAATCAACAAAGTACCAATTTTAATACTTAAGCCACAAAATATCATAGCAACAAGTATAATATCCCCATATCCATAAACATAATAACATAACTTCAAATATTTGTCAACGATTTTAAGTTGTATGAAATTAAAAACTGTAAAAATTTGGGATTGGCTAAATTTGTATTCTATTATCAATAGCTCTAGAAAGTGTAGTTTCATCTACAAACTCTATATCACTACCTATACTTATACCTTGTGCTATACGACTAACTTTGATATCAAATGGTTTTAACAATTTAGCTATATACATTGCTGTCACATCTCCTTCTATATCGGGATTTGTAGCAACAATAACTTCGTGTATATTTCCATCTTTTAGTCTTGCCAACAACTCCTTTATACGAAGTTGATCTGGACCTCTTCCATCTATAGGACTAATTGTGCCATGCAATACATGATACAATCCACTATATCCCCCCGCCCTTTCTATACTCAAGACATCTCTAGGATATGATACAACACAAACTATATTACTCTTGCGATTTTGGCATATATCACACAAGTCATTTTCGCAAAAAGTAGCACAATTGTTGCAATACCTAACTCGTTCCTTGACAGTCATCAAGGCGTCACAAAACTCCTTAACTTCTTGCAAAGACATATCTACAATCTTGTATGCATATCGCATGGCTGTTTTTTTTCCTACGCCACCTAAGCTACCAAAAGCTATAATAAGTTTTTCTATGCTTTCTGTATTCCTTTTCACTAACAAATTATATCTTAAATCAAATAAAAAGTCAATCTTGATATTCTATCTAGATTGACTTAATAACAAAAAACTTTAACAATACAACAACTTAACAAATATTCTTGAACAACTTACATCAATCCATTCAATCCTGCAGGCATCAACTTGTCATATTCTGCCTGAGCTAATTCACATGCCTTGTTGTAAGCTGATAGTATCAAATCTTCAAGCATTTCCAAATCTTCTAAATCAACAGCTTCTGGTTTTATCTTTACACCAGTAACTCTAGATTTTCCATTTACTGTTACTGTAACAAGTCCACCACCAGATACTCCATTTAAAGACATTTCGTCCAACTCTGCTTGAGCTAATTTCATATCCTCTTGCATTTTTTGAGCTTCTTTGAGCATATTTTGAATATTGCCCATTCCACCACCAAAACCACCAAATTTTGCCATATTTTCCCCTTTAAAATCCCTAATATTATCTTTTTATATTAATAGGTGTATCACCTACAATTTCTTTTATTCTAGCAATTTCGCCATCTTTTGTCAACTTAGTTGGTATTTTTACAATCTTTAATTCCAAATTGAGTCCTAATGCGTTTATTGCACTTTTAATATTATCTTTAATATCTTCAAATGTTTTGATTTTTGCATCATTTGTATTGATAATAAGCGTACTATCTTGCAATGATATAGAAGTATGGGTTGCAACAGTTTGAAAATGCAACAAAGATCCATTTGTTCGTAGCCATGTAGCTATCTTTCCCCAAACTGTTAATGCATCCAAAGGCTTGTTGTTGACAACAACATTAGATATCTCAGATTTTGTCACTGTAGATAACAATGGTTTATCTTTTGCTTGCTCAATAGATTTGGTCTCAATGGTGGTAGTTGTAACAAGATTGATATTTGACTTTGCAAACTCTTCTAATCTATTTATCCGTTCTTGCAAACTAGCAATATCCAACCCTTGCCTTGTACAAGCTATCAAAGCTGTAGTCTCAAACACTATTCTAGGATTGCTAGATTGTCTCAAATCAGTCTCTACACTCGCAAAATTATGCATTACACTACTCAAAAATTGAGATGACAACTCTTGAGAAATTTCTTGCAAAAGCTTGATAGAATCTTGACTATCTACAAAATCACTCACCCCACATACTTTTATCCATAATACATCTCTAGCTACCCCACAAACTTCTTTTGACAATTGCACCCAACTTATACCCTTTAGTGAAAGTTGTTGAATAGAATTTAACACATATGCAAAGTTTCCACTATGAAGACTTTTTAAAAACTCTATAGAATGTCTTTTGTCAGTAGATCCAAGCAAACTTAAAACTGTATTATAATCCAAATTGCCATTAGTGAGACAACTATCTGCAATACTAAGACAATCCCTTACACTGCCTTCAGCACGTGTTGCTATATAATCTATAGCCATTTGTTCTACCTGTCTATTTTCTTTTACAAAAATATTGCTCAAATGCTTACTAAGCTCAATTTGTGACACAAGTCTAAAATCAAATCTCATGCATCTAGACAATATTGTAGCTGGTAATTTATGAACTTCGGTAGTAGCTAGTATAAATTTTGCATGCAACGGAGGTTCTTCCAAAGTCTTCAACAATGCATTAAATGCATTGTTAGACAACATGTGTACTTCATCTATAATATAAATCTTATATTTGCCATTGCTAGGTAAAAACTGAATATTATCCTTTATTATTCTTATCTCATCTACACCATTGTTGCTTGCTGCATCTATCTCTATAATATCCAAATCAGAAGAATTGTTGTGACTAAGACAAAATTTGCATTTGCCACAAGGAGCATCATCAGGATAATTGCAATTGAGTGCTTGTGCAAATATTTTAGCTATAGATGTCTTTCCAGTTCCTCTACTTCCACAAAACAAATAAGCGTGTCCAAAATTGCCATATTTAATTTGATTGGTGAGAATTTTTACAATATGGTCCTGCCCAATAATCTCATCAAAACTTTTTGGTCTATATTTTCTATACAGTGCTGTACTGTTAATATTTTTATTGAGTATTTTATCAGTCATTATTTTCCTAACTAATATTACATATGAGATGAATCATATCTAACATCATCTACTCCATATGATGTTTTGTATAGTTCATCATATATATTATCAGAATATCCATCTATCAAATCATCAGCCTTATTCAATGCGGTTTGATATTCTTCTTCTGTCAACAATCCCCTTTCTCTAAATAAGCGTATATTGTTAAGATGCCTATCCATATCTCTTGGTTCGTTAGCAAAATAATCCAAATCTTCTTGATTGATATAATTTAAATTTGGTTTAGACTCAGTAGTATCCAAAGATTGGTCAATAAACATTGAAATCGCTTTTTGACGAGCTTCTTCATAATCTTCTTTAGATATTAAATCCTTGTTTCTAAATATTTTAATATTATTTAAGTGTCTTTGTATAGAGTGCAAATTCTTAGGTTCAACACACTCTTGCTCAACATCATTCACTATTTGTTCTTCGTCTTTGTTATCATTGTTATGATATTGAGAATCATCATCAAATTGTTGATTGTAATTATTAGTGCTATTGTGTGGTGTATCAAATTGCCTATTATCTACAAAATCTTGGTTGTCCATAAAACTTTGTGCATAATTAGCAAAATCATATTTTGCATGATTGTTATTAGAATACTGGTTATTAAACTCAAAATTTTGTTGACTGTGTTTTTTATCAAATATATTATCACTATTGATATTTTCTTTATTTTCTTCAAAATCAACTAATATTTCATCTTTTGCTACAAAACCATCTCTTTGTTTATTTTTTCCAAACCTATTTTTGAGAGAATTATAATCAAACTTTGGCTGATAATTCATTTGATAACCATTGCCAAAACTTGGCAACTCATCTGCAGATGCATTTTGTGTAACAAAAATATCAATACCATCATTATCTATTTCTTGGGCTAAAACTGCCTTAACTGAATTTAGATAAGGATAAAACATAGCAAGACCTATAGGAAATACCAAAATGCAAACAACAATACTACAAACCAAAATTCTTGTGCTAAATTGCTCACATTGTGATTGACTAAATCTAGAAAATCTCACAAACAAAATCCCATTAGCAATCAACAAAAAACTTCCAACAGCAATAGACGAACAAATAACAACCACAGCACCATCACCTAATTGATTGCTAATGTGTCTAAACAGTCCTTTCAGCATCACCAAATCTACAACAATCGTGAGCAACACTATTACACCCAATGCGAATGCAATATAGCCAGAAGTTTTATAAAATTTTGTATTGTTATTCATAAGGGTTCTCCTGTTTATAGTACTTACTGTTAACAGTTATCAATCTTTATACATTAACAGTATCAAAGATTTTATAATTTTCCCCTTAAATTATTCTATATTAATATTCCTTATTTGATATTTTGTTGTTTTTAAACTTAATACAAACACTCATAACAAAATTACAATATCTCAATTAAAGATGGGATACTATCACTTGCACCTTTTCTTGATACTACTACACTTGCAACATATCCACCGAATTTTGCACTAGACACCAGATCGTACCCTTTAGCAAGTTTTGTACTCATTGCCCCTATATATCCATCTCCTGCACTAGTAGTATCTACCACTGTGGTAGGTAAACAGTCAATATAATCCAACTGTTTTCCTTGTGACACTACACTGCCATTCTCACCTAGAGTTATTACTACTGACTGTACTCCAAATTTCAACAAATATTTAACAGCTAATACTGTATTTATCTCATTTATTGGCTCAATACCTGTCAATATCTGGCACTCTGTCTCATTCAAAACTAATATATCTACAAAATTCAATATATCCAACACATCACAATTGGCGGGAGCTGCATTGAGTATTGTATTCATACCTTTAGATTTTGCCAACTGCAATGCATACTTTACCAACTCTAACCGAATTTCCAACTGTATTATGAGCAAATCACCTTGTTTTGCTTTTTCTAATCCATTTTTAATATCATCAATACAAAGTCCAAAATTGGCATTTGGGGCTACAATAATATTATTATCACTACCTGATATAGCTATCATTGCCATACCTACAATCATATCATTTTTAATAAAAATTGTATCACAATTCACATTTTTGTTTGTTAACTGACTAGTAGCAAATTTGGAATATTCATCATCTCCCACAGCACCAATCATATGGACAATACCACCTAACTTGGCACAAGCAATAGCTTGATTAGCTCCCTTTCCACCCAAACCAATCCAAAAATCGTGAGATAGCAATGTCTCTCCAATTTTTGGAAAATGACTAACTGAGTTGCAAAAATCAATATTGATAGAACCAACTACAAATATACTACTTTGATCATCAGTCACCTAATTACCCCGCTAAAAGTTGCAATGCTTTTTGTTTGAATACACTGATTAACAACCCAAATTCCAACATACTAGCATTGAGATCTTGAGAATTATAATACTTAGACAAAAAGTCTTTAAGTATCTCTTTAGAACCCTCATTAGACTTTTCAGTATCCAATTTATACAACAATCTAAATACCATTCCTACACATGTTGGTGCTTCTTGTGGGGGAAGAATAGTATCAAATCCATCTTCATTTTTTGCTCTATGATTGTCCAAAATAGCAATTAAATCAAAACCGTTGCATACTTGCCCCATTAGAGTGTAAAGTTTAGAATTAACTACAATAGTCTTCAATACTTTAGAGATCTTTGCTTCTGCCAAGATGTACTTAGCGGTAGATAGTTCGTCACAAGCGACACCGAAATCCTTAATACTACTACTTGAATTGTTTTGTATTATATCTAATTTATACATATTATATTATTTTTAGGCAAATTAGTAAAGTAAATTAAACTACAGTAAGCAATTTATAAACTGTCAATATTTGTATATGACAAAATGAATGTTGTATCTTGAATAAAATTTATCAACAAAAAACTATACTTTAGTGATTGGTATACTAGCTAAATAACTAATATCAGTACGACTTACAGCATCCCCCTCCGCCATTACACAACAACGAGTTGCAACTATAGCACCAGCATCTAACGCTAATTGCTCAAGTGCTGCTAGACTACCACCAGTAGATACAACATCATCTACCAAAGCTACTTTTTTACCTTTAATCAAGTCTGCATCTTCTCTAGAAAGATACAATCTTTGTATACTGTCTGTAGTTATACTGCGATATTCTGTGCTTACACCATCTTGCATATATAGCTTGTGTACTTTTCTAGCTGCACCATATCTATCATGACCTAAATTGCGAGCCAATACATGAGTCAATTGTAATCCTTTAGACTCTACAGTCAGCAAAACATCTACCCCTTGCACCATATCTACCATCGCACTAGCACAATGTTCTGTAAGTCCTACATGCCCATGCAAATTAAAAAAAGCTATCTTAAAATCAGCAATGGTAAGCAATGGTAAATACTCTACCCAACCAGCAATATCTACTTTATAATATTCTTTGTTATTCATCATTTTCCTTGAATGAACTTATATTTTGGTATCAATATTTCTTTTCCATGGTTTTCCATTATGAGATCTAAAATTTGGTAAGTTTTCCCAATTGGATAATCTCTCATAAGGAATATTTATACGATTTACTACTATTTGTGGCAAATCAAAATTGCCTATTCTATCTAGGCTATGTGCATCACTATCTGCTATATAGTTGACTGTTGTTTTTTCTAAGGTGTCTAATATTTCAGAATCAGTAGACTTTATTCGTTTACCATTCAATTCTAGATATGTGCCATAATGAGCTGCTGCTTTTGCAACCTCTATTATGTCTACTTTCATACCAAACTGTGGATGACTTATTATATCTATTGGATATCGCTCTATAGCTTTTACATAAGCATCTGTATTGCGGACTAACAATCTTTTGGTATGTTTGCCAACAAGATTAGCAAAAGCATTTGGAAAAAAAAATTGTAAATTATCTCTAAATCTATATGGTTTTACCATTCGGTGATATCCTGCTACAATAATTTGCAAGTATTCCAAATCTTCATCTACAATATCCAACTCACCTTGCGGACTAATTAGATTTGTCTCTAATCCCAAATATATTTTAATTTGTGTATATTTGGCTACCAAATCTGCATGTTCTTTAGCTATATTATGCCAATTTCTTTTTTTAACATTATACAACCTATGCCTAAAACCATGGTCAGTTATGGCAATTTCTTTCAATCCTAGCTCTATAGCTTTCACCACATTTTCTTCCATAGTAGACTTACCATGACTATGTGGCGTATGTGTGTGATAATCTCCTATAAATGCCATATATTTACTTACCAATTTAATTCCAATCAAACAATTAATATTCTAATTTTAGAACTTTTTATTTACATAATAAAACATATTTTTCAATTTTTAAAATATATTTTTAAAAACCTATCAACACAATTTCCAAATCTAATAATATTCCATACTTTTCTCTAACTTTGTTTTGTGCTAATACAATCAATTGATAAATATCATTTGAAGTAGCATTTCCATAATTAATAATAAAATTGGCGTGTTGGTTAGAAATCCTTGCTCCGCCAATTGTTGTACCTTTTAATCCTACGCTATCAATCAATTGTCCTGCCGTATAATCTGTAGTGTTTTTAAAAATACTCCCTGCACTGCGTCCTTTAGGATTGTTTCTCAATGAATTTATGTGTTTTATATTTGCCTTTACTGTATCTATACAAGATGTAGTGAGATTTAGTGTACAATTCAAAACTATATAACCACACTGTTTAAATACACTAGTACGATAACCAAATCCACAGTCACCCTTTTCCATGTCAATTATATCATTTTTATACACAACTTGGCAACTATTTAGCACATCACCAATACAAAAACCTCTAGCACCTGCATTTCCAACTATCGCTCCGCCAAATGATGATGGCAGCCCTGCTGCCCACTCAAGTCCACTCAATCCATTAGTGCTTGCTATATTTAAGACAGCATTCAAACTTGCCCCACTATCAACACAAATAGTATTGTCATGCACAACAATTTTGTCATCAATCAATCTTATTACAACACCATCAAATCCACTATCTGCTATCAATACATTGCAACCTTTTCCCAATACAAAATAATCTAATTTACCTTTTATCTCATGCAACACTTGTACAACTTCATCATTGTGCAAGTTTAACAAAAACTTGGCATGCCCCCCAACTCCAAAGCTACAATAGCTACTCAAGCACACATGTGACAAAACTCTAGATTTGTCTATATATTCAAACATACAACAATATATGAAAATCAATTTATAATAGTGCAAAACTACAATAATTGTTGTATAATGAAATCATGATTGATACAACTACATCAAAAATTTGTCCAAAAACTCTCTCAATGATTGAACTACGCTACTCTTTATTCTAGCATATTTATTACTTTCTTTGATGGGATGCATTGGTGGCAATACACTAGATATATCAGTACCACTAATGGGGACTTCACCATCAACCAAACATTTTTTGATTAAATACTTGGTTTCATTAGGTTTTAAATTATAATTTGCTACCAACTCATCAACTGCTTTTTGTTGTTCCTTTGACACAAATTGTTCAAAATCTTGTGTCACTTTAGTATCATTGTTTACAGTACTTAAAAAGTCCAAAATCAAAGCTTTTTTGCTTCTCAACTCAGGTCTAAAATCTATTACACTTTTAATATTAAACAAAGCAAGTTCTCTATCACTGCCATTCTTAGATTTATATTCTTCAACCATCAACAAAATATAGTCAATATTGACATTAAATTGTTTGATAAGCTCTATCTCAAATATCAAATCATCTTGAATATCTACTGCTTGTTCCTTAGTTGAACGGTATTTGTCATACAAATTAAGATATTCTGATTGATAATCCTGCCTTTGTCTAGCCGAAAGTATTTGTTTATCTTCAAACTCATCAAATGGTTTTAATATATTTTCTATACGCAAAAATTGCCCAAACAACTTTATAAACTCTTTATCTTCAATCTCACTATTAGTATTTAGAGGTAATCCATAACTTAGCAACATGTCCACTATTTGGCTATACCCCAATCTGTGACTACCATCTTGATCTACATAACCATTATAATAGTCATCAAATGGTCTAATAACTATAGTACCTTTAGAATCAGACTTGTCACCAAACATTCCACAAGCTTGCTTTATTTGTTCTTCTAATTTTCTAAAGCAAACAATATTTCCAAATCTCTTTTGTGAATTTAGTATACGATTAGTACGACTAAATGCCTGTATCAATCCATGATATCTCAAATTTTTGTCTACCCATAAGGTATTGAGTGTAGTTGCATCAAATCCAGTCAAAAACATATTGACCACAATAAGTATATCTATCTCCTTATTTTTAACACGCATAGAGACATCTTTATAAAAACTTTGAAATTTGTCACTACTACTATCCCAATTAGTGCCAAACAAAACATTGTAATCTCGTATTGCACTATCCAAAAAATCTCTACTAGACTGGTCTAATTGCTCTGTTTCAAATTCTTCTTCTAAATACAAATATTCTGTACTCTCATTTGGATTATAACTAAATATTGTAGATATTTTGAGAGCAGTTCCCTTTGATTGTTGCAAAACCTTAAAAGCTTCATAATACAACTTGGCACTTTTGATACTATCTACTGCCAATATGCTATTAAAACCTCTTATACTTTTTCTTTCTTTTGTCTCTGCTAATGTATTAAACTTATTTTTTGCCAATGCTATGGTATTGGTTATTGTATTGTGAGTGTACAAAGTTCCATCTTGTCTATATGTTTTTGCATTAAAATTGTCCAAAATGTAGTTGGCAATTGCTTTTATACGATTTGGACTTTGCAATGTCTCTGCCTTTTGAATTGATGACACTTTTACATCAGTTCCACTATCCTTAAAAACTATAGTATCATTGCAATCTATCTTGAATGGCAAGACATTGCCATCTTTAATTGCATTGTCTATCGTATACTTGTGCAAACACTTGCCAAATACTTGTTGAGTAGTCTTGACTAATTCTATTTGTCCATTATTATTTCTAGACAAAGAGTTGCTAGGATTAGCATTTTGCACAAATATTGGAGTGCCTGTAAATCCAAATAGGTAATAGTTTTTAAAAACTTTAGTAATACTACTATGCATTTTGCCAAACTGACTACGATGACACTCATCAAATATCAAGACTATATTTTTGCTATATATACTGTGAGACTTGTTTGTCTCCACAAACCTATTGAGTTTTTGTATAGTAGTTACTATAATACGACTTGACATGGTATCCAACTGGCTTGCCAAAATCTTGGTAGACACATTGCCCGATACGCTATCCTTGCCACCAAATTTTTCAAACTCCTTGATAGTTTGATAATCCAAATCTTTTCGGTCTACTACAAATATAGTCTTGTCAATATAGTCCAAAGCTGTTGCAAGCTGAGCCGCTTTGAAACTAGTCAAGGTTTTTCCACTTCCTGTAGTGTGCCACACATAACCGCCAGCTTCTATAGTACCCATCCAATTTTGCATATATGCAAGTTTGATACGATGCAATATCCCTTCACATGCTACAATTTGGTATGGTCTCATTACCAACAAAGTTTTGTCTACAGTAAATACACAATATTTGCTTAAGATATTTAACAAGGTATACTTATTCAAAAAAGTTTCACAAAAATCTTCTAAATATTTTATGTTTTGATTCCTTGCATCTGCCCAATAACTTGTAAATTCAAAACTATGACTTGTCTTGCGTTTTAGCTTTGTACTTTGAGAGCCACTATCAAGATTTTCTTGTATAGCTTGTGTCTTTGTAGTATTGCTAAAATACTTTGTCTCAGTACCATTAGATACAACAAACACTTGTACCCAATCAAATATTGCATTACTTCCATCAAAATTATCTCTAGAATATCTAGCTATTTGATTGAAAGCTTCTTTGATTGATACCCCTCTGCGTTTTAATTCTATATGTACCAAAGGCAAACCATTTACCAATATAGTGACATCATATCTAGCATGATGTTGTGTACTATCTTCCTTGTACTGATTAAAAACCTGCAACGAATTGTTGTAAATATTGTATTTATCAATCAATACAACATTGACTTTGTCTCCATTATCTCTATCAACAGTATACTGATTGATATCTTGCAACCGCTCAGTTTTTTGTTGAACTCCATCAGTAGAATTAGCTAATACATTGTCAAAAAACCACTTCCATTCTCTATCACTAAAACCACTGTCACCCAACACTTTTTTGTTGAGTTTTTCCATTTGCACCCTAAGATTGTTTTTTAGTACAGCAAAACTTGGGTTGCTTATATATTCATAACCCAAGTTTTGCAATCTCTTCAAAAAATCTTGCTCAAGTTGATATTCGGTTTGATAGCTTGTTTCTTTTTTTGGTAGAGGTGTATACTCTGCTACCACGGTATTGTTGTTGCTTTCTGCAATAACAATATTTGATTTAGGCGTGTCACTTGTCATTAGTATAGTTACCTTTAATTTTAAAATGATATCAACAATCAACGACTAGATTGCAAAGTCGCTACTATGTCATCTATTGCTTCTCTCAATTCTACTTGCTTTTTGACTATATCAACTATCATAGCATTGAGTTGGTCAATGTCTATCTTTTGTCTTTCATCTCTCTTTGATATATATGTGGACACTGACAAATTGTAATTTTGCTCTTTGATTGCTTCAATTGATACATTCTTACTAAAATACTCTTGGTCTTGCTTGTCTCTTATTGCTTCTACTATGCGACTAATATTTGATTGAGACAATCTATTGTTGTTTGTGATTTTGACGAACTCTTGAGAAGCATCTACAAACTGAACAGTACTCATATTTGGGCGACTTGATTTTAGTACTAGTACATAAGTGCTAATTGGAGTACCATAAAACAAGTTGTTAGGCAAAGCAATAACAGCATCTACAAGATTCTTGTCTATCAAATATTGTCTAATTTTTTGCTCAGCTCCACTGCGATAAAAAATACCAGGAAAACATACAATTGCCGCTGTTCCACTATTTTTTAGATGATGCAAACTGTGCATCACAAAAGCCAAATCCGCTTTGGACTTTGGGGCAAGAACCCCCGCAGGACTATACCTTGGGTCATCAATGAGTGTGGGATTGGCATCTCCATCCCATTTGATAGAATAAGGGGGATTGGAAACAATGACTTCAAACTCCATACCACTGTGCATTGGCTTTAAAAGTGTATCTTGATGCACAATATCAAACTTGTTAAAAGATACATTGTGCAAAAACATATTGATACGACACAAATTGTAAGTAGTTATATTTATCTCTTGTCCAAAAAATCCATCACCAACTTTGTCATTGCCAAGGACTTTGGAAACTTGCAACAATAGACTTCCACTACCACAAGCGGGGTCATATACCTTGTCTACACTAGTTTTGCCAATTGTAGCAATGCGTGCCAAAAGTTGTGACACTTCTTGTGGTGTAAAAAACTCTCCACCTGATTTTCCTGCATTTGATGCATACATACTCATCAAATACTCATAAGCATCTCCAAAAGCATCAATTCCATTTTGATATCTCAATTTCATTCTATCAACGCCTTCTAAGATTTTTACCAATCTCTTGTTTCTGTCGGGGACATTGCCACCAAGTTTGTTGCTATGCAAATCAATGTCATCAAACAAACCGGCAAAATTGTGTTCGCTTTCTGTACCCTTTGTAGCACTTTCTATTGCTTTAAATATATTGCCCAAATTTATGTTTAAATCCAAATCTTGCTTAGCATTTTTGAGTACTGTACAAAACAATTGTGATGGATAAATAAAAAATCCCTTTTCTGCAATCAACTGTTGTCTAAGATTGTCATCAATCTCATCATCAGGACAGTCGGCATATACAAAACTATCATCACCAGCATTCTTTGCCCAATCTTGCACATAGTGTGATATATTTTCAGAAATAAATCTATAAAACATTACCCCAAGTACATAGTTTTTGAAGTCCCACCCATCTACAGCCCCACGCAAATCGTCGGCAATAGCCCAAATTGACTTGTGCAATTCTTCTCTTTCTTGTGAGTTGTCTTGTATATTTGTCATTATATATTTCCCTTTTGTTTGATATTTGTTTTAAAGTATCAAGAATTAAATTTATTGCAATGTCTATAATATATGTCTATAATATATCAATCATCTTTATTTTATTTTGATGGTGTACAACGAACTATTATCAACAATATATAGTATTATTGGTGTCAAACACATCAAAATACAAACTTTCAACCAACCCAGTATTATTCTTTTTTGACGCCAAAAAAGAACCAAAAAAGCTCTTGGG
>Ga0268261_10000642_pt1 | contig 22423 bp, 16 predicted proteins | sample TergutNc150P1_FD_190353 | JGI IMG/M metagenome (GOLD analysis project Ga0268261, IMG submission 190353) | Nasutitermes corniger P1 segment gut microbial community from laboratory colony in Florida, USA - Nc150 P1 (SPAdes) (version 2) | ecosystem: Host-associated > Arthropoda: Insects >...
GGCGGTAGCAGCAGCGGTTGCGGTGGTGGTGGTGGTGGTGGTGGTGGTGGTGGTGGTAGTAGTAGCAGCAGCAGCAACATTAGTCATAAGAGTAGTTAGAGTGGTAGTGATGGTGGTTGTGGTTGTGGCGGCCGTAGCAGCCACGTGCCCATTACATGATGATCTGCCATAATATCCATGCGCTACCCTACAGCCGCTGTCATCGCTTGTTTCTTTATTCGTACATAAACACACACATTTTCATCAGTTGATTGATTGATTAGCATTGGTTTCGAACCCTCATGGTACCGATGCATCTAGGCCATATAGACATGCCCTTTGGGCCCCATAATCTGATATCAGCTCAGGAGATCCCTGTCCCTTTACCAAAGTTCCAGATGGCCCCCAGAATGAAAATCTTAATGTCCTCTGGGTCCAAAAAAGGAACCCAGACATACTTTCCTTTTCTTTAAAATGTCCCAACTAGTGAATCCCATCCAGGTTTCCAACAGGGCCCCTATGGAGAGAGATACCTTCTTATAGGGCATTTTTTATTTATCACTTGATATATCTGTTTATCTCAGAGGCCCTAAGAAAAGAGCATTCTTCCATGTTCTCCAAAAGCAGGACCCCTATGGAGACACCCATTCCAGAGCCTTACTTAACATATCTTTCGGGGTCCCCAGTAAAGGAGCCTGCCCTCCAGGTCCCACTCATGGAATCCCGTCGGAGAGAGATTCCTCATTCCTAGAGCCCTCCTCCATCATTCAAAGTCCCCAGGTTCCCCTCAGACTAAAGGAGCCCGCCCTCCAGGTTCTCTTCACAGAGCTTCCATAGGGAGAGAGAGAGAGTCCGTCTCCAGAGCCTCTTTCAACCATCTCTCAGATTCCCCAGTAGATAGTCCACTCCAGGTTGCCCACCTGAGCCCCGATCAAGAGAGATGCCCATCTCCAGATTCTTCCTTTCATAACCTACCCTGCAAAGGAGCCTGCACTCCAGGTTCCCATAATAGAGCTCCCATAGAGAGAGATGCTCAATAGCCAGAGCCCTCCTTCAGCTAATTCTCAAAGTTCCCAGTAGATGGATCCCCCTCCAGGTTCCCCAACGGGGCCCCTATAGGTAGAGACACCCGTCCTAGCACCTTCCACACACAAGCCCACGGCATATGAACCCTCTACCAGGTTTCCTAATGAGGCCCCCATGGAAAGAGGTGCCTATCTTCAGAGCCTTCTCTTACACCTCCAGGTTCCCCTAACAGAGCTTCCATAAAGAGAAATGCTCCATTTCGGGAACCCTCCTTCCACTATCTCTCACACTTCCCTGTAAATGGACCTCCTTCCCCAGTTTCCCAACGGGACCGCTATGGAGGGAGACAACTGTCTACAGAACCTTCTACATCCCGTCTCCTGAAAATTCAACTTTCCTTCAGAGTCCCCAGTAAGGGAGCCTCCTCCATCTTCCCCAACGGGGTCCCTGTGGAGAGAGATACTCCGTCTGCAGAGCCACTGGTCTATCTATACATTTATGTCTGCCAGAGTCCTGAAAAAGGAGCCTTCCTACAAAATGGGGAAAAACGTGTGGTCACTGTCCACGGAGCTCCGTGCAGACAGAAGGTCTACATACAATGGGGTGCAGCCTGGTTCTCCAAGGGGATCGTTAACAATACGGCTATCTCTACCCCAGTGCCATGCAGCCCTCAGCATGGTACCTTCCACCTTGGCTTGGGTAGACCAGAGCCCTGTTAGCCAGCATGTGTCATAGCAACCTGCAACAGGGTATATCCTGTACACCTGTTACGGCCTCCTGTGTGACTCAGGGTAGAGTAGAGTATGAATGTATGACATCCCAAGGTATGGACGAGGGGTTGGATTTGTGGGAGGCTTTTCATCTGTTTGTTGTACAATATGCTTGATGCTCAACTGTCTCTTAAGCCTCAGGAGCTACCTCAGAGTAAACACATTGTCCCAATAATGCTCAACTGTTTCTTCACCTAGGCTCAAAAGAGGCCCAGAACTGTGTAATTTCTTTCTTTCCCAAAACTTAAATGGCTGTAAAGGGAAGGAAAGGTCAGTTATATAGCTGCACTTCAAATTCAACTTGCATGGCACATCTGCTGGTTTTCAAAGATTGCACAGTGCTGTCACTGCTAAACTCACTGTATGAAGTTGCAAAGAGGCTACTTCTAAGGGTACAGCACCATATAGATAACACTTTGAAAATGACAGATGTTAAACAGTTATAGAAGAATAATGCTCATTAAATATCATGAGACACACATACGTACGTGTGTGTGTATGTACGTATGTATGTGTTTTTATGAGTGGAGGAATGTGTGTCCTATAAAATCGGTTGCCATTGCTTTTTGCTTGAGAGATGGTTTGCTGTGTAGAATTTAACTATTGTTAGTGTAAATGTATGTAGGTTATTCAGAAAGTAAGTACCGCCTGCGCATATCTCTCGTACATCCTCGAGACTGTCCCTTTGTGCACGTGCAGTGACTTCCTCTATCAATTGAGAAGCCACAGACGCCATTTCGTGAAATTTGTGTTGTTTTTATGTTTGTTCCTGTGCGTTAAACAGGTTTAAGATGATTGAAGGGGCCGCCGACTGTGAAATAGATCTGTAATTCGTTTTTTGAGCGCTAGGAACGTGCTACCAAGTGAGATGCATCACCATATCTGTCAATGACCACATTCTATGAGGAGGGTATAAAAAAACTTGTGCCCCGCTGCTATAAGTGCCTCAATAACGGTGGTGAATATATGGAAAAATAGTTTGAAGAATGTGGAATCTGATGATAATAAAATTTTATATAAAACCTTACTCTTTTTTTTTACAATGAAGTGGTACTTACTTTCTGAATAAGTCTCGTATGTATCAAATTTTGATATGGTGTTGTTAAATTTTGTATTTGTGATGGATTGAAACTGCCATTGTCTGTGCCAGGCATGTGTGACTGCGATGGAAGAGCAGTAAACTTAACAGAAATAAACCTAATTCATTATGAGCCATTTTCATAGCATTTACAGTTGAAAGTGTATTCACTAAAAGTAATAATTTGTTGTAGGTTCTGGAAGGAGATGGATTGCCTGAACATGTTTGTAATTCATGTGTTAAGAAACTGAATGAATGTGATCTGATGATCCAGACCTTCATAGCAGCTGACAGAAAGTTAAGAAATTTGTTTAAAATGCAAAATAACATATCAAACTTACCAGATGAAGAAGCAGATAAGGTGATTTAGTATTTGATTCTGTAATTTATATAATGCATTTTTGCAATGTGCATATCCTTACTGAAACTGAATATTTCATCTGTGTCTTCTCCTTTTTGTGTTGAATGTCTGTAACCATGTTACTTAAAAATTAAAGAATATTAAACTTTTCATCATTGTTCAGTAACTTTGCCATTAGAATGGCTTACTCTGTGCCGCAGTGGCGGCGGTGTTGGTGGGGGTGGGGGCAGCAGTGGCTGTGTTGGTGGGGGTGGGGGCGGCAGTGGAAGTGGAGATGGGGGAATTGATGGTAGTTATAGTAATAGTAGTATATTGGTTTTATTGTGCATTGCAAATGGTACCACCCTCGTAACTCATTCTAGAATTTTACAACTCCACTCTTTCTCACTGTAAGCATTCATTTTGTGTTTTTGCCTACTTCTTTGTCTCGGATACGTTTGCCTTCAGTTTAGGTGTCCACCTTGTGTAGTCATCAATTTTACAAATGTGTGTTCCATTGCCTTTACATTCTGAACTTGCATAATGTCTAATCATCAGTATTGTTTTTCTTGCATAAGGAACTGGTCTTCACAGCAATGTTCCTGAGGATCCAGTCTCCAGTGTTGTGTTGTGATGCTGTGCTGTTGGCTGAGTCAGCCCTTCAGAACATCAGAAACAACCCAACTAACAGAATACCATCACTTCACAGAAGGCTGATTCCTCTGTTATTTGCTTGGTTTATTGTTTTCTTTACATTTCTATTGTAGGATGATGCAGGAAATCCAAAATTATCCACACTTAAAATAGAAAACTCTGGGATGCCAACTGGTGTTACCGAGTTGCTTGCAGTAAAAGATATGTCACCACAAGATTCCTTGTTAGACAGGTAATTTTCACACTTTACTACTCACAGTCTCATATTGCCCAGCTTATGAAAGTAGTGCTATAGAAAGTTATATTAACCCTTTAACACCAAACGACTTCTAAAGACGTTGCGCAATGAGCCCTTTAAATAGCCGAATGACTTCTAAAGACATCGCAAACAGTGTGTTGAAGTTTGGAGGAATTTTGTTCACTCCTATGTGATATACCTCAGTGTTTTGGTAAGCTGCAGGACCCAGGAAGGTCAGGGTTTCTCTGTGTAGCCAGAATTGACTCCCTCCACCTCCTAAACCCCTCCAAAAACCCTGATTCATATGTCAACACATAGCAACTGTGCAGTTCTCTCAGTGAGTAATGCTGTTCGAGACACAGCTTGCCTTGTTTATCGCTGGCCCTACAGTTCACTGTGGGTTGAAATATCAACACTGACCTGTGTAACAAACTCTAGTTGTTGATCAGAAAGGTTGTCAGTGGCGTAATGTAATCATATAATTCAGACAAAATTAATGCTAAAAAATCGGAGATATCCACAAAAATTGACGTTTACAGCTACAGGAGGACCCACAGACGTGCCTCTTGTAGTGCTGGGGTAATCTGTAGGGGTTATGGAGTAGTAACATGCAACACACAGCCGTCCGTCCACTAAAAACATCTTGGGCACCTTCGAATAGCTAGAATTTTTACACTAAGCACATCGTAGCTTTATATCTGTTTTGCTGTCACTGTAGAAGACGGTCATATCTTAGTGGCATTGGGTTACTGCAACTGTGCTGAGTCATACAGATGAGTGTATATAAGGCAGACTGTTGTAGGTGTCTATTGCAATGGCCGGGAAAAAAATCAAACTCGAGGAGGAAGCCATCAGTGAAATTCTGATTGCTGACACCAGACCCAGAATAAAAAAATGTTTTCTGACTTGAGAGTCGCAATAACAAACAGTGGGCAGTGAAATCATCCACCCAACTCTGCTGCCATCTGTTATCTTCTCGTGGCCAGAGAAAAGGCACAATGTATAAATGCGCCAGATGTGGTGTGGGCTTGTGCGTGGTGCTTTGTTTAGTGGAAATCACACCAGAGTAAATTTGTAATTCACTCCAATTGTGAATACTGTGTGTCACGATAAAACAGTGATCCAGGGTGCCACCGACCTTCTGCAGCAACCAGAATTATGTGAGTAATGAACTATTTATGCCACACTTTATATATAATGCATGTGATTTACAGGCCTAAATTTATTATAAAAAGAGGTGAACATTTTTTCCTGGATAAAAAAATTCATAAGCAGAGTGCAAAATTTTATTTCATTAAATTTGAAGAAAGAGTCTATTAGATATGCTTTTTTTTTGGGGGGGGGGGGGGATTAAAATTTAAAATCCCCAGTAAAAAATTCCGGCAGGCAGCATTGCTCAGAGGGAATTAATTCCGGCATCAAAGGTTTAAGTACATGAACTCAGATAGCTTAGTAGATGTAGTGACAGTGCAGTGTTCTTGGCAGGACAAGAAATGTTTCTTTTTTCCACAACATCCTGACCAGTTCTGGAGGCTATACAGCTCCCTATTCTACAGTACTAGGGGCACAGTCTCTGGAAGTAAAGCAGCTGCAGCATGAAATTGAGTACTCAACTCTGTCTAGTGGTGAGGTCAAGAATGAATGGAGCTGTACCTCTAATTCTCCTATATGCCATTCTGGTAGCACAGGCTACTTTTATTTTATTTTACATAGATATTTTTTGGAGAGGGCTTTACATTAATTATATAAAACAGGTATGGCACCATGGAAGGTTTCTATAAATATAGACTGTAGAGTCACCTCCTGGAGCATTTGCTTCTTCATTTTGTTTACTTTAAACATTTTGGTGCAGTTTTCCTTTCATGTGATTATATTCCTGCAGTTTTACTTTCATGTAAGTCACTGATTTTATGGTTTTGTACATTTTATCTTGAATATTGTTCAGGATAACTCAGGATCAACAAAGGCATTGTAATAATTTGACCATGCCTCCTCAGAAATATTAGTAATTTTTTCTGTATCTTCTTCAAGTTTCCATGAAGTGAGAGGGGTAAGTTAAAATCGGTTTAAATGCGAATTATAGTAAATTCTGAATAGGTAATCCTGTAAGATGCATTTTCTCTTCAGGATAATTGAAACGAGTTGCTTAATCATAATTGCTTTGCAACTTTACTTTGGCATATGCCATCAGAATGGCCCAGGCATACCAGCAGGGATTGTAATTTATTGCCTGACATCAGCTTCTTGCGTGTGTTCACAATGGTAATGTAGTGGTCGAAGACTTAACATACTATAAAGAAAACACAGATGCTTTATTAGTCAGTAGTAAGGAGACTGGTGTAGCAGTCAATGCTGAGAACACTAATTATATATTCATGTCTCACCAACACATTTTTAACAAAATCACAATATAAAGGTAACTAACAGTTCATTGAAAATGGGGCAGAGTTCAAATTAGCATTAACAAATCCAAATTACATGCACAAAGAAGCTTTTGTCTTCCCATGTGCTGTCAAAAAACAAAGATTGAAATATACAGAAGTATGATTTTGCCTGTTTTATATGGGTGTGAAACTTGGCCTCTAACTTAAAATATATACTGTGTTCAGTAATAGGGTGCTGACAAAGATAGTTAGGCCTAAGAAGGAGGAAGCAACAGGAGACTGGAGAAAATTACATAATTAGGAGCTTCATGTTTTGTACTGCTGACCAAATATTGTTAGGGTGATAAGATGAAGGAGCATGAGGTGGCTGGGACAGCATGTGGCACTTACAAGGAGGCAAGAAATGTATATGTGGTAAAGTGATTGTAATTAACATGATACTTCTGTATTTCAGAGTGTATCCAAAGCAGAGGCATGATAAAGCGAACATAATTAAGAAATCTCCCAGCCTTACTCAGGTGAAACGTTCAAACATTGCTGAAGCAGGAGATGCAACAATTGAACACAAATCAGGTAAATTGTTAGCAGAGGAAACAAAAGAAGTTACAATACACATTCTAGAAGAATCCTGTGACTCATCTATTCCTAGTAACACTGATACATCTACAGATCATCACCGTCTGGTGCCATTGAAAGCTGAAGGGTCTTGGCCTGAAAGTACTGAAGACTCAAATGGCAGTACTGATGCAGTTGACACGTCACACGACCTAAAGGTATATCAGTGTGCTGTCTGTAAAATTCAGTTTAATGAAAGACATAAGTTGCTTATTCATGAAATCACAGAACACATTGTTGAAGAAAAAGAGCAGAAATTGATGCCTGTTCTGCATAAAAAATACAAACGTGCAAAGTCCACATGTAGCATGTGCAGTGAAGTTTTCAATGGGAAGAAACCCCTGAGGCGACATATAAGAGAAAAGCATATCTCAGTTGAAAATATTTGTGAGTTTTGTGATGCTTATTACCAAAACAAAAGTCAGTTGGAGATCCATCGAAGACTTCATACTAATGAAAAACCATTTAAATGTGAAACATGTAATATTAGCTTTCATTTCAAGAAGGAGTTACAGCGGCATAGGCGTAGCATCCACATACAGGTGAAGTCTCTTACATGTTCCATTTGCAATAAAACTTGTCCAAATAGGAATGCAATGTGGCGGCATGAAAAGATACATACAGATGAGAGGAATGTCTTATGTTATCTGTGTGGAAAGGTGCTGTCCAACCCTCAGAGTATGAGAGTACACATGAGGACACATTCCAATGACAGACCCTGCTCATGCCCCACCTGTGGGAAGAGCTTCAAGGACAACACATCTGTCAGTAAACACATGTTGATGCATTCCACATCAAAAAATTTTGCTTGTGATATCTGTGGCAGAGCATTCTACAGCAAAGCCCTAGTCAAGCAACATAAACTGAGCCATTCAGGTGTTAAGCCTCACAAGTGTGAGACATGTGGTGCAGCATACAACAGGTTAGGAAACCTGAATCAGCATAAAAAGAAACATGCTGCAAATTCTAAGCCCATAGAAGATCTGTCGCATGAATGTGTCATGTGTGGAAAGAGAATGCGATCGGAGTTGACACTGAAGTACCATCTGGCAAAACATACGGGAGAAAAGAAGCCATTTGATTGTGAGGTTTGTGGTAAACGTTTTGTTGCCGTGGATCCATACCGAGTGCATATGCGCATACACACTGGGGAGCGTCCTTACCAGTGTACCACGTGCGGTAAAACCTTCCGTAGCTCTTTTACGCTGAAGCAGCATGCTGCGCTCCACAGAGACGAATGTCCTTATGCTTGTCCTTTTTGTGAACGAAAATTTAAACGACTCCAGTCATTGATTGTACACAAACGGACACATACAGGTGAGAAGCCACACCGATGTCCATTGTGTGGTCGTGCGTTTGCGCAGAAGGGAGACATGCTGAAACATACTAAAACTCACAATAGAGATGGGCCTGTAACAGCCAGTAAGGTAAAAGAGGAAAGAGTTGTAATGGAAATAGAACATATATCAGAACTTGCACTCAGTGACTCAGAGATAACCAGTGAGTTTCTCATTGATATCCCAATTGTTGAAGTTGAAACTGAAATTGATTCAGGAATGCAACGAGAAATTAACACAGAAATGCCATGATTCATATCAACTGCTTAACTGTGTGGTGCTTATTTTGTGAGGCAATTCTAAGTTGGTTCAGTGCACTGGCACAGAAGTGTAGAGTGCTGGTAAATGTATATGCTTGATGCCACGGGCCAGCACGTATGGTATTTATCCAAATGAAAGATAAACCCCACCCACAGTCTTAAATTTTTCATAAAATAACTGTACAGAATGTGTTGAATTTTGTGTGCAAGCCCCCATTTTTCAGATTGTGAATGAAGAAAAAATTCCCATCTTGCATTTGGGTAAATACAGTATTTTGTGGAGATGAAGAGAACTTGGCGCAGTGCACGAATGCAAATGAGTGACTCCCATTTTGTTTTGCTCGTCTTTCCTTGCAGAGAAAAAATTATGTCAGTGTTCTGGTTTCTTAACATCCAACATCATCTAAAAGTTACTGTACTGAGATCCTGAAGTACTTAAAAGCTTTGTATATCATTTTGCAGATCGGGGGTTAGGGGATGTGACATGTGCACTGTACATGGCAGATAATAACTGGAACACTCTTGGTAGCTCTTCTCACTTTATGCTGGTGGCTGGTTGTTAATACAGTAGTGTTCCCCTGGAATGTGAGCGTAGTCTTGGTACAGTGACTTTAGGACATCCTTTATAATTATCAGCATCCATTTCTGTATTCCTGTGCAGAATTTACCTTCACGTCTTTGTTGTCCTAGCAGAACTACTAGATTATGCTACAGTCACTGCTGACCAACTCACATTAGATGACAGTAAACATAGAAACCAATTGTAAAGTACATTTTCTTTGGAAGGATTAGAGGAAATGCCTTCCTGTGACCCAAATATTAGTAGTTAACACTTGCATCACAAAATGTGCGTCACATTTCCCATTTATTCAGTGGTAATAGCATGCTGTTCTGTGGAGGATATTTGCTCAAAATCACAGGCAGTCCAAGAATAGTGCCTTCATCTGCACTACTTGTCCCTGAAGATGGAATATGTGACCCTTCAGAACATCAGAAACCTCACACCAAACAACACAAGGTAATATCACAAAAATCTTGAATCTTCAAATACAATATTTACTCATACTTAAGAAGAGAATTTTTCTCTAATTCATTGTCTGATTAAACTGTGTACCAAGCTCAACATTTTCTGCATATGTATTTTCCTGAAAACTGAATATTGTAAGGGGGTCATCTTGCATTTAGGAATATGATGTTAAAGATACATTTTTCACATTTGCAACAGCAGAGGTTTACAAAACAAAAGGTATTACTGTTTGTAGCCAGTTGTGACCAATGCTACAACTGAAAAGTTAACAATAGAAAGAGACAAGTATTTTCAAGAACTGCACCATAACATTTTAAAAATAATGATTTTGAAGTTCTGATAGGATGAATGTGCCAGAAATTATAGTTCAGTGTAGATAATTTTAGCAAAATGCCTCATACATTTAATCTTTGCATGAAGTCTGTATCAACCAAAATTTTATAAATTCATGTCCCCTTAACAGTTCACATTGAATGGAACAAATATTGCTGGCTGAAAATTTAGGATGCAGTATATTTTAGGGAATTTTTGATTACTAATAATGAGTTCATTTCAATTCAGTTTCTTCTGCATATGAGTCTCAAGAAAAAAAATGATGTGTTTCCAGATGTCAGTGATGTACGGCACATTAAAAATGCAGTTAAATATGGTTGTTACTAAAACAATGGCCGTCTTTTGGGTTTTTACAATGTGTACGATGGTCTGTCCTAATGTTTCGAAGGAATGTGCTGCCTCCGTCTTCAGGGTGACCTAATTTTCTTCAAGAGGATGACTGAGTGATAGGGGGGAAGAAAATGTGTCACTGTGTAAGAGAGAGTGAGGGAATTGTGGCCAGGCACAGTTGTGGAAGGGCGAGCATCGACCTGAATGAAAGTCACTGACCCTGAAGATGCATGCAGTAGGTCCCAAAGAAATGTCAGAACAGACCAACAGTGCATGGGCTAACAACCAAAAATAGAACCATCAGTGAACAATTGTCACCAGAACCTCAAAACTTACATGGTTGATGCAATTTTAACATTATATGATTTGAGATTCTCACAGTGTTGCTGCTGCTGCTGAGGATTCAAGTCTTCTGGGATGTGACACTGTGTTTATGGGCAAGTGGTTCCTGATCTTATGAAAGATAATGGTGGTCAAGCAGTCTAGTTGACCAAAAACTGGACCGCGTGACTGTTGAAGATGAAGGCACCATGATGGACAGATACGTCAGAAACCACTCACCCAACAGCAGAGTGTCACATTCCTGAAGGCTTGAATCCTGTTTTAGCATAATTCACACACATGGTACATTTCTGGTTGTAGCAATATTTAAATTGGCTGCTAAGTAACTCTACCACACTGAAGTCATAGAGTTTGTTTCTGATCTAAACTGCATACATCTAATTTTCCTCCCCCTACAGGAAGTGTCACAGTTGTATTTCTCAATCTTTTTATATTTTAAGAGCTTGGTATGTCTGCCACATGAATAACTTTCCAACCAGTGACAGCTTCTTCAGTAAACATGAAAGAATTTGTACCACTAAAGTGCAAGTTGACTGGAGGAGAAATACATCCGACTTGTGTTGAAGATGTCTGTACTGTAAAATTCAGCCAGCACACACAATATATAATAATACTAATAATGACCAAGATGTTCAAGGGTTTCAGCATTCCCTTCTGGCATCTGTCAGGATAATACCTTAACACAGACTGCATCCACCTCCACCTTCATACTTGTTCATTATTCGCAGTCCAGTCATTCATGGCAATACACCAAGTTGCTGCAGGATTGTTAAACTGGACATCACATGCAATTAGATGCCACTCCACATTTATACTTTTCAATTTTCTATGATCATTAATACAAACCTGGAGATTTTGGAGATGAATGCCACTTGAAATTGGTTCTGAAATTTTGTCACATCATTTTTTTAGAAAGCTAAACAACATAACAGCTGCATGAAATCTGTATTGAACATCTGTTCAGTGGCAATGGAGGTGTGAAAATTTGTAGGAATTTTCCATATATTGAGAATTGTAAACATGGCAGTATTATGATTTGAGTTTATATCTGACTTTTAATGTAGCTGGAATTTATATTAGTGGATATTATGCCAAGAATGAATTACTGAGTTGGAATCTTGTTATTTTGTAAGTCCTTTACCCTGACCAGGAAAAACATAGACATTCTTTGTGTTAGTTTTGTGTACTGCAATATTATATTCTTCATTCTACAAATATTTATACTTGTAATATTACTTTGTGCTGAAAATATAAAAATAAAATGTGTGAATGAGGAATTCAGAGTGTGATCACTGAGAGTGTGATGACACTACTGTAGGTCACTGGAGTCTGCAGAGTCATTTCCTGCATAGAATAAGGCTGTAGCATGTGTGATTGTTGAGTAATATCTTGTTCAGTGCAAGTATGTGTTGTCCATTTGTGATTTGGGTGTGTCTTGAAAATGGCATTCTTGAAAGAACAGCATGTCTGCATTAATTTTGTTTTCAAGTAGGGAAAAAATGTACAGAAACGTTCAAAATGTTGAAACAAACTTTTGGAGAGCAGACAGTGGAAGCATACAAATGTTTCAGTCAAGTCCAAAAATGGTGTGACCTCGGTAGAAGCTGTGAAATTCCGTGGACATTCTTAAATGAGCCGAACAGCTGAGATTGTGGATAAAGTGAAGAAACCTATTCTCAGAAACAGAGGAAGCTGTGAACAATTTGGGAATTTCATGTGAGTCAGGTCAGAGCATTCTGAAAGACAGTCTGAACATGCATTGGATTGCCATCAAATTCATGTTCCCTATCTGCTCACTGTTAGTTGTCTGTGCCCAAATTCCTAGCTAGAACACAGCAACTGTTATTCCACACACACACACCCCCACTCAACTGACTTGGTGGTGTGACTTCTCCCTTTTCCCAAAACTCTCTGTTTCAAATAGCGCACTGAATGGTGGCACAATTGCTGGGCATGGTATATAGAGTCTCAAGTAGACTACTTTGAAGGGTACAACATTTATTAGAAGGTAGGTGTTGTTATGGAGAAATAAATTCAGTCCAGAAACTATATGAGTGCACGATATGTGTTAGATTATGGATGTTAAATTGACAATGGAGAACTCAGCTAAGTATTTATTTAGTGCCTTAGGGACTGCAATTTGTGTGTGAAGTTTCTAAGTGCCCTCATATTAATTACCATCTTTATGTATATAGAATGCAAGATGCAAATATTCAAAACACAGCTGGACTACCAGAATCATACTGAGGACAAAATATCGCATGGTGTTTTAATAAGCCATTTCTATTTTTTGTGGAATCCCTGTTGTATCTTTACTCTGTCAGCTTTTCTGTGTTTAGCTAATTTATAATTACAGAAACATCAAACCGTAATACCAGTTACTCCCTTGTTTCTAGTCACAACATACATTGTGTATGCATATATATATATATATATATATATATATATATATATCAAAACAATTTGTTCTTACAGTACATAATGTATATGCATGTACAGCTCTGATCATGCAGCAGAACTGTCCAGTACACATCATTGCAGGATGTCTGATCAACTCTGATTTTCAGAGCTAACACCACTTCTTTTTGCATTGTAAATGTGGTTGTCAACTTCGTGGTCTCTCTCCTGTACAATATGAACACTACTGCACAGTTGTACTTACAAGTATTTCTGTCAAGTGCCTCTGTGATGCAACATTTCTTTAAAAAACAAATACAGAAGAAAAACTTCAAAATTTTGTAAGAGCTTTGAAGAGTAACTGGACATAATGTTCAGATGTTTCTATAACAATATGGGTATTCTTTACATATTAAAGAGAACACTTTACACAGAGCCACATTCATCTCTGTCTATCTGTGACATAGCATCAGTTATAAAATTGTTTGTCACATTTTCCTGAAATTCAGTACAGTTGTTTACAGAACTCATTAGCCAAAATGAGCTTTATGAAAATCAGCCCAGTGACAGTCATACTTTACCTAAGGGATAAATGAATTTCTGCCCTCGCTTTTCCATATTTCTTGACTGATCCAAGCATCATTCAGTGTAGAAGTTCTCCACATGAGACCAATGAGCAATTATGAGTTTCATGACAATAGTGCAGTGAAAGCCATACTTCACTTAGGGGTGTAAAGAAATTTTCCATGTGTTCTGTATATTTTACATCTGATCTGGATAAAATTCAGTGCCAGAGCTGTCCGCATAAATGCATTGAGTGACGAAGTTTCATGGAAATTAGCACAGAGAAGGCTGTACTTCTCTTTATTAAGGGCATAAATGAAATTACATTTATATGTATACCATGAAGTTATTTGATCATTTTGGAAGTAAAGAACACCTGGAGAAAGCCTGTGTAGTACCTCACAGAGTACATCATTTGCCATCGTGTTTTATGGTGGACATTATTGGCTATACATGGAGGCTAGTGTACTATACCAGGTACAGCCTGTTCACTGCACTGGTTATCAGCATTTCTACTCACACCCCACTTACAGTATCTGCCTCTGTATCTCTTAGAATTCATTGTATCTTACCTATATAAAACCCAACACACCTGAGCAGCCTGACACCCAGATACATACACACAACCATTTTACATCACAGAATAGACTGTCATGTTCACCAGGTGGATTGCTGACATTATGGCATTACGAGTATAGACACCACAGTTATTTGCCCTGTGCTGACATCTGATCCATTAACTTCTGTACCTGGATATAAAAGCTGGTGTTTGATACATCCTCAGTTTAAGAAGTTAATGGGCTGTGTGTTTGACACTGTCTTTACATGGTGTGGATGGTTATGTATTCTGATAAAGCCAAGCAGCACAGCCACTAACAGGGCCTCCAAAGCCAGACAACCCTTGGCAGAAGAGCCATAAAAATTGTGTCCTACAGCAAAGGGAAGGATAAGCACTTCTGCAGGGTGAAGCCTACCCTTTAAGGGAGCAAACCATAACACAAAATCTTGGTCCTTCAGGTTGGGGATTGTGCAGGAGGATGGCAACCACCCCCTTTAAAAACACAAGCTTTGAAGAAAACTGGTTGACATATTTATTATGTACAAATCCCGCAAGAACAAGGACAATGGTTTGGAGATGGGGCCAGAACAGGTCTAAAGACTTAAGCCCTGACAGAAGGAGGAGGAGGAAGTGACTGTCACCAGTAAGGTATTACTGGTACACTGTAGGGGAGTAACAATGATCACTGCCAAAATGAGCAGAATGTCAACCATCTGTTGTTACCATAAATTTAAGGTTTACACTGACTGCTCTGTCATCTTATTAATGTAATTCTAACTGTATTAATATTTTTAGCATGACATGTCAGAGCAGTATTAAAGAGTTTCACTGGATCATTATCCTAGTTAAATATGTAAGTGGAACTCAGATTAAGAACTTTATTTTGTGTGTACAGGCTCTCAGCACTGCCCAACATTACTGTGAGAACCTCAAATGTCCCTGCAACATTTTCTTATGTAATCTTCGCCCTTTCACATCTTTGGTGTCCATACATTATAGTTGTGTTGGCAGCACTCCTGGTTATGTCCAGGAGATGCTGGTTAATAGTAAAATCCTTCATGGTGTTACACAGTCCTTTCAGGCAAATGCCAGAGTAGCGTCTCCAAGATACTACGAGTGTTTCCATCCACATCCTTATTCACTGATGATTCTATCATTCGGCACTAGTAGCCTGCGATGCAGGACTGTTATATAAATCATAAACATGCTAGCAACCATCATTCTGTCTTAGCAACCTAATTGTGTGTATTTTCACTGTGATGTTCACAAACATGCTCCATAAATTCACTCCGTGACTTATAAAGTACTTTACCACACAGTTCACACCCAACAGGATGATCTGAATGGTATGTTGTTTGATGTAAAACAAGGTTACTTTTTACTAAAAACATCTCGCCACAGTACCGGCATGGATATATCCTCTCGTTGGTTTCCCGAAATGCATGCTCCAAACATAAACTTTCAACATCACAATTTAAATAAGATTCATCATTAATTAATTTATCATTCACATTTCTCTTGTTCTCTCCCACGGCTGATAAATCACTATGATCACCCTCATGATGAATAGAGTCTGTACTTCCTAGAGACAAATATTCAGAGGTACTTGTTACACTCCATACATTGTCTTCTTTCAAACCTACAAATTCATTTAGACCACTACATGTGATGATACGTGCAGTCTCTGTGTGACCCACTGGTTCCTGGCATTTAGCAGCAAGCTTTATGTTTGACTGGGCCACCATGCTGTTTCCCTGCACTGACAGTTTTGAAGTGATCTGACACTTTGGTACTGCACTGGTATCATTCATCTTCATTTTGATGGTCTGTATTTCCTTCAGTGTTGGTTTCTCCTTCTCTATGCACTGTGAACTGTTTGCCGGAGAACTTACTGATGATACGCTGATGGCAATGCTCTTGAATTCTTCAGTGTTAGAGGTGTATGGTTGACAGTTAAATCGTGCCATTGAGCTCAGTTCAGCAGGTCTGTGAGAGACAAAGATAACAGTCGATGAGATGAGTAATAGTGAGGATGATGGAAGAGTGATCTTAAACTTTATTAGTTGAAGCAGACTCTGATCACAATATTATGGCACCTGCGCCGCAAGCAGTTTGCTTACAACCTGGAATACGAGAGCAGAGGGTATTGGCTGGGACAGATGTAAGGGTGAACATGCCTGCAGCAGTGTCATCCCTCTTGCTAAGAACTTGGATTTCTGTTATTACATCCCTAGATCATTTCATTCCACTTAATGTGTCTTCTGACATGCACTTCATACAGTTTCGCTGTTTCGTGTTCCCATACCTTAATGGTTTCATACCTGCGATAGTGCCATATTATAGTACGAGTATGCTGCCAACATCCATGTTTTTGTTCGATTAAAAGAGGCCAACACATAATCTGCGCTGTATAACTGGCTGTAACCAATTTATTTTCAATTAAAACACCAACTGGACTGGGTGTTTTAATTGAAAATAATTTACTGTCTACAAAGTGTGATGTTACATATCAAGACTGCTTGCAACCAACTGACCCAACATCCTTCCCGTACCTCCTGCACACATCAAAGTACAGCATCTAACACCAACTTCGTGCAGTGCCATAAGACTGTGATCGCATTCTACCCATTCCTCAACTGTAATTCTTTTGTTGCAGTGATAGTGTTGATTGGGACATTGCTCTCTACTCAAACAGTCATGCTCAATACACAGTTACTTACAGCTCTACTCAAACATTCATGCTCCATACACAGTTACCTACAGCTTCTTCTCAAATTTGCAAACACTTCAGAACTACTGTGATTTGTTGGGACTATCTTTCACACACATGTAACCCCGAGTTGTTAACCCTAGGAAAATCACTCTTTTTAAGTTCTTTATCCATATTTGTAAAGATAAATTTGTCTCTGTGTTTAATTAAACACCAAGCCATGAAGATCCACAGGCGGAAGAAGAGCGCCACATACATTCCTAACACTGGCATCAGAGAAAGGTGAATGTTTTAACTCCATATCCTCACTGTACTCCCAGGGAAACAGCCTCTGGTACCTACTGAATGGGATGCTATGTGGTCCAAAACCAGGTCTTTGACACTTTGGAGAAAATGAAAAAATATTTTACCCATTTGCCCCTGCTGGCAGTCAAATCCCAATATGTCAGTCATCCAGCTTGTAGCCATGTCACTGTGATTTGACTCATACCATATGGAATTTATTAACAACATGAACTTTCAATCCAGCATATGGGCCACTCATGAATTATGAACAAACACACATCATCACAGGCATACATTTATTTTCACTTTATTTTTGAATGGTGCAAAACTACGTTTGTACTGTTACATGGATACTGATGCATATGAATAATTTGGTTTTAGAGGAATTCCATTGCACTGAGGCCTACTTTACATTCAGATTCAGCTCACATTATGCACATGTATTCTGGCTTAATGTTATGGAGTACACCTTCTTCTGTTTTATTCATTTTCTGCATATTACTGCCTATTAATGTGAGATTAATATTATATTAAATTCTTACAATGGTTTAGGTTTGAGTGGCCGTCTTTTTGTTGGTTGATGACACTTCGACAGTCCTATGCATTTCAGTGTTTGTGGAATATCTGAAAGGCAATACCATTGGATTATTACTAAGTGACAACATATGTTTATAACTGAATGTAGTCAAGCCCACATGTCTACAGTGGCATGTACAGGCAACATGCATGCAGATATTCACAATTTATTGGCCATCCTGTAACAATTTAGGAGTTATTACAGGGTACTGGCAATTTCCTATGCTTTAAAACTTCATTTCAAATTGTCTGTTGATCAAAGTTCAAGTTGTATATGGTTTACAATTACAGAAAAAAGTATCCCAGCTCTGTCACATTGATACGTTCATTACAGCCATTGTGTTCCATCACCTAGTGCTCCAGTGCTATTACAGTGATCCAATAAAGGCCAGTAAGATGTGTCAGACATTTAACAAATACACTCTTTTGTTCTGAAAATTTAATAGAACTCATGTGGCAGATTAGGCCAAGAACTACAATTTGAGTCTCAGACTCGAGGCATGCCTGTGACTCACCAGTTCATATTATATGGCCCTCTCACCAGTTTTATTCACAGTATGGCTCAGTATCCATGGATTTTTTTTTATTTACAGTATTTTCATCATGACCCACAAAGGCTCAAAAATGTTGGCTATCCCTGGGTGATTAACATGCAGCATACATCAGCAGAGGCAGATAAAACATAACACTGTGGCAAAGTTCTGAACTTAATACTTACAGTATGTTTTGATTTTATTAAAAACATGCAGTATTCTTGACAGTGTACTTATATGTAATGATAAAATTTACCCTCCTTGATGCTTAAAGTGATGTGCCTTAAATTTCAATATTATCAATGCAACCCACACACTATGCAAATTTGTGGCCCCTAAATTAGGCAGATCATCCCTGATTAACAATTCTCCAAGTACTGTGACTTACTGCATTTCTGTTGCCTATGATGCGCACTGTTTTTAGATTCTTTTCTGAATGCATAATCAGGTTTTGGAAAATGTGTTGGCAAGGCATTCCATACCAGTTTCTTCTTGTAACTGTTCATGAACATGTCTTCATTGAAATGTTCCATACATAAATACTTCGTATGTAGAACCTCCATACTCAGGATTTTCAGATCTTCACGTTCAGCATTAGTCAGCCATAAGAGTGCTCTGTACATCCAGCAAAAAATTAATTACTCATTTTTGTGACATAGAATTGTGAACTGTGATATACACAGTTATGTTCTTTGTAGGAGGATATATATTTTTTCATTTAGGAAAAAAAGATATTCTGTCCTCATACAGATAAATCTATTAACTTAGTCCAAAAATGCAATGCATTGTGACAATAAAAACAGTAGTTTCCATGTTAACTGACATTTCAAATAGCTGAAGTTACCTCTTTCAAAGTTCAGAAAGTAATTATGGAACTAATATAAACTGCACAAGAGGGAAAGATAATCTCAGTACATTCAAACATACTGATTGTAATATGAGGCTTTCTCCTACTTCTGTTCTCATTCAAAGATTGGGGGGGGGCATCCTACTGCAAGTTGAAAAATACATAAAACATTACTGGATGTAGGTTGTATCAAAGTTAAGGTAGACAGTCAGCAACCTCTTATGATGGAGACCCTGGGTCAGTAACAGGCAACTCCATGTGAGATTTGAGGTGGACCTAGCAGTAAGGGGGCCAACTTTTTCTCGTAGTATGTCTGTTTTCCCATCATTATCATCCACCAATGTTCCAAGCACGTGTTTACCCACCACCACCGTCACTATACAATTTTGCAATTGACAATGCTGCTAAAGAACACTTAAAAATAAATTAAAAATCAATTCTGTTACAGTAAACAGCTGGAAACTGCTACCTTAAAACTCAGTATTTATAGACTGCTGTATCAACATAGAGCAGTGACAGTCATATTTCTTTACTATTACCCCTAAGGGTTGACTGCACATTCCAGTTGCCTTTATCAGTTATGCTTCCAGGCATAAAATCCTGAATGTGCCCTACAGGTTTCTGAATGTACTGTCAAAGTAAACAATTCTGGTATTTCTCTGAAGAATCAATTGTTGGCCCATCACCTTTCTGAACTATTTCAGGTTCTGTAAGTCTTGAAGCTTTCACAGCAACAGAACTCAATTAAATTTTCTCAGGCCGAAAGCTGTGTCACGATGTGAAGATTTTCCAACATTTCAGGAACTAACAACATCCCCAATTTCAGGGTGTGCTGGCACAGCACACCCTGAAGATGGGGACATAGTTCCTGAAACATCAAAAATACCTTCACATCCTGACGCAGATCTGCCCAAGAAAACATCACTGTATGTCAGGTTCTCACATTACATTATGTCCCTGAATGTCCAATATCAGATGACAATCTCTCTATGAATTCACTAAATTGATCAGAGTGTGCAGGGGTGGTGGACTAAGAAATTGAAAACTTACCTACCACAATATTAGTGCAGAGAGAAACTAATTTGCTATGATTAGTTAGAACTGCATTCATAATGGGTCCTTGGGTTAAACAATGCAGTCGTTCCTTCCCATTAACATTTTCTATACTGTGTCTTGGTCAATCCAGAATAAAATTCCATACATTTATGTCTGTAACCCAACACTGTTTAACCTAACTAAATATGGTATACACAGCTCAGATCTGTAGCATGGATACTTTAACCTTCTAGTTTTAATCTCATGAAGGAAACAAAAGGCTCCTTAGGTGACGTCAGATTAAACATTAAGTAAGAATTCAAATATAATACCCACTGTTACAGCACAATTCAAGTGTGTCTCCAACATGGTTTTACTATTTCAGTATTTTCCCTCTCAGCAAGTACAACAGCCCCTTCTTCGCTCACAGTATAAAGAATGTGCAATATATCTTCCCAATTTTATGTTTTTTGCACCATGCATTGTAATATAATTATACAAAACAGACCAAAGAAATGCACATTTCCTAAATCAGTATTTTAATTTGTAATTTTTTATGTCTTCTATATGTTTTGAACCCAAGGGTTCATCTTTAGGAGACAGCTGTATATACAGTTATGGTATGGTACATTTTACATGCATCAGTATAATCAGTTTAAAGAAAATCTGTCCGGCTTCTTTCTGTAAGACTTGCCAATCGTTAAAATTTCCCCTGAATGGGGAAATTCTGGATATGCGATATGTGAGACTGGAGCAGGTCAATAAGTGGCCCAACTCCATGACAGATTGATGATGATGAGTATAGTCAGTCTAGTAGGTAGAAGAGTGTGTTCGATAAAACTTTAGTTCCGCATGATAGGCTTCTTATGAAAATCGCAGCAACTAGAGTGGATTTGAGGGTAGCTGTATGGGTAAGGAATTTCTCTTAGGACTTTTGCAGAGAGTTAGAGTAGATGGGCAACTATCTGAGGAAGTAAGTGTAACCTCAGGAATGACACAAGGGAGTGTAATAGGTCCTCTACCATTCCTAGCTTATGTTAATGACATTTGGAGAAACAGTGAGTCTAATATACAGCTGTTCGCAGATGACTGTATAATATACAGGAAAATAATGTATAGTAGTGACATTCATAAGTTACAGACGGACCTAAGATTAAGGGAATGGGCGGTAGAAAATGAAGATAAATCCAGACAAGAGTAAAGCAGTAAGCTTCACAAAAGCTAGGGTAATGAAACAAATAAGGTATTATTTTGGGGAACATTTAATCCCGGAGGCAAGTAGCTTTAAATACTTAGGAATAATTATATGCAATGATCTAAACTGGGCAGATCATGTCAATTACACACTACAAAAAGCATGGAAGGCACTTCATTTCATAATGTGTATACTCAAAAAGGGAAATAATAATACGAAACGTTTAGCTTATACGGCATTAGTGAGACCCATACTTGAGTACGGAGCGGTGTGTTGGGACCATAGACAGAAGGTCAGGTAAGCACTTTAAATCAGGTGCAAAAGAGAGCAGCTAGATTTGCAAATAATATAAATAAGTCGGGTTGGGAAACTTTGGCACAGCGAACATTGATAGTCCAAATATGCACCCTTTTCAAGGCATACACCAGCAGGTGGGCTTGGAAAGCGATAGGAAATAGACTTCTAAAACCATGCTATCTTAGTAGGGGCGATCATAATCGGAAAATTAGGACTAGGAAACAAAGAACAGATGTTGGTAAATATTCCTTCGTAAATAGGACCATTAAAAGTTGGAACCAATTACCTGTAAGCTTACTAGTGTCTTTCCCCTGTAAATTAAACACATTTAGAAAGAGGGTTAAGAATGTATTTACAAGCAAGGGAATTCAAGCAGGGATTGAGTGTAAATAGTAAGTGAAGTGTAGGGATGTGAAGTGAACTGACATGATTTATGTGAAGTGATTTTATTTTAAAGTGAAGTGAAGTGAGTTACAGTGAAGTACTTGTGGATAAACGTGCTATGTACGTTAGGGTGACTTTATACTGCGGGTATTTGATTATATTGTGATTATTTAATTTGCGTATATCTTGCACTGTTTGTTTTAATTTGTACTGTGATGGTTTTATATTGTTTTGTAATGTGTGGGCGCGCGCGCGTGTGTGTGCGTGCGTGGGTGTGTGTGTGTGTGTGTGTGTGTGTGTGTGTGTGTGGTGTGTGTGTGTGTGTGTG
>Ga0268261_10000643_pt1 | contig 22417 bp, 20 predicted proteins | sample TergutNc150P1_FD_190353 | JGI IMG/M metagenome (GOLD analysis project Ga0268261, IMG submission 190353) | Nasutitermes corniger P1 segment gut microbial community from laboratory colony in Florida, USA - Nc150 P1 (SPAdes) (version 2) | ecosystem: Host-associated > Arthropoda: Insects >...
CCAGGAAAATATCAAGCTACACTCCACCCACCAAAGATGCACCAGGATTAAGAACACCAGGCATTTATAGGATCCCGTGTGAGTGTGGTAAAGTGTACATCGGACAGAGCGGACGTTCTATCCAGCTCCGCATCAAAGAACATGAGAGACACATCAGACTGGCCCAACCTGACAAATCAGCGGTGGTTGAACACAGTTTCAATCAGGACCACATTATCAGACTACAAGACACCAAACTCCTCTCCACCAAAACTTGGTACATGGATCGTCTCATCAGAGAAGCCATTGAAATAGAAATGCATCCTAATAACATTAGCAGAGATGGGGGATTCAACCTTAGCAAATCCTGGAAACCACTGCTACACAACCTCAAAGAAAAGAGACGGCCACCTGATCAATACAGCGATCCTACCTGCCACGCCTTATACAGGTGTCCCAGGAGGAAGAGATAAAACTTCAGGAGAGTGTTCCTTATGTTAAAATATACCAATATAACCCAAAACACCTATATCCAAAGTTGAACGGTTACGAAGATAATGGACAGAGAAGTTTGAAACTTTGACAGCTGTTACACACTTATTGATTACCAAATACATATTAAAACTGGCAGGAATATGTGGTTTCTGTAATGTTAATATCTGTACGTAACAAACTAAATTGTGAGTGACAAAGCCATTAAATTGAACTACAAAAAACCCGCACTCACGTCTTAGTTGTCCTTAAGGGTTCCAAGCACTATACATGACATGCATAACCTACCAACTATTCACAACGCATCTGCACCGTGTACTGCATTATCAATAGAGAGGCAGTTTACTGTTGCAGCGTCAGCGGTATTTCTGTAATCTGACATGGCAGTCGAGGACAGACATGCGGAACGTCGCCTGACAAGGTGCAGTTCGTAGACCCGCCAGAAGACCACACTTTTCTCTGGCCATTATCTCTGGAACCTTTCAACTTTGGATATAGGTGTTTTGGGTTATATCGGTATATTTTAACATAAGGAACACTCTCCCGAAGTTTTGTCCATTCCTCCTGGGACACCCTGTATATACCACCCCCTTCACAACAGGATGTAACACCACCCACCCCAACCAGTCACTCACCTTTCTATTGGCTCCGCTTCTGGCCCGCCTGAACCCGGTCAGGTATAAATATCCCACACATCCCAACACCTGACAGACTTCATCAACCTGCCTATAAAGATGGAACCGATAGAGCGTTCCGAAACGTCGGCTGTTAGCACTCAGACGCCGGGGAGATGCCCAAAAGGAAACACATTTCATGTAGGAATGATTTCATATAAAATCATTGGGCTGCGCTGCTGGATATTGTTGTGATTATGCTGTCTCATCCTTTTTGATGGATTAACAGTTTTATTGTAACAGAAGTAGTAGGTATTTGTATCTTGCACATGTTAGTGTACTATGTAACTATTAATCTTGGGTTTTTGATGGAGAATTACAATCCATGGAATGGTGATGGTGTGTGCTTTTTATATTGTCTTGCACTTCCTGGTATACAATTTGTTTTTTCTGATATTTTGCTGACGGTCTATGTCGTTTTGATAATATGAATGAGAAGAATGCACTCGCTTGTGTATGGGACGGGCGAATGTCTGTGACATTTCACTGTAGAGATTGTATACTAGTTTACGTATGAGGTGTATGACCTTTTATGATGTTCTGCTACCTGGTCCTTTTCATGTGTACACAAGCAGGGTTCTTATTGTGGGTTTTCCTTCCTCATCCATCACTTGTAATTTACCTAACAAAGTCAGTGCCTCTTGATTCGACTTCAGATTCGCTGAAACCATGCATTTTTGCACCTCATATGGGTAATGTGCAGTCAATGTCCCCAGCATATATTCACTTACCGGCGGGTGGAGATTTGCGGCAAGGTTGACATATCTCAGGTAATGTGCAACTAACGTCTCCTCCCCATTCCTATCTTATTTATCCTGAATTATCTTACAGCGAATACTTGATTGTTTCTGGTCATTCTACAACAGCTGTGACTTGTGTCCTGAAATTCTCATATGTTCCTAATTCATAATATTCAGCACTCAGCCATTCCTTTGTAAATGGGTCCTGCACAGCTCTGGCTGTTAAGGGCAATTTCAGGCTTTCTGAGACTCCCTTCAGATCAAAATAGAGATCTAAGTCCTTCAGAAAATTTCCAATAACTTGATTTGTATGATCACTATAAATCGGGAGGGTTAACTCATTGAGTGAGCTACAGCCTGCCAGTAACCCAGGATTTACATTCACATGGTTATCAGATACCTTCACACTATTCCCTTCACCCTGTACAGTGTTGCCACAGTTACATACATTCTCACATGCTCACTAACATTCATACTTCTGTGGTCAGTTGCGTGATTGCTAGTGCTAACAACAGATACTGTTTCTTCATGGTTACCATTTGCCAATGTGATTATATTATTATAGCATTATTATCAGTATTAATCGTTTTATGACCTGTCACGTTCAAAGACGTTTCTTTCAACTTGTCTGTTGCTCGATTTACTTTCAAGAATTTTGTCTGGTATTCCTGCTTCTCAGCAACTATCTGATTCTTACACACACATTTTATCAGAATTAACTGTGTTGATCTGTTGTTTGACCTGAATTAATGCCTTTCTAAGTGACGGTATATCACTGTATTTTCTACATGCCGACTCAAATCTATCTCTAAAACCTTTGTCTTAGCTTTAAGTTCGTCAGTAATTCTGTCTATGCGTCTGTCCATTTCCTCTATGTGACCAGTTAACTGATCAGCCAGTTTTTCACACACCTTCCATACTGTTACTGACACTTAGAATTTCAGTAGCAGTGTCTGAGCGTAGTTTAACCATGGCTTTCTGAAATTTTGTCACATTTCCTTCTAACTTACTTGAGAATTCTGCTCTTAATTTTTAATTTTCTTCTCTAAACTGTTTTGTCAAAGTCTCTGGTAATCTTTTATTATTACTATTTGTTCAACCAATTGGGAATTTTCTGCCTGTATTTTGGCATTCAAGTTTTCTGCCAGTTTAGTGTTATCACTGTGAATTTCTGATTTCAAATTGTCAAAGCGTTCCCTAACACCCTCAGTAAATCTTTCTAACTTCTTTGAAAACACGGTAGTATTGTCATCTGACTTCTCAGGGTTGTTGACCTGATGGTCAGGTGACTGCTCTACTTCACCACCTATTTGTACCTCAGTTTGGGAGTTACTTTCTTTGTTTCCCCGGGTTTCAATTTCAGCAATATTACACTCGAATTCCCTTTCTCATGGCAAGATTCTGAGTCTTGCGGTGCAGTTTCGACTCCTGTAGCCATGCTTCGATTTCTTAATTGTCTTTCTCCCATGATTTTGCAGTATTTGAATTTATATATCGTATAACTTAAGTATCGTGATTTACATTCAGTTGCGCAACGGAATGTATTAGAGCTGGCCATTGCGTGTTGTTGCACCTGTTGTTAAGCAGTGAGTTGGCACTGTTGCTGTCGGCAAGTGTTGGAGTAATCGCTGGTGAGCCACAGGCAGTCAGAGCCACTACTGTAGTTCAGAGATCGGATGCCTCCGGGTCCTTTGCTCATACCTCAAGCAGGTCTGTTGTCCAGTCGATGTTTCGGCGATGTTTCCCTTACTCTCGCCCTGCCGTCGGTTTTGGCTTCACTGGTCAGTAGCCAGATGTAATTTCCATGTTGTTCAACTTTTCTGCTTGTTCGAGCCCCATGCCATGGGTACCAGTTTCTGCTACCATACTCTTCCCATGTGGGTTTGGGCGTGTAGCTTCCCTTCTGCTCAGCAAGCTTGAAGGTCTTGATCACAGGGTAAGTTACTTGAGATGTCCCTGAAAGGCCCACAATCGGCTACAACTGGCTGACACAGTAATACACACGCAATTCAGGGTTCTTTCTTTAAATTTATTTGTTAAATTGCACTGTCATTTGCAAAATTGAAGTATGATGTTTAACATGTTTTAATAATCAAATGGAAAATATAAAGGTTGATATGAGTGACCACGGCACTTGGAGTAAACACTTAACTTTACATTGATCTATTTGTATGCCACTTATAATTGAAATATTGCTGAAACTATATAATTTTGAACTGATCACCCAAATTTGCATGCGTGCGACTCCGTTCCAAAACAGTGTTCCTCGCTTACTTCTTGTGCATTGTCCAAACCAAATACCCTTGTATGTACTGAATTGATTCTGTTGGTTGAAAATCAAATTTAGAAAAACCCATAGGCTGAATTTAACTTTTTGGAAAGTGAAGTCTCATTGGCTGCACTAGTTCAAGTCAGTAGAATCCAAACTTACTTTAAACGAACATTTTTGGGTGTCGCCCACTGGCACTCCTACTAAATGAATTATGTCCTCAAAAGTGACAAAGTCTCAGGTTTCACTCAGGAAAACCGAACTGAAAAACTCCTACCAGCTTCGCAGTTAATGGATGTTTGCCCAGGCTCAGGGTTTTGAATGCCTTAACAGCCCTCATGTCTCCTGTTGTGTTCCCTAGTTAGATCATTTACAGCCGAAGGAATTTATCTCCTTGAGCCCATTCAGGATTTGAACCTGAAATGCTGGTAACAAGTATCATTGGTGGTATGGCTGATCCAACAGCATTTCCACAGGACAAGATGGTGACATTTGCCCCATGTTCGGCAGCGGCCAGATTAACATGTTTTCTGCCTTTTTGTGTCAGTACAAGGGGCTGTTTGTGAAGGCACAATCTACATCGTTGTTAATCGACATTATAAATGCACTGTGGTTTGTTGATTACTCCTAGTTCTTCCATTGTTATCTTATTTTGCATAGTAGTCATTAACAATGAAGTGGTTTAATTTCTGGGCTCTTCCAAGATTAATATTTTGCACTTTGCAGGATGCAGTCATGGGATTATGCCGCAAAAAATCCTCTACCCAACCATGACCAGCCATTCCTTCTTCCTTCACAAAAGGATTTGGAATACTGTTTTTCTCACAGTATGTGAACACACACACTCCCAGCATCTTTAAAGCTATGGAGTACCCAGTTTGAGCTAGCCTAATCTCTTGGATAACTCTTTCTCCTGCTCTGGTGAAAGAACAGTGTTCCTCCCCACTTTGGATTTACTCTGCTTATTTTCAACCAGATATGCTCCAGAAGTCCTCGGGACTTGATAATATATGGCAGCAGCGTCAGTTGATAATTTGCTTTCTTCTGACAACCATATCCGGGGGGGCTAGAAGGGAGTTCAGCTTTATATTGACAGTTATTTCCCATAATTATTTCCGTGTGCAATTTACGATTTTGTTAATGTTCGTCTTTAGTATTATAATCTAAAAAACTTGTTACATTTGGAGAAGACTACAAACAACTGCTTCATTCACGTCACTGACCTCGTCACGTGAACTGATTGTAGTATACTTGCACAGACGTGCATCTACACAATTTATTTATAAATACGAGGGGCATTCAAGTCCAACCGGGACTTCTGAGTTTATAAAATAAAAAAAATAAATTTCAAGGAGTGGAAACTGCATTTATTTTTCGACATACTACCCTGCTACATTTATACACTTATCCCAGCGTTTAACTAATGCCTGGAAAGCTTCAGCATAGAAAGATTTGTCAGTATGGCTGAACCATCCTAGGACAGCCTGCTTCACTTCGTCATCAGTGCTGAAATGCTGACCTCCGAGGAAGTCTTTTAGGGGTCCAAACAAGTGGAAATCGCTCGGAGCGAGGTCCGGGCTGTAAGGGGGATGTGCCAATACCTCCCAGCCGAATTGCTGTAATATGCACGTAGTGTGGTGAGCAGTATGAGCTCGTGCGTTGTTCTGAAGAAACAGGACGCCCTTAGTAATCAAACTAGGCCGTTCTTTCTGCAGACGCATAGGCACATCACTCAGAACACGACAGTAATATTTGCTATTGATAGTGGCACCACAGGGTAGAAAATCCATATGAATAACGCCACGTTTGTCCCAGAAAACACTTGCCATTACTTTACCTGCAGACGCAGTTGCTCGAAATTTTTTTGGTGGTGGTGAATCCACAGGGTTCCACTGCTTTGATGCTCGTTTTGATTCCGGAGTGAAATAATGTACCCAGGTTTCGTCACATGTAATGATGCGATCCAGAAAATCCTGGCCTTCCCTGTCAAAACGCTCCAACTCAGTGCAGCCTTCAGCTCTTCTGTGTCGGTCAAATGTCTTGGTACCCAGCGTGTGCTAACTTTTCGAAAATGCAAATGTTTGTGAATGATCGTGTTCACCGTTCCCACATAAAGATTCGTCTCTCGTGCAATTTCACGACAGGTTATGCGTCGATTATCCAGGATCAGGCGTTCCACGCGCTGAATGTTCACAGTAATGACTGCTGTGGGCTGGGAACCACCATGGCCGGGATTGTCACAGACGGACGTACGGCCATCTTTGAAACGTTTACACCATTTAGATGTCACTGCGGCTGAGCGTCTCATCACCGTACTATGCTTGAAGTCTTCTGTAGATATCTGCGGGTTTTACGCCTTCGTTCACAAGAAACTTCATCACCACACGCTGTTCCACGCACGCCATAACACTTGTCTGCCATCTTGATTAACGGTCTCTGGACTGGCCCGTGACATGTTCGCCGCTTATCAGTAATAGGACACACTTGCCACTTACTACTACGTGTAGTACCGCCACGCTAGCATCCCGTGTTATACCTGTAAAATTAAAAGTCCCAGTGTGACTTCAACGCCCCTCATAATATCTTTTGTATACAACCTCCCAGAGCCATTATTTCCGTCACATTCTCAAATACTCATACATGACTACTTCAGACATGTCAGACATAACAACCTTCAAATACAGAACATGACTGCATTGAAATCCATGGTAGTGACGCGCCAGAAGGTAGACGGTGTCCGAAATAATGCCACCTGGTGATAACTTGAATCATTACTGTAATATTGTACATACTGTGCATTGTGTTCATAATTTTATTTAGTCTGCATTAAGTGTTGGATTAATGAAGACAAAATACAATTATGTAACATTACGTCCGTCATGCTTCCTCCACAGGTATTTTGCAAATCAAGTTATGTAGCGCAATAATAGCAAAATAAAATGTGGCAATTTGATGCAATTATAGATTGGTATTCTTTTAAGAGATAAATAAAGGAACAAAAAGAACAGAGGGGAGTGTATGCAATAAAACTAAACGCTTTACTTCGTCACAGTATTAATGAAAAATTCAGAGAATTAAAAAAATTGCGATATCCCACAGACATTAGCTTATATTATTGTGACTGCGACGGTGAACCTGCTATCTGGTCCCAGCCGAGAGGTTGGATTATGTTGTGTGAAGTCGTAACTCAGTTGACAGCAGTGTCGCCTGGTGTACTTGGAAGGTTGGAACCAAACCGGCCTTTTTTCTGCATATAAATTGTAGTAATATGTAGTATTATTGAAACTTGATATGCGATATTACATTTCATTTTCTTAAATGCCCACAGTATTCAATTGTTGAATGCTGTTATGCTTAATAATGAGCACAGAGGCTATAAAATAAAACTGCTATGTGGATCCTTGATACTAACAATTTTGGGCATTCATTTCATGCACATTATTTGTGCTAGTGGTTACTGGCGTGAGATGTTTTAGTTTATTAGTGGTTACTGGCGTGAGATGTTTCAGTTGGTTAGAGGTTACTGGTGTGAGATCTTTTAGTTGATTAGTAGTTACTGGCGTGAGATTTTTCAGTTGGTTAGTGGTTACTGGCGTGAGATGTTTTAGTTGATTAGTAGTTACTGGAGTGAGATGTTTTAGTTGATTAGTAGTTACTGGCATGAGATGTTTTAGTTGATTAGTAGCTACTGGCGTGAGATCTTTCAGTTGATTAGTGGTTACTGGCGTGAGATGTTTCAGTTGGTTAGTGGTGTAGTGCCCGAATACGGTGATGATGTGGAAAGGGTATCTGCCACCAGATGTGCAAGACTTCAGTATATAAATATTTGAGTTTTGGGAACTAGGGTAACTCAGTCGAATGACTATTTATAACTAATGTTCTGTTTTACTAAAGACATGCATATAAAATTAATAAAAGGAAGTTACACAATAATTTACCAAATGAAGTATTACAAATAAATTAAAACTATTACCAAATAATTGACTCGCCTTTATAGATATTCCGAAAGAAACGTCCGAAACTGGATTATAAAATGTAGTTATCAAACTTCTCTTCACTCAGTGTAAATAAAATTTAGTAGCAGTCAGTGTGACTTACCTTCTATAATTAGAAGTAATACGATGTAAACTAACATCGTAAAACAATCAAACTTTCAAAATAGCACTTAGTAATATTTCTCCTTATAGGCACGAAACGTTGACAAGTAATTATCAGTATAGTAAGCCGGTGAGTCCAAGAGTGAGCGTCGTTTCATGGCAATTTAGAATTTTATATCGGCGAGTCATTTATGTCACAAATTCAGGTTAGAACGTTAAACTGAGCGCGTCACTTTGCATACCACAGAGTGTATTGAACCGCTGATACAGCTAAATAGGCAGCAGCTAGGCAAAGTGACCGCCGTTTTTCCGTATAAATGAATGTCTTATAATTTTAAGTTTAACTTTCTAATTTTTGCGTTACACAAATGTAACATTAATTAATTCTATTATACAAATGTAATATTCATTAGTATCCTTACTACATTCTGCCCCTTTTTAAACCAAATCTTTGGGTAAATGTAACATTTTAAACAAAATTTGTAAAATACTCGACATTTGAAAAATAAACCCTTAGTGAATATAAGTAATGAACAAGGAAACAAATATAAACATACACATGTGTATACAATAACGACAAAATTAAGGGGATGGATAAAAACGAGAAGGGGCTTCAATTTCAGTGTCTAATACAGTAACTGTACAATTGAATAATTAGAACATGAAAATGCATTGCTGTGAAGACAAGACAGTCTTCTCTTAAGAGCGTAGTTATGCAGGCTGCGAGTGGTAGTCAGATAAATAGTTGCTGACTAGGCGATCTTGAGATGGCTGCTTGCTCGTTATCGGGTGTCTGCATTGTGTAGCCTGGGAACTGCGGACTGACTCTGGCTGGCTGAGTGAGTGCACATCTGAAGCTGCTGCATGTATTAGTTTGTCTGACGCAGTGGGTACCCAGTGAATGTAACTCTTTCTTTGTGGACATCCATTTCCGTTGCTGCGTTTGTGTATTCAGATGTAGGAATGTTTGAAGATGAAGGTGAAGATGTATTCTCGGGTTCAGGAGGGGTATTTTTACAAAAACAGCGTAATATAAAGTGGTGCAGTTTAAAATGAGAGGAAAAATAATAAGGAGAAAGGTAATGGTACATGAAATTATTGCCATAATTAAGTGCCAGTATGTTTTTCATGTTGAAGTGAAACGTGACGCACGTGAAATAATGTGTCCACATCTAATGACTGGCGAGGCGCATCAACGCGTGATTTTGTTATCAATTTCAGTGATGCTCGCTGGTAGTGCAGCTTTTATGTGGCATTTCAAGAACGGTTAGTTCTGGAGATTGGTCAGGCATGTAGATAGATGAGTTAAGTCGTGTGTGCATGACGCGGTGTAATTCCGGTAGTGTTCAGATCTTGCTGGACGTGATGAAGCATGACGTGGCGTTGTAAATAATGCCTGCGTTGTAGAGGACTTCGGTGCGTATTTCCCACTTTGTTGTCTCGTGGACAGCGTATGTTGACTTGAGTTGGCTGCGGGAAATGGAATATCCATATGGTGTAGTGCCGCCGTAGGATGGGAATATTATAATTCAGAAGAATGGTCCTTTTGCACGGTTTATTTTCTCCTGCAGTCTGAAAATATAGACTTGACAGACATGTAGTAGTTTGTCATAGAAGGCTGTGCTAACCGGGCAGACTGTAATGGTGCTTGTCGTGCATTGTTGTAGTTCTGTTTTTGTAATCAAGGCGTAGTTACGCTGACTGCTTCCAATTACAAAATATGGAAAATCTGATATAAAACAAAATTTATCTTTTCCTATCCGGTTTGGTAAGCCGATTATTCTGTACACTGTAAAGTGTTGGTTAGCAGTTTTGATCGGAACATACGTTATTAATTTAACATTGTGTAAGCTGCCTACTATAGCTACCTTAATTAAATCGTAATATGAGTAAATATTTTCAAATCTAGTACCAGCAGCTAATTCATAATTTTCCGGCAAACAAAAGGTTATGTTACGTAATATATTGTGCAAAATTTTGGGATTTACAATTGTTATTGGCAATTTTCCCAACAAAATGTGTTGCACAGCTACTAGTATTTCGTCAACTTGCTGAGAAAGTTGTAATAATTGGAACTCAATTTGCCTAATTACCTAAAATAAAACACTGTGGATATAAATCTTCATATTCAACCATGCGATATCCCTGATAATTCGCTGGTATTTGTCACGCGACTGAATCATTTTATTTTTCAAAATGGTGGACAAATTCAAAATGGCCTCAGAGTTTACACGGACTGTATGGTCCAAACTTTTAACATACGTTAGTTGGTTTGCAAGTGAGTGTGCGATATCAATATCCTTGGATTTCAGTTCAAGTGTTTCGTGTAACGTGTAAGTCAGAGACAGCATCAATCCCAAAGTTGTAAAATAATACCACCGAAATTCAAAATGCCTCTTCGGCTAACTTGGGTAGCATTTGTTGAAAGTTTAACAGTCTAGACTCTAAAATGTTCAGTAAAATTTCAATTTGTTTCAGTTCAGAAATAGGGGTGAATTATTTCTGTTGTATGCTTACTACCATCAAATCGCTTCTAATAGAGGAAATTACATGTTCGTAGCGGCTCGTGTCAAGGTCAGTAGCTACACGCGAATGGTCATTAGAATAACATCATCTCTTTGAGAAATAGTACGCTGTTGTTGGTAGGCTGTATTTGAAAGCTTCTGGGCATTACAATAGGAAGGCATCCTGAAACATAGAATATAATTTCTAGGCCAGCTAAATTATATAATATTTTACACCATTATGTACAATGGCATTTGGGGTTGATTATTCATGCGATGTAATTCTGGCACGTAATCTGGTGAAGGGAGGAGATACTCGTCTGGAGCTCCCTTCTAGACCTGGGCGTGTCCGAAGGCAGGTAAGTGAGGTCGGACATATCTTCAACCATTGGCGAATCAGCGGAAGGATGGGAAGAGTGAGGTAAGTGAGTAGGCGGGGCGGGCGGACAGTCATCCCTACTCGGAAAACTTGTAACCAATGGAAGTCTTCCTAATGTAATGGCGTCTGGATATTCACAGCTCTCGCTGGACAAGGAGGCTTCGCGTTTTCTGTCTCTACGCTGTCGCCTTGGTCTTGGGTTCGACTCTGATTACAGCATTATAAGCAGGCTTAAGATGATTTATATGGACGGTAGATTTCTCTCGTGGCGTGATATTTCATAATTCAAATCTGATATTTTGGCAGTGATCTTACATGGTCCCGCCCACGAATGATGGAATTGTTTTGACAGCCCTGGTCTTCGTGCGGGACTATAAGTATACATGGTCCCCTGACTTGAAACGTCGATACTTTGATCGACGATCATATGCGCGTTTGTTTGTCTGGTGTGACTTCCTGCTTGCTTTGCTAACAGACTTGTACGCTTGCTATAGGCTGGATTTAAGGTTTTCAATCTGCTGGTCGTAACTTGCGTTGGGTCTTGAGATTTTGGCTTTCAAGTTTTCGTTGCTGGAGAGGACCATCTCTCTTCCGTGTATTAAGAAGAAAGGGCTGTACCTGGTAATGGAGTGGGGCGTTGCCCTGTAGGCCATTGGAAAGAATGGTAAGACCAAATCCCAGTTGAATGACTAGAATTTACGTAATGCGACATTCCCTCGTGAAGTGCCCCATGCCAACGCTCAAGGGTGCCATTCGACGCTGGATGATATTTAGACGTACGTGACCTTTGAACTCCTAGCACTGAACGTTTCACTAAAGAACGACATGAAGGCAGCGCCCTGATCTGAGTTTGGAACCTGAGCCATGTTTTGTCACAATCTGGGTAGCGTAAATTCTGGCGCATGTCTGCGCTGATTGTCAGGGATCGCTAAGGTTTCCACGAACTTTGTAAAGTGGTCAATAAAAGTTAGAATATATTTATTTCGCCGTGTGGTCAAAGGATATGGCCCCGAGATATCCATATACGTTATTTGAAAGGGGCTACCGGCATTTCAGGGTCTCCCAGCGGTGCTGTGAACTCGCGATTTTCTTCTCGCCTCTGGCATGCGTCATTCTTTCAAACTTCGACTGATTTCCGCATGCCGGGCCACCAGAAATGTATCGCAAGTAGGTCACAAGTCCGTTTGCACCAGGACGCGCTGCGTATGCGGGGTCATGGTTTACTCTTATGACGTCATGCACTAAGGTTTGAGGTACAAGCAGTTGATGTTTCTCTGGTTGGCGCCGATAAACAAGGCCTACGTCATCGCGAAAGAACTCGCATTTGCTAGAGTAGTATCCAGGATTTATTTTTGCACAGATTTTTCTTTGGCCTGTTCTCGAAGTACACTTTCTTCACTTAGGGTTCCCCCACTCATCACAGCGCCGACATGTCTGCTTAGAGCATCTACATGGACAATCTTGGTGCCTGCCCTGTGTTCAACTGTAAAATCTAGTTCCGATAATTTCAGTGACCACCTCAGCCTAGAGCTACTGTCAGCAAAATGTTTCAGATAGGTTAGAGCGGCGTGGTCCGTTCTAACCACAAATTTAGTACCAAAGAGATATCTGAAATACTTTGTCGCCCAAACTAGGGCCAGCATTTCTGATTCTGACGCAGAATAAGCTTGCTCAGCCTTATTCATTTGCCTGCTAGCATAGGCAATTGGGCGCTCAATTCCTTCCTGTTGCTGTGACAGGATAGCTGCGACCGCAACTTTAGAAGCGTCCATAGTCAGAATAAAAGGTAGTTAAAAATTTGGATACGCCAGAACGGGTGGTACAAAGTTTGGTTTTAAAATATTCAAATGGTTCTTGCTGACTCGGTCCCCATATGATCTCTTGGTTTTTCCGTGTTAATTTCGTCAGGCTTTGCTGCCTCGGCGAAGTTAGGGACTAGTCTCCGGTAGAACGAGGCTAGACCTAAGAACGCTCTGACTTCCTTTGGACTTCTCGGGGTCGGATAACTTTTCACTGCTTTCACTTTACCCGCGGACGCGGACCCCCGTTTTCGGATAGCATATACCACAAATAATTTACTTGGGGTTACGCGATCGCACATTTTCCCTGATGTAACTGCAGGTTTAGTTTGTGAAACCTCTCCAATACATTCTCTAACCTCGCAGCATGTTCTGCGGATTTTGAGAATACATCATCAATGAATACATAGCATTGGACGCCAATGAGGTTCCGAAGGACATCCATAAGTCTCTGAAAATTTGAGGGACTTTTTGAAAGGCCAAATGGTAATCGATTAAATTTGTAGTGCCCAAACGGTACGGTAAGTCCAGTCCGTTCTTTATGTTCCTCTTTAATTGGCACCTGCCAGAACCCGCTGTAAAAGTCCAAGACTTAAAAATACACCCGTGCAAAACAGACGTAGTTTCTTCTAATCTTGGTAGCGGATAAGGAAATTTGGTAACCGCGTTAAGCGCTCGACAATCAACGCAAAACCTGAACTTTGGCTTTCCATCAGAACTCTTTAGGAACTAGCATAGCAGGGGCTTACCAGGGGATCTGCTCTCTCGTATTACCCCTTTTGCTAGCGTGTTTTCCACTTGTGCCTTCATTTCGTCCTTTAGGGCGAAGGGGTTCTTGTATTGGGGTCGTCTTATGGGTTTGGTGTCCAACGAAATCTGATGTTCAGTGTCGTCGGTAGACTTAAAATCATTGGTGTCCTCGTCGTGGAAAGCATGCGCATATTTCTGTAACACTGGCTCTATTATGTCTTTCCTCTGGGGGTAAATGGTCTAGTCCCCCTCCTAGAAGTTATACAGTATTTCATTTTTTCGCTTTCTCCTGGGCCTGGTGGGTGATTCTAAACTTGTTCTGGCTTGTTTATTCTATACACTAACTCCTCTGAAACCGCCTCCGCTATCCCCAAAACTGTTGACTTGGGCAGGGTCAGGGTTTCATGACTAAAATTTGCTAGCATCACCAGTGCGCGACCTGGCTGTGATGTCTAGTGTGCACTGGTTCCAACTCGCGATAGCACGCAGGCGGGAAGAATTCCCTCCAGGGGTATGATCGCAGGTTCCACACAACTGCGAGGTAAGACTTCACCCTTTTTCTAGTTCTATTTTAGCTGTGACTACTTGACGGCATCGTGGGGCAAGAGTAATATTTTCAGTGGCCCTCACGTGCCATGACCTACTCCACTGAGTGGTCTGGGTAAATGAAGGTTTGTCCAAGGACTGCTTGTCCACGTGCGGTTCAACTGGCCGCGTGACTTGGGGTCTACAACCCATTTCGTGTTCTGGAAACACCGTGAATGCAGCGCGGTCTGCGGACATGCTATTACATGCATTGGGCGCCTTGCACTTGCCGGCTAACGACAACTTTACACGCTCAAAATTTATTTCGGCGCCAGTCCTATCTAGGAAATTGGTATCAAGCAGGCCATCTGCTTCGGTGGGGAGTGGACATACCAAAAACGTGTGGTCCAACTTTCGTCCGCCAAGGACAAAGGAAGCATGCTGCTGGCCACATGTTTAGAGCCTCCCCGGTGACTCCATACGGTTTTATGGACGTGGCGCTCACGCCAATCTGCGATACACCCGACTGGAGTATCGAGACATTAGATCCGGTATCAAGGATCAGACGTTTCGGTTCTCCCTCTATTTCCAATGAGACAGTGGGGGATCCGTGCTCCAGTAGAACCGAAGCCGTCGGCCTTTCGACAGCATTTCCATGGATGTTGAGGTGGAGGGAGCTGCCTTCGCTCTCACCTCTTACTCGTTTCCCTGGTTACGTGTTTCCTGTTTGTCTCCCCGTTTCGTTGGGCAAGGGGTTTCCTCGCCGGAAGAGCGGGAACGCGTCGAACGCCCGCTCGGTTTTCACTTTCCAGGCGAGTTTCGGGTTCTTGTCCCGTTTAATCTCGCAGGACATTCCCTGGCGAAATGCCCTCGCCCTTCACATTCAGCGCCTTAGTTCGGCCTTGGTTTGGACATCCCTCGTACTTGCTGAGGTCACTGACTTATTGGTGCCGTGTGAAGTCCTGTACTGCTGACCGCTTAGGTGATTACTTTGGCGTGCGTCAGGTGTGCGCCTAGCGCTGTCTCTCTCATGGTCCGACCGACTGGTCGACCGGGGTTTGACACTGACTCGTCAAACTTCGCATAAAAGTCTCATTAAATCTCCTGCTTTTCCGCCTCTCTGACTGAAAGCACAATGGATAAAGCATGCTGCAGAGTCTGAGGGTTCTGATATCGAACCTGACGACCTGCAACGCCTGATAAACCAGCCACAAAACTGGCCAAAAGCATCCTTCGCATTTTCACGGTGGATGCGCTGTGCGACAAGGACACTGTCCTTACACATAACTTTTTGCGCGAGCGCCCTACATCGATCAGCAAATTCTTGAGGCCCTTCGTTCTTGACTTGTCTAGCCATCTGCAGCCTCATAAAATGGTACTGATCGGTGTGCACGTCTCGAAGCCTTTCCCTAAACACTTTTATAATTTTTTTCCACGTCGTACCCTCAGCGTGGAGTTCTAAACATGTATTGTGAAATGATGTCGCGGGTCTGCAAGTTTTAGGGCCACGATTTCAAGACAATCCGTCCGATCTCAATTTCTCATCCTAGCAACACTGTCAACACTAGCTAAGAATTCTTTTAAGGGACGGCTGACTCCGACCCCGACCATTTTGGGATAAAGGAAATAAGGACCGCGATTTCAAGACAATTCGTCCGATCCCAATTTCTTATCCTAGCCGCACTGTCAACACTGGCTAAGAATTCTTTTAAGGGACGGCTGACTCCGACTCCGACCAATTTGGGATACAGGAAATAAGGGACAAATCTTTGTGGACCGTAGGTAAGCCCATTGACATGCGTTCCCTTAACCTAGCTATTTCTGCTTTCGACTGTTCCAGCTCTGCCTGTAGCTTAGCGTCTGCCATAATAAATTCCTAGTTACAAATTTGGAATTTGGAATTTAAAATTTTGTTCAACGTTACTTCAAATTCGTGCCTATTTTCGCGACGGTGTATATGTGTATGAACCCGGTTTCCTACTGAACAATCTCGCGTGGTGAATATGTAACGCAATCCCACCGCTGCAAAACCAAGTTGTAGTGCCCGAATACGGTGATGACGTGGAAAGGGTACCTGCCACCCAGAAATGCAAGACTTCAATATATAAATATTTTAGTTTTGGGAATTGGGGTAACTCAGTCGAATGACGTATTTATAACTAATGTTCTATTTTACTACAGACATGCATATAAAAGCAATAAAAGGAATTTATACAATAATTTACCAAATTAAGTATTACAAATAAATTAATCAAAACTGTATTGACCCAATAACTGACTCGCCCTTACAGATATTCCAAAAGAAACGTCCGAAACTGGATTATAAAATTTAGTTATCAAACTTCGCTTCACTCAGTGTAACTAAAATTTAGTAGCAGTCAGTGTGACTTACCTTTTATAATCAGAAGTAATACGATGTAAACTAACATCGTAAGACAATCAAACTTTCAAAATAACACTTAGTAATATTTCTCCTTATAGGCAGGAAACGTTGACAATTGATTATCAGTATAGTGAGCCTGTGAGTCAAAGAGTGAGTGTCGTTTCGTGGCAATTTAGAATTTTATATCGGCGAGTCATTTACGTCACAAATTCAGGTTAGAACGTTAAACTCAGCGCGTCACTTTGCATACCAAAAAGTGTATTTGACCGCCGATACAGTTAAATAGGCGGCAGCTAGGCAAAGTGACCGCTGTTTTTCCGTATAAATGAACGTCTTATAATTTTAAGTTTAACGTTCTAATTTTTGCGTTACACAAATGTAACATTAATTCTATTATCTATCTTTCCGGTCTTGTGACAGCTGTCGCCGTCTTCCGGAACCCAAACACCATTCCTTTCTGTTTAACCACTGATCTGCTTCTAAATGTCTTGTTTTCATGGCTGCTCCTACATTAACTCTATTACACAAATGTAATATTCATTAGTATCCGGTACTACAGTGGTTACTGGTGTGAGATGTTTCAGTTGTTCAGTGGTTACTGGCGTGAAATGTTTTAGTTGGAAGTAGAGAAAATATGCACATTTTAAATAATGTTATTATGGAAACAGTATAGGAGAAGTTTAATAATTGTTATGAATTTATTATTTTGTAATAAGTAAAGTAACTTGATGCTTGGAGCCCCTATAATCAGACACAAGGAACTCCTTTGAGATTTTTTACGTTATTTTTAAGTTTAGCCTTGGCACGCAGTGTCATGGTCTTTTTTACTGCCTGGTACAAGCAGGCATGCACAGATTATGATTTATGTCTTTGTATTGAACTTTTCTTTACTGACAAATTTTGTAATACACGTGGTCCAAGAATCTGTGTTTGCATAATGAAACTTGAGTCTAATCAACAAAATAATGCCTCTTTTTAAATTACTTTTTACTATGAACTGATACAAGAGGAAATGAACATCAAGTATCTTGGACTGGAAACTGAAAACGTTTGAATTGGCAAATGAATATTGGTTGTATGTTACCCAAACCGAACAGTGCATGCTATGTGATTAGATGCTTGAAACATTATAACACCATCAAAACTTAAGATGGTATATCATGCATATTTACATTCAGCAATGGTGTATGAAATAAATATTTTGGGTAACTCAATGGACAGCAAAAAATTTTTCTTTAGCCAAAGAGGTTTTTGAGCACAATATTGGGAATTAATCCTTGAAGTATTTGCAAACCACTTTTTAAAACTTTGGGAACATGAGTGCCTTCATAGTATATACAGTATGGTCTCATTTTGCGATGGTGTGTTTTACAACGATTCACTTTTACGACCCTTGTCTAGTCAGACCGAGCACTCCCGACTTGTAGTGCATCACAATTGCAACTCAAGCGTCATTTCTCTACTTAGTGCACTTCTAGTCCTTCTCCGGTGTACATGTGTTCTGTCCTATTTTATTGCATTTCTTTTAAATTAATTGTGATTTTTCCACCCATGACATCCATCAAAGAGACAGAAAAGGAGAAAAAATCAAAACAGTTGACGTTACATTCTTTCATGATGTCTTCTGAACCATGGCCTGGGCCTTCAAAAAAATTAAAGGTGATTTGATTGATACTTTTTCTCATTCTTTTGTGAAGTCTTCTGAACCATGGCCTGTGCCTTCTTCAACAAAACTAAAAGCGATTTGATTGATACTTTTTTCAATATCTGTTTTATTCTCTATATGCCTAATTCATTATATTAAAATTGTATGCCATAATTTAAAGAAATATTGTAAATTATAAAATTATTTGACTAATTTGTTTGGCCCATGAACCTATCTCAGTTTAAACCATTTAAATAGTATTCATTTTACGACGATTCAATTTACAACCAAATGGTCGAGAACGTAAGCCTGTCATAAAATGAGACCCTACTGTATTATCCTTAATGGGATTTTTGGTTAATAATTTGGCATATTTTTCTTTTAATAGGGAAATTCATAATAAATTAACAAGAAATATGAAGTCTGTATGTCCCACAAGTAAACTTGTCATTGTATAATAAAAGTGTCTATTATATGAGTATATTAAGTTTTATAGCAGTTTACCGAACTGGATAACTGATTCGGTACAAAATAAGAAGGCATTTATGGGTACTGGAACACTCATTTTATTCAGTAAACGATTTTCTAGACTCTTGTGGGACGTTTTGAGAAATTGGATGTGTAAGATAGGTACTCCATATATAGTGATATACTGCTATAGTTGATGTCTAAATAATATTTTATGAATTATGTATGGTATTCTCAAAAACAACGTATAACTTGGTAAATATGTTGTTATTAAACTGTTCTATTCAGTTTCAGAATTTTCAGAAAACAGTACAAATTATATGCCTTAGTAACCTTCAGTTGTTTTTAATCACTATTTATATCCCTGTTGTACACGTTTAGGGCAAATTTTGTGTTAATTTGAATTTTTTGTATTCATAATGTAATCACGTTATATTGTGCAACACAACATGGCAACTTTTTGCATTACATCAGAGGGTTATATGTACGATGTTGCAACCCTGTACTCTCACGCGGTAAGCAGTGCGCATTAGAAATCAAGTTCAATCCAGTTATTACCTTTGTGTCGAAAGAACTTTCTGGAACATTTCGGTCACGTGACCACGCGGTCCGGGCCTGAGTTGGTGTCCTTCCGCCATTACACGAATAACAGGTCCTTGTGTGAGAGGACGTGTGGCATTCTAGTGCAACAATTTTTTTTGAAGCCGTTATTACAATTCTGAAGACGCAAAGTTTGTTCTGTTTGAAACCGTTGTTCCAGTGACAACGTAAGTTTGTTTGTGAAGCCGTGTTTATACCTCTGAAGACACACAAATTACTACAAAGTGATATTGGTGCTACGCATAATATTACAAGGTGAACCTAGTGTTACTGTGTTGGAAACTATATTTTTGGTTTTTGTGTATTGGCATTAACTGTATACTTCAACTATTAATCAGTGTACCTGAGAACTTGTAGTGTATTTATGATTGCTGTAGACCGGCGTAAGTAGTATTTTAGTTATCTAAATTTCAAATTATTAAATACATTTATTGGCATTACTATTCGTTTAAATTTGTTAAAGTGTTGGTGAACCAGAGCACGAACATTTTATTTGGTCCTCCGGGCCGGATTTATACAGCAACATTTTATTGGTTTTTTCGTGCCGGATTTACACAGCGAACATTTTATTGGTTTTCCTGTGGGCCGGATTTACAAGCAGATTGTGTTACTACAAACAACTAGCACAATAAGTTTGCAACACGCCGCATTATATGCGGGCAGACACTATGCTATAGTGTCGTAACAGTATAACATCAGATATTACGCAGTGTATTACGTAACTGGTGTAACGCATATGTAACGTCCGCCATCTTTGGATTTGGACCGACCAGTAACTTAGCAACAGTGTAACGCAGCCATTTTGAGTCTGAATCCAGTACAGTCACCGAACATTCCCGACCACACTCGGCACTTCGCCATAACGAGAGGAAGGGGAACCCGACCGGCCACTGACGTCATTCCCATTCCAGCACTCCGGCAATTAGCAACAAGGTCATTCAACCAACACAGCTGTTTCATAACGTAAGGGCGACATGGATCCTCTCAGAAGAACACAGCTAATAAAGCAGCGAGCAGTTGCAAGAGGAATGCTCACACGCATTCAAGCCTTTATGGACACAGGTGACCAGAAAATAATTGACATTCAGGTGAGGTTTAACAAACTACCAGATATTTTTGCAGATATGACACTGCTCAAAGTGAATTAGAATTATCAGATGATGTAGATCACTCTGATGATCGAGAACAATTTGAAAATCAATACTACCAAGTAGAGGCAAGGTTCAATGAACTCCTACATCCTGTGGTAGGCTTACCACAGTCAAGCCATAGCTCATCACAGAGCAGTACTTCAAGACATACACATGTCTCACATCATAGCAGTACTCACATAAAACTGCCAGTTATTTTGCTACCAACCTTTGAAGGCGAAACTACAAGTTGGCTTCATTATAGAGACACTTTCGAGGCTTTAATTGTGACAAACAATGCCTTATCTAACATACAAGAATTTCATTATCTTACCGCTTCCTTGAAAGGTGAAGACAAGGGTGTTATTAGTAACTTACAGATTACTTATGAGAATTTTGCTGTTGCATGGAAATTAGTAACGCAACGTGACAACAATCAACGTTTAATCTCTATGATGCATGCTAAGAACTTGTGTTGTTTACCTGCAGCTAAGAAATCAGACGCATCATCACTGCATCAGTTAATAAATCATGTGTCTAGCCACATGAATGCACTAAGGGCATTATCACTTAATGTGCCTATTCAAGACTTAATGTTGAATCATCTCTTGTTATCTGCTTTGGATGCTGAAACAACGAGAATGGGAGCTTCTCACAGCTTCACGTGAAGACATTCCGTCTACATCAGACTTGATAACATTTTTGGAATCAAGATGCAGAGCCCTGGAATTATTGCAGAACACCCAGTCGATGAAGACAGTTACTGCCAGTTCCAGGCAATCACTGACATATGGAAGTAAGGTTAGTAAACCTTCATATTCAAATGTTGTTACACAGACTCAATGTACACTGTGTAATGGTTCACACAGGTTGTTCAAATGTGACAAGTTTCTCAAACTACAACCTCAGCAACGCTTTAGTCATGCCAAACAACGAAGATTGTGCTTCAACTGTTTGCAGTCATTTGACAAGGACCACACTTGTTCAAAGCAAGTATGTCACAAGTGCCAAAACAAACATCATACCTTGTTGCATTTAGATAGTCAGACTCAGGCAACAAACAATAGTTCTCCAACTAGGAACAACCAATCTGTAAACACAAAGGGTGTCACAAATGCAAATGTGAGCACATATTATACTTTGAAGGGCAAACCTAAAAATCACACCTTACTAGCAACAGCCATTGTTGAAGTAAGAAACAAATCTGGTCAATATGTACCATGCAGAGCATTGTTAGACAGTGGCTCTCAATCTCACTTTATTACAGAGAGATGTGCACAACGACTTAGATTGCCAAGGACACAAACACACACGTCCATTCAGGACATATCCAATGTAAACACTTCCACAGGGCACAGTGTTTCCATTCATTTGAGGTCTAGGCACACTGACTGGCACACCACACTTGACTGTGCTGTGCTACTAAACATAACAGGCATGACGCCAGCAACCAAATTAAATACAACTGATTGGAAAATCCCTACGGATATAAAGCTGGCAGATGAGCACTTTTATCAACCAGGGAACACTGACCTGCTAATAGGAGCAGACCTCTACTACGAGATCAGTCATCCAGGCAGACGCACACGCCTTGGAAACTATTCAGTATTACAAGAAACAGTTCTTGGCTGGACACTTGCTGGTCGTACTCCAGCGACCACAACTTCAGATACTGCACAGCACACATTTCTTCTACGAGAAGACAGTAGATTGGAACGCAATCTCAATCGCTTCTGGGAAGTGGAACAAGTGGAGCAATCCACCATGAGAGCAGAGCAGAAGTCCTGTGAAGAACATTTCCTCACACACACAACCCAACAACCAGATGGGAGATTTATGGTTAAATTGCCAATCAAAATGGAACCCACAGAACTTGGTACATCTCGCCTCTCAGCAGAGCGCAGATTACATGCAATAGAACGTAGGCTGGAACGAGATCCAGACCTTAAGGTCCAGTACCATAGCTTCATGAAAGAATATGAA
>Ga0268261_10000644_pt1 | contig 22412 bp, 16 predicted proteins | sample TergutNc150P1_FD_190353 | JGI IMG/M metagenome (GOLD analysis project Ga0268261, IMG submission 190353) | Nasutitermes corniger P1 segment gut microbial community from laboratory colony in Florida, USA - Nc150 P1 (SPAdes) (version 2) | ecosystem: Host-associated > Arthropoda: Insects >...
AAAACAACAATTGAAATTCTAAATGCGTAACAACCAACACTTTGATTGCCAACAAGCAACATAAAAGAGATATGAAGCACTGTAACCATTTTGCAAGGGTCGTATATCAGATTATTCTATTCGGGTCCATTGGACCCGAATGGTAAATAATGCTTCTAAAATATACGGCAGTTAGAGGGTTAAAGACGTTTGAAATGTGTGACTGCACAGGGTGCCAAAATGTTTGGAAAAGGGTGCCAGAGATAAAGGTGAACATATTTTCTTTTTTTCCCTGTCTTGCTTAGAAATTCATACATTTAAATAAGCTACCTATTTCTCTGGACCACTGCCCTTTTTGCTTGATCAGCCTAGTATTTTTTTACATGAGCATCAACAACAACTGCATAAGTATGCCCCCCCCCCCCCCCCATTGATAAAAGCAATATAGTGATGAGAAAATGGCTGGAAAGAGAAGGGCAATTAGTGAAATATGTTTTGTTTCTGCTGACTGTGCAGGTGCATCAATAAGGAAATAAGTAACATAACCAGGGAAATTCTACATGCATGAGAGCGGTAGTTCATACTGCCAGTCACCCCTCTCTTTTATAACAGGTCAACTCATTTCAACATACCTAAGCCTGCATAATATGACAAACTGCCTGATGCTCCCAGCACAAGTGGAAACTGCCCAATACTCTGAGATTTTTATCCAAAGTGTTCAGTCATTTGACAATGGGCATGTTATCTGCATTCAGCATTGACACTTCTTGTATGCTGCTAGGGCAATTCCTTTAAAACCTCCCTGCTAGCATACATCTGCAAAAAGGGTTTCATTATATAGATTATAGTGAGGATTACCAATACTGGGAAATGTTTATAGTTAGTTGTGTGTCATTATTCAATCTCTTCATGTGTAACTACATCCAACTTCAAAAGAACTGCAATATCTTCAGAGACAAAAGGCCATGATGTTTCATATACGTTCATTTCTTTAAAAATGTGGCATTGTTCATTTCTTCACTTTGCCTTAGTAGTTTTTCCAGATGCACATACCAAAGGAGCTCCTTTGTGATAAATCAGCATCCATGATTTGGAGAAGATGAAAATACCCATGGCACTAATATTTTATATATGTAATAAAGAAATTTAACGTTAAGACCTGTGTCCTAATACAGCATATGGGTTTCTTCAAGAATTTTATCAACCATGCCAGTTTCCATCACCAAATCTATGTCTGAAAAATGACTGAGTTCTGTAGTGACATTTCCAACTTGAACACCACCACTTAACACTTCAGTCTCTCCAAAATGGCAAAAGGTTTCTGTAGACATGAAATCAAGAAAAGTCAACTTACAGCGAAGCATTCTGCAAGTACCTATTTTTTTCACACATTACATTTTCTCTATTTAAGGCAATAAAATTAATGTTTATAGATGCATGTATTTATCAAGACTATTACACTCCTGTTAAAATAGCATAAAAACACATAAATAACAGGGAGGACTAGTGGAAGGGGTGCCAAATATTTCACACACACAGTGCCACAATGGTTGAATACCAAAGGGGTGATACCCTAATTCCTGTCTTAGAACATGTGAAAGGGCCAACAAGTTCTTGAGCCTGTAAGTTTCATTAAAATAATAAACAGTAAGTGGTTTCTACACAGAAAGCTCCATGAATGTTATGTGGTTAATGTCAGAGTACGATGTTTATAAATGCACGTCCATTCTACCTCTGGTACTTTACTCATAAAACTTATACACACATTTTGAAACCTGCATTAAATGAGAAATGAAATTCACAGGTGTGTCTGACAAATATAAATACACATACACACTCAACACTTCTCCTTGAGAGCTTCATCCACCTCACCTATCACACTTTTCAGCTTCTGCCACTGTTTTGTTGACAGTGAAATACCTGCAACAAGAATACATCATATTCATCAACAGATTCTCTGGTAATTACATCTGAGATTTCAGGAACACAGTCCAAAGCTACATCATCTTAACCTTAAATGACACATCCCCGCTGTGTTATTCAAATAATGTATTAAAAAAAAAAAAAAACAGAATTATACAACACATATAAGGTTTCCAGGCTGATTAATTTTGGTTTTGTTATTCAGCCACCATCAGACCTCTCTCTTTAACATCAGCCATCCAGTGAAAACTTATAGTTGCATTCAGGATTGATATCGCATTCCTTTACAATATACATCACAAAATTGAATTGTTTAGACTTTAATGAAATAAGTGTATAAAATATGGGCAAAATTATGCAGTATAGAAAGGTTTAAGGCTATAGTTTTAAATATAAAAAATATAAAGATGAATAAAAATGTACAAAAATGGCACACACATCTGATGTGCTGAAGCACACATCTGATGTGCTGAAGCACATATCCATCTTGTTCTTCCAAGGCAATGTATATGTCAGATTTACAGAAGTTAGTTAGTCCAGTTTTACAATAATTCCAGGTTAATGAGTGACACCATAAATTCTTTTTGTTATTTGGTAGTTGTACCAAATACGTGCATTTTTTAAACATGTCTATGCCAGACTACACCTTCAGGAATATTTCTCAATAATCACACATGCCCAGTATTGAAAGGTATGATCAAAGTGCACTGTAGGAGAGTCTGTATTTGAACATGAAGCAACGTTGTTTGCAATCAAGGTGGGACATAAGCACAACTGTTGCCCCATAGTTTTTCTCTAATCCCTAGTATAGGTTAAATGGACTACATGAAGAACCAAATTTGTTCCAAGTTTCTCTGGACTTTGCATTGCGGGGGATGGTATAAAGCAGTCCTTCAAAGCTGTGCTGGCATATGAGGCATGGAAGAAGAGGTGTGGCAAATTTACCTGGCAAAAACTATAAACATATACCCTTAAATGCACATAACAGCTAAGATTTTTTATACACCCACCTTTCCTGCTGGGCTTCAGCTCTCCATCAGATTCATAGAACTCACGGATATCGACATATACTTTCCCCTTGAACTCGTGCACCTTCACAAATCGGTTCCTGTCGAGCAGCCATGACGGTTCTTCACCTGCCTTAGAGCTTGAAGTATTTGGCTTGGCCTTTTTAGCAGGTGGACCAACCTGCCAGGAGCACAGAAATCTTCATGTCCTCTAAATGCTTCACTCTGAATCCCTCTAATCAATTCTCAACAACCAGACAACTCTGTGATCTATTTCTATGCATAATACCCACTATTACACATTTAATTGCTATCAAGATTATAGTCTTCTGGGATGACACCAAGCATAGTACAGTAGAAAGGCCCCATATCAAGGTACCCTACAGACAGGGAAAGCAGCTTGCTCTGAAACACTGACACCTATCCACCAAACCACACTTCATGACATCCTAGAAGACTGTCACCTTAATATGCACAAGTGTGAGAATCCCAAATATCAAATCAGCACCACATCCAATTTGTGATGCTGCCTTTTGTACACAACACAATACAACACTCAACAGTTTTCCACTTGCAAAACACACTATCTCAAAATGCAAAATGCATGTATAAAGATCTTCCTGCCACAGACCTCATATCTACGTGGTTCCCCTGCAAAAGCATACTTCCATTTTGGCCACAATGACATGAATTTCTGCATCATTACAAGCCAAAGAAACTGAAGAAAAACAACATACAATACAGTATGTTCCAGTATCTTGGAAGCTGCTGCCAAGATACTGGTAGTACTGTATTGGTTATTGCAACTAATTGTTGTACGTTTCAGTTTGTATATTTCAATATTTTAAATGCTTGATCATGTTTATATTTTAATTCTTTTAATGTTTTTTTTAACATTAATTTCCAATATATCAAGATACAGCACATTTATACAATTATTCTACATAGAAATCTCAACATTTTACCTGTCTGACCCTCTTATACCTCATCTTCTGTGTACAAAAGTGGTAATTTGTTTATGTGGTATTGCTTTGGTTTGATTCCCTGATAATGGTCCCTTGTGGATTGAAATATGCAGGAATGTTCAGTGTGATGTATATAATATCTAAGGAGCAATTGTGTTCATTCTGTATGGCAACATGTTCTACCCACATGTAAGTCATCTGCAGGCCAATATTTTACATAAAATAAATTACACCTGAGAGCAATGGTAATGTATTTCATGTAAAATATTAAACTGAAGATGACCTAAATGTGGGTCAAAACATGTTGCCATACACTTAAAGATCTGAAAGTAATATTAACAATCAGTTGTGGTTTGATGGCAATTACATGCTAAACTGCAATTCTATAAATCACAATGGGATGTCTAAGACAAAATCTGAAGTCAAGGATACAAAGTTTGCATAAGATTACTGGTATGATTTACAATGTTTTAAAAGCAGGGGATTACTGGTATTATAAGCAGTGTAAATAAGAGGTTACATCAGCACTAAAAAGAGTATAAAATGAGAGATAATGAAGAGTAGGGATAGATATTGTAGCTTTAAGACAGAACATAAAGCTTTCAAAAGATAAAAAACAAGGATATTAGGAAATAAAATCTGAACGTATGAACTATTCGATTCAATGGAGAGATGTAAGGTAAATATGGGAGACAGAGAGAAACATTTTGAAGAAATGGGAAAATACTGTGGTTGGCAAACCAGACCATTAGCTAACACACTTTTGTATCAAGTTCACAAAACAGGGAGGAGGACTGTTAATATGAGAGGTCCAGATTATGCAGACAAACTGGATGCCAACTTTAAAACACATGAGGTTTAACAAATTACCTTGGCCATGAAAAATAATAAAGTGACGGAGTGTGACAAAACACCAGTTGAGGTATAGAAGATTTTAGTTACCAAAGATGAAAGAGCTAAAACTTTGACAAAACTGATTAATAAAACCAATTTTTAAACAGAAGGGAAATCAAGGGGAGCCTGGGAATTAAGGAGGAATTTTCATTACAGTATAAGAGACTGGTTATTTTATCATAAAAAGTGGAATTAATTCCAAGTGGGGTCCGTTAAAGAAAGATTAATTTTGACACTTCTATTTGATTAAATGACTGAAGACAAAAGCATACAACCATGTGTACTCAACAATGTTATGGCCCACAGAAATAATTCTATTAATGTTTCATGAGAAACTTCTGATGAATGACAGGCAAGTCAACGATTGTGGCCTGTCCAGTCATCCAATTGAAATCCTTGTGCCTTTTGTTTATAAGGTACACTGAAAGTTACAGTGTATGTGAATAACCATCATTTGCTGCAAGATGAGAAACAAAACATCTGGCAGGAAATTTCCTTGTAGAACTTTTCAGCTTCAGGACTTCTAATATCATCTGTTTACAAAAATGCAAACACTACAAAAACATACATGCATTTCAGAAAATTGATGTGTGTATCCTCAGATAAAAAGGTGAGGATTGACCTGTTAGACTGAGCTATTCTCAATATTGAAAGAGGCCTTCATTCAGAGATAAAATCATCACCAAATGTTTAGAGAATTATTATTCAAGAGTGAGGCCTATACAGAACCAGACAGTCAAAGGAACAACTAGCATAAACTAAACTGGCCTTCCTAAACCAATGCTAAAAAGAAATGCTGGGAATGAGTCACCCTCTGTCCAACACTGGCACCAAATAGCACATACATTAAATGAAAGACCCTATAACCCCAATTTAATTCAGTACTGTTTAAAAAAAATACACAAGAACAAAACACAGGTTGGAATTCAAATTGTTAATAAGGCTAGAACAGGAATGACAGTGGTTTGGCCATGTACACAAAAGGATAGAACAAGTTCATTAATGTCATATTTTTATATTTTAATTCTAAGTTCATTAATGTTATTAGAATCAAAATATAAAGGACATCGATCTATAGAAAACCATGGCAAGGTTATTCAGGTAAACACTAGAGAAGAAAGAATTGGGGGAAAAAAAACTGAAAAGGAAAGGCAGTATGAACACAGATGCAAAATGGGAACTTTTCAAACATCAACCCATACAAAACCATGACACTAAATATCGTATTCCCAACAAAACACATAAAGGTACTGAAGACTTGGACGCATAACTGGAAGCATACACACAAAAACATCAGCCTGAATTTGCAGTGACTGTCCAGTCATTAATACATCTGAATGACTCCAAATGGACAAATAAAATAGTGTTTATTAACAATCCATATACTTACATCCTCAGGACCTGAATCAGATGTACTATCAGATTCCACCACCTTCTTCTTCTTCTTGTCTTTGTTCTTATCCATGCTGAACTGAAAAAATAACATTTATCCATGCTACAGCAAGCTGCAGTAATCAATAAATCCATGCATGAATGGGTCAACAAATTCCATGGATACATGATGTTTATGATGTTAAACAGTAAACCAAATTTATAAAATTATGCCCAATAACACATTCTGGGTAAACGTAAAGCCGCCTCGGTAGTTAAATTTTGACCACGCCATGAAAATGTATGATGGCGGGTAGATATAGTTCCATGAACTCTTAACCTCAGGTCAGGCAAATTTCACAGTCTGTTCACTTTTTTCACAATGTAAGTGTGAAGTTCTATATGTAATACACAACTGTCTATGTAGAAATACATATAAACATTCACATGTCCCAGGCTTTTTGGTTTGGGTGTACATTAGGTAACAGCATCCGCTGCTCAACTTTTATCTCCAACATTTGAAAACATCACAGAAAATATCTATAATAAATGTTTCAATCAGCCAACACAACATATATTCCTCAATAACAAGACTACATGTGTTGGGGCTATATAAGAATAGCCATAATCAAGCCCCCGCCCCCCCAAAGGGGGGGAAGGTAGGTTTACAACTGTAATTAGGTAATATTTAATGACCTCGTGTGTATGTACTAACTTAAAATAGTTTGCTCTAGTAGAGCTTGCATCAATATATTCAAGAACTAAAAAGGAAACTTTGCAACTGGAATGTCAATATTTATTTTAACCCTTATCCTGCCAACGTGGAATATAGGATGAGCTCCTACTAATGCCAGCAAATGGCAGATGGGATTGAACTTGGTGTTTAAAGGGTTAATTAAGAATGCCTACACACCTAACGACAGTTACAAAAAATGCCCTTTATCTAACTTGCAGTTCAAGGCTGATGATGGCTAGTTTTGTAGCCAAAATATGTAGCCTGGTTCTTGATGAATACATGTTGTGTTGACCGACTGAAACAATTATTGCATTTAATAAAGAAACAGGGATGTGCTATCTTACAATCTACATATAACACATTTAAATGGAAATAAGAACACAACAGGGTGACGCACATGTAACATGGACAGAACTGTAAATAAACACATCATTACAGCCTTGTTCATCATGCCTTTGTAAGAGAAATTCATCAATAAGGCTGCCAGTTTAGTTTCGTTCTTTCCTCATTTATTTCAGTAAAACATGACATAGGATACAGCAGTTTCAATCAACTACAGTTCACACCTAACTACACATAACTTTGTTATAATTACATGAACACATTTATACTATAATACATAAAAACTTATCAATTGTTCTCTCCCTCAGAGGCTAAAATGCACCACATTTAACAGCATACATTCTTTCACAGAATAAAATGCATACTGTAACAGGATCTCAACTCCCCGTTAAAAAAAACCCCTGTACTTGTCCAGTTGTTATATAATTAGATACTCTGCTATATAATTTCATTACCATATTCATTATGCATTTCTTTATAAACATGTTACATAACTGAATGTGAAGATAGTTTGTTTTGTGTTTTAAAGTTCACCTTCGAACAGGCAATGAAGGCCCAGTAAGGGACTAAAGGTATAGCTCTACTCTTTCTCTAACCTAAATGGGGGTGTGTAGTCAACGCCACGCCCCGGCCGCTTTATCCCCGGTTAAGAGAACCAGTACCCATTGCAAAGGGCCGGTCTAGACGGGTGCGCAAAATCTCCAAAATCCACCGGGATTCGATCCCTACACCGTCCACTTTCGTGTACTGTCATTTTGAACTTCTACATTCTGATCCACTTTGTTTCTTTTAATACGACACACTTTTCAATAACGTATATACTTGCTACTGGCTGTATATTCAAATCCCTGCGTACTGCCTACAATAAGTTTACCACTGATAATTTGCAATTTAAAGATGGCTTTACGTTCAGTATCGCCATCCCAAAAATTAAACCATACCTCGGACAAGCATGAAAATTAGCAAACAGATATTCCTTATGACTTGTACAATCATTATTCCCTTTCAACAGCTTATAAGATTAAAAAGGAACTATTTTAATAAGATCAAAAATGGTTATTCTCAAGCCGTACAAGGCAACGGAGACACAGTTCCACACAATCTGAATCTTCCCACTGGATGGAGGTGATTTCCTGCTGTTCTGAACTATCTTCACTCGTGCTCAACCGCCAATTACTTTAATAATGGACTCTAAAATATTTCACTCCCACCTTTAATTATCAACCGTTAAACACAATATTCCTCCCAACAATTAATAATATACTAGAGTAAAATGATGAATTAACTTACCCGTTCTACAAATTCAGATTCAAACCCCAAATGTCTTCTACAACCGAGAGCTAAGCCCAACTGCGTACAAGCCTTACAGTTACTAGCGCGGTTTCTACAAACACGCTATAACGTTATTCCATTGTTTGCGCGAGTGCATTCAAAAAAGTCGCTACAGCGTGCAGTGCGATAATCCGTGATTTCGAGTGCAAGATAAGTAAAGATACTATCATATTTGATTATTATGAAACAGGTTGCTGAGTTAACAGTCCAATTACGAACTTAAATGGAACAGTGTCAGAGTAGGAATCAGAATGGAACTAATTGCAATATAATGGTCAGTGTACTGATCAACGATATATTAAGGTAAACTGAGACCTTAACGCTACATACATCTGTTCAGCCGCTAGATGATCTGTGGGGGAACTCCTTTGGTGTTATGGTCAGTAGTTACCCAATTTGGCCGCTTGTGGCGCGCAGAGCGCATATATGGACTGTGGCAACAAACGACCTGTTACGTCATCCGTGGTAATGCGCACGGCGCAAGCCGTGCGTGAGACGATCTGTGGCGGGTGGATTCTGGCGTGATTGCGATAATCAGTGACAACAAATGGAGTACTGGTTTGGGTGCGATGCTGGTCGGGGCAGCTGTAATGCACGATTGTGTGTTGTTTGAACACATTTTGCGCACGTGGCATGTGAGTGATTTGTCTGTGCAGTGTTTAAAGGTTTGCAGGTACTAAGTGAGCAGGAATCCGAAGCAAAAAATAGGATAAACATCAATTTCCGAACGTCGAAGAGGACCATTCGGTTGATTCATTATGACTGGAATGGCGCAGCGTGTAGATGGTGAGTTTTCGACAAAATGAACAGACCGTAGCCTAAACCTGAATTTAGCTTGGTGTTTCAATGGCTCTGCATCCAAATTGGAAAGCTCTTGCAACTGTTGATTTGCCGTGGAAACAGTTTATTAGAGAAGGCTGTTCACAAACCGAAGAAAATACCAAGATTAAGGTAACTGACAGTCGTTTGAACGGTGAAGAAGCAAAACTTGTATATGAAGAAATCGTGAGTTCAGATTACCCTCATGAAAACCAGCAAACCAGAGGCACAGCACATGGTAAGGTACAGGGGGCCCATGTGCAGTCTTCAGGATCCTCTATAAGGATTTCATGCCAAGATAGAACAAGGTTGGTGAATGCTGTTATGAGGGAGGCGCAAAACAACAATGTTGCTCGAGTGACTGAGCTGCTCTCCGATATATGTGATGTTGATGTGCTGGACCAGCATGGGTGGACTCCACTGATGTCTGCAGCTTGTGCTGGTGCTTTGGATGTTGTCAAGTTCCTCATCAGCTGCAAAGCAGATGCTAATGTGAGAGACAAGAGTGGGAACACATGTGTGTCTCTTGCAAGAAGGCAGGGCCACCTTGCTGTGGTGCATGCCATAACAGAGGGCCACAGAGAGACTGGAACAGAGAGTCAAACCATGAGAACTAGGCATGTGGAATTTTACTGTGAATCCTGTGGGCAGAGTTTTTGTAATACCAGCAGAGAACAGCATTCCACCTCTATAGTTCATCTCTTAAGCTCCAGACCATGTATTGCTGTACCAACAGCTTACGGCATCCCAGCAAGCAACAGGGGGTATCAAATTCTTGTGAAGGGAGGCTGGGACAGGGAGAAAGGACTTGGAGTTGATGGATCTGGGCACAAGTTCCCACTTAAGACGGTGATGAAACGAGACAGGGCAGGACTGGGTGGAAGTACTAAAGAGAAAGCTCGAGTAACACACTTCACTCCCCTTGCTTCTCAAATAAAACGGGAGATAAGGAACAACACCAGCAGCAGGCGCAAGAGGGAGGCGGCACTGAGCAGGGAACAGAGGAAGGAGCGGATGTTACGAAGAGAACTAGGGGATATGCTGACATCGTGATGCCTGAGGCTAATATGGTCACTGTGGCACATAACATTGGTATAGTTGCATGATTTAGGTGTAACTAATATTTATTTGTAGAAATGGGTTGCTGCCAGGTGGGGTGTAGGAGTGGGCTTGCTGTTATCACGTTACTGTGTAGTAAATGTCGGCATCATACCAAATATTGATGTTTCCTCAACCATTAAACTGTGAATAAAGACTTCTGCATACATGCATGCATGCACTCACATACATCTTACACAACCACAATAGCTATAATATCTTTCCCCTTAAGATGATTGGTAAAAAGTGCTTTGTACATTTTGGACCTGTCTTATTAATTCAGGTTATTCTGGTAATCTGTTGTCATGAATACTAATTATGTTGGCATCAAATACTGCTATGAAATGTAGCATAGTGGAGATCCCAACTCTACACTGCACTTTCACCCATGGTGGCAATGTTCACGCTTTGTTGAGCCCTGTGTTTTTATTTTTGGATGGTGACATGGGCTGCTTTTGCTTCAGAGCAACAGTCTCAGTTTTCATAATAAAGTGAATTGCATCATGTAATGCTCACATTTATAGAGCTGGATGGTAGATATTTGGAAAAAATAGGTGGGGCAATAGAAGCTTTTTGTAGATATTGGGTGGATAACATTCCTACTTTCCATTTAGGATGTTCTGAGTTCAAATCTCGGTTCATTGAGAACTGCCCTGGTTGTTTACGTGGTCCAACACAAAAAAAAAAAAAAACGAGACTGTGCCTGTAACTCTTTTTATTTAACAAATTCAAGAAATCAACTATGATCGCCTTCAAAATAGTTACCTTTTGAGTTGACACACAGCTGCATACGATGCTGCCAATGTTCAGAGCAATTCTGCAGGTCATGTTCTGTAAGGGTGTTGAGGATCTCTGCTGTTTTTGCTCTCACATTTTCTACCGACACAAAATGGGTTCCTTTGAGCACTGACTTGATCTTTGGGAAGAGGTAGAAGTCGCAGGGAGCGAGGTCTGGCGAGTAGGGTGGGTGCTCAAGCACAGTGATGTTTTTATTAGCTAAAAATTCCTTCACAGACAATGCGTTGTGGGCTGGCGCGTTGTCCTGATTGAAAATCCACTCGTTTCTCCACAATTCCAGTTGTTTCCTTCTCACACGTTCACGCAATTTCGTCAAGACTTCAGTGTAATACTGCTGATTTACTGTCTGGCTGCTGGGTACCCACTCTGCCATTACAATACCCTGGATATCAAAGAAAACAATCAACATGGCATTGAACTTCGAATGACTCGTGCGTGCTTTTTTTGGTCTTGGAGATGATGTTGACTTCCACTGCATTGATTGCCGCTTGGTTTCTGGATCATACGCAAATACCTAAGTTTCATCACAAGTAATTATCAGATTCAACAAATCTGGTTCATTCTCAGTGCATTGCAAAAGGGCCAAACACGGTTCCTTGTGACTTTTTTTTTTGTTCATCTGACAGCAGTTTTGGAACCATTTTTGCACAAACCTTTTTCATGTTCAATTCTTCCCTTAGAATTCGTCAGACACTTTCTCTGTCCAAATTTACTTCCTCAGCTACTGCTCGAATACCAAACCTTCATTCTTTTCGAATCACATCTCGCACTTTTTCAATGTTGTCATCGGTAACAGCTGTGCGTGGACGGCCTGGGCGATCATCATCTTTCAAGCTTTCTCTGCCTTCCAAAAATCGTTTGTGCCATTCAAACACATGCCCAAGACATGCAATCTTCACCGTAAGCCTCAGTCAATAATTGAAAAGTTTCAGTCGCAGAATTCTTCAGATTAGCAAGAAACGTGGTGTTAACTCATTCACTTTTGCAGTTCGACATTTTCCGACCAAGGATAAGAACACGCCTATGTTTGAAGATGCGTCCACTTGTACTGAGTAAAGTGATTGAGCTGAGTCTTATAATGCTGTGACAGGTCAGAACATGTTCTATAGCTGTCTGTTTGTCTCTCCCCTCCCACTCTTGGTTCCCGAGCTGTAGGGTTAGTCTCGTTTGTTTGTGTCGGGCCACGTATTGTGGTTTTTTCCTCATCCTTATTCATTATTTATTAATCTTTCTATCATCCAGTGCTATGTAATGAGAGTTAGTGACAGTGTTGTTAAATAAATCATTGATAAGTAAACACAAGATTTCTCCATACCTCCATTGTCAAGAAATGGGGAACTGATTTTTTCTAAAATGTGTAGTCACAACATTGTCCTGTGACTCAAAATTTGTAATATTAGTAATGACAGGTTTTGCATTTTGTGGCAGACTGTTAGGAATAGCATGGCTTTCTTGTAGCCAATCCTATATCCCACCTGATCTCAGCTGATCCTTTGCGTTAGTGTTTTTGTGACTTTTACCCCAGCAATGTAATGGTTATTTAAAAACAAATTCACAGTCCAGGTAGAGGTGAAGACAACCTGGATTCGGAACTGAAGCATATGATCCAAAGTTATTCCAAAGCCCACATATTGACTGCCACAAATTCACTGCACTTTCTGCATTGTAACACACTATCACCAGTGTAACCAGCACAGTGGGCATCCAGAGAAGAACACTGAATTTGAGGCTCCAACATTTTGCAATATACTGAGTGCCTTTGAAATGTACAGTATGTGTCACTAGTTATTGTCATACTTTTGTACGTAGTCCACAACATGATGAGCATGCCATCTAACAACTAGTGAGCTATTGTAGCTGAACAGGCACATTTGGTATGGAAGATTGACCATAAACTTACCTACAGCTTTTGTTCTAAATGTTTTATAATATATTAAACATTACAGATGTGGCAGAGATAGGAAAGTGATGCTTGGCAAGTTTCTGATAATGGATATCTAATCTGTATACAGAAATATATCACTAACTTGTATAATTATTATAATTATTAATTTAATATTACTAAGAAGGAGCAGAGTACATATAAGTTCTTTCCAGAACTTCTTTGTTGTTTTTAGTAGTCTAGTGATTTGTAGGGGTATGTGTCATGACAGAGCTGGGACTACTGGAGAACCCACAGCACAGTCTCAAGTACTTGGAAGAGGTGGAAATGCTAGGAGAGGAGATAGTGCGGGACAAACAGGAAGTTGTGGCACTGGACAGACGGCGGAATCAGAACCGAGAAGCTCTCAGAGCTCTGTATCAGAGTGGTGGCAAGACATGGCTCACTCTTGGCTCGCTGCTTGTCAAGGTGCCTGGTGACAAGGCAAGGGAACTGCTAGAGCAGGGTAGGTCTCAACTGTCCTTATTTCCCAAAGACAGGAACATACTGACGGATAGGATTCACACAAAACAGCATGCTGCCTGCTTAACAGAACTGATTCTGTTTTACTGCACAAATTGTGGGAAGATGACTGTGAATGAGTGGGTGAGTTTAAGGAAACTGAGACTTGAGGCTCTCATCATGGTGAGTACAAAGGTTATGGTGTTCTGGGATATGAAGCCATATAGTTCAGTAGATATGTGCTAATGCCTCAGAGGAACCTCTGTCTCCGTCTTCAAGTTAGAAGAGTCAGCCTTGCAGAAAGAGAAAGATACATAGGGCCACCATAGACACACTTGAAGTTGTGGGACCTGTCCTCCATCGCACCCTTCCTTCCTCCCTGCTTCATTTCTTCTTACCTAATATCTCTCCTCCCTTTTGTCCCTGCTTGCTTCCTTCCTTTGTCCTTTCTATCCTTCTTCCTCTGTCCCGTCTTTCCTTATATTTGTACTTTAATTTTGTTGCATGGTTTGTTCTTATATCCTGAAGGTGGCGGCAGCAAGTTTGGCCAAGACATTGGTACTTGCCCACCAAAGTGCATGGCATCACATCCCAGTAGACAGCGTTTACGTGGATGAACATGAATGATAAATAGACCCTGTAGCACTATTTCACAGTCCTTTACCTCTTTGTTACATTTTAGAGTCTTGACATTCTTCTTTTAATTCCAGTTCTTCAAGAATTTATTGGACCTTTTAATGAATTTTACGTAGGTGCATACAACCATCAATACTGAAGTGCCTCTGAACCCACATACATACATATATGCATACATACATTCATTTACCCAGTAACTGAGGGAAGCCATGAAAACTTCATTCTCCAGATAGAAGGGTTATAACAACATAGTGTCAGGAGTTGTGGCCTCTTTGAAGTATAGCATCTATCTGGCTGTTTGCTTATTTTTCATTAATATTTGAATATAAGACATGGATTGCAGCATATCAGGTCTACTAATCTTGTATTTTGCATTCTTCAAATACTTCAGAAAAAGTATGAATACAGTACAGCAGTGCATCAGTTATGTATATACTTCAGGAAAGCATATGATTCAGTTAAGAGGGAGGTTTTGTATAATGCTCTTATTGTATTTAGTATACCCATGAAACTAGTTAGGATGGTTAAAATGTTTTTACATGAATAGGATGGTTAAAATGTTTTTACATGAAGCCTGTCGTGACGTCTTAACAGGCAAACATTTTTCTTATGAATTTCAGACTTTGAGTGGTCTGGAATGAGGGGATGATTTGCAGCCATTGCATATAAGCTTTGCTTGAGGGTATGTCATGAAGTAGGACCAAACAAACCATGAGGGATTGAAATTGAATGGTACACAACATCTTCTGGTTTATGCTGATGATATTAGTTTATTGAGCAAAAACATGCATACTGTAAAGTAAAACACAGAAGCTTTATTAGTTTATAGTAAGGCGGTTTGTCTTAGAAGTAAATACTGATAATACTAAATATGTGTCTTGTGAACGGAGTGCAGGACAAGATCACAACCTAAAGATAGCTACTAAATCCTATGAAAATGTGGCAGATTCAGATATTTGGGAATGACAGTAACAAATCAAAATTGCATGCACAAAGAAATTAAGAACAGATTAAATACAGGAAATGTCTGCTAGCATTTTTCCCACAATCTGTCTTCCCATTGGCTACCCAGAACTCTAAAGATTAAAATATACAGAAATATAATTTTGCCTGTGTGAGAATGGGGTACTAAGAAAGGGGAAGCAACAGGACTGGAGAGAATTGCATAATGAAGAGCCCGATGATGTGTACTCCACACCAGATATTATTCAGTTGATCAAATCAAGGAGCACAGGATGAGTAGGGTACCAGGCACCTGGAGGAGGAGGTAAATGAATACAGGGTTTTGGTAGGAAAACCTGAAAGTAAGGGACCTAAACGTAAATGGGAGGATAATAATAAGATGGATCTTGAAGAAATTTTATGGGACTATGTGGACTGGATTAATCTGGCTGAGGATAAGGACAAGTGGCAGGTTGTTGTGAACAGAGTAATGATCCTTCAGGTTCCTTAAAGTACAGGGAATTTGATGACCTGAGGAAATTTTAACATTTCAAAGACAATGCTGCATGTAGTAACTTATGTTATTGGCCTGTAGCTCGTGATGTTGATGGTGGGACTGCCTGAACAGGCCAGCAGCTTCTTTAGTCAGGTTCTCCACTTTAGCCTTTTCAGCCTTTTCCACCTCTTCCACCACAGGATGGTGTCTGAAGTACAGACCCAGCAGTTAATTCTGGAACAATTGAGGGATACCAGGGTAATAATCATAGGTTGTCAAAACACATCAGTAGCTACCCTGAGGTTCTCATGGCAGTGCACATATGCAGACTGCAGTCTTCTGAAATGTGGTGCTGTTCAGTTTGTTGGATAGTAGTCAGTGATTCAGAGGAACCTGCTGATCCACACTGAGGTCAGAGGTGTGATGGAGGCAGCAGGTTGGACTTTGAGTAATGCTGTTTAAAATTATCCAGTTTGTTTAATGCACACTTTGTGGTTACATGATGGGTTGAATTCTTGATGTCATGTTTTCAGCTATGATTTCTTTACATAATTAAATAAAATATCCCTTTTTTGTGTTTGTTTTTTTTTATGCCTAGTGCATAGTGTAGGACAATTTTCATCAAAATTGAAGCCTGCATATAGTTCACAGTTGTCAAACTTTGATCTTAGTTCATTGTTTCTTACAAGAATACTGAACTAACTTCTGTGTTGGAGTGTTCTTAGATGTTTTTGACACAAAATCTTGAAGTTCATTCGAGGCTTTGAGTATTTTGTCATTGTTATTGTTTCAACATATGACAGTCCAGAATAGACAGTGCCATTAATGCATCTTTGCAGATTGGTAACACTTGAAGCAACTATATTTCCTATCTCTTCTCGTCTTCCGCTTCCCCATGGCGTGCAGTATGTGCACAGCTGCAAGTGTCAGAACTTTTCTTTTGAGAGTCAGCATTTTAGATTGCTTAACACTAAGAAATCCATCAAAGCTGCTGGGACAAACCATATGATCTTTAAAGTTTCTCCCACTTGTTTTCTTCATTTCCTTCATCACTGACTACACTCAGATTAACAAGGTTGCAATCATTTCTAGTTTCTAGCCATTACCTTGGCAGTTAAAATTAAGATACAAAGAAACAGTGGTGAAACCAGGTGTAGTGTATGGGAGTGAAATATGGGCCATGACAGATACGGATATGAAAAGACTAAGCAGATGGGAGAGGAAAATGTTAACAAGGATATATGGATTAGTGGTAGAGCAAGGAATATGGATAGTAAGAAGTAATCAGGAATTGAGGGAGCTATATAAAGATCTAGACATAGTAGCAGATATTAAAAAGAAAAGATTGGACATATAGTAAGAATAGATCAGGGAAGGTACAGTTAAGAAAGTATTTGAGAGTAAACTGGAAATAAGTAGAAGAAGGGGAAGACCTGGAATGTGATGGCTGGAAGCTGTAGAGAAGGATCTGTGGGAGATGAAGGTTAAGAGATGGTGACAAAAGGCAGTCAACGGGGAAAATCAGTCTTCTGTAATTAAGGAGGCCTAGGCTCTCAGAGGGCTGTACAGCCAAGGAGTAAGTATGCAAGCGATAAGCCAGTGCCTTGTGAGATTTTGTTTCCTTATTTTCACTCATATTTCCTCCCACTGGATGGACTAGAAATTGAATAATGTATATAATGTTCCATAACACTTTTAAATGTACAGAAGATTCACTTTCCTAGCCTGCCTTTCTTAGCAGTACATAGCACACAAAATACTCGTATTTACTGTTCCTATAAACATTGGTAGTACCCTCACACATTTTTCAGTGACTAGCTTATACTACATTCTGTGACAGTAAGAAATCAACACCATGCTCTAGAATGATTATTGCAGATGGCATAGTTAGCCTGCATGCACGTAAAACTAAATTTTGGTTCCTTCTGTGAAGGTCACGCTTGAATGTGCAATCTGAGATCTTTACTCTTCTGGGATGTTATGCAGTAGATTGGTAGTTAGTTACCGACATTTCAGGACAACCTATATTGGTCCCATCTTCAAGGGTCAAGTGAGCATCTTAAATGCAAATGTAATGTAGTGAAATTTTGAGAACAACTTGAGGTGTAAGATAAATACTTTTCAAAATGAAGATTTGAACACTGGATGAGTGATGTAAGATTTCATATGCTGTGGAACTCTACACTTATGTCACAAAGCAAACATTGTTTGTTGAAATGTAACTGCTGTGCAGTATTTGCTGATGGCCAGATACTTGGATGACTGTACACCTAGACAGAGGTCAAAACAAACATACAGCATGGAATACTTTCTGCAACAGTAGTAGTTGTTACACTGGGAAACAACAGACTAACATGACAAAGAAAGGAAGAAAAACCAAACTAGTATGGTGTAAAAAGTTAGGGTACAGAGCATCATCGTCACTGCCAAGTGGATCACTGTCTTTGAAGGAACAGAGGGAACCTCACAGCCATGAGGCCTGACACTGTGCTGATAGTCTACACATTCATATCACACCTGCAAGGTAGGATGGTTTGCTTTTGAATTGACCAAGGTATTTGCGGTCAATGATGTGGTCTGGACTTACGGAAATGTCAGACTACAGTTATAGGCAATCTCACCCCTTCTCTAACTAGTGTAATTATTTTTTTGTAACATATCCTGTGTTTTTGGAATTAACTTACACACAGTTGCTCTTTTCTCTCATGGAACCTCATGCCCTGAGCCTAGTAAGACGTAATTTTAGGGGCTGTTCTCTCACAGTTCCTGCAGTTTTTGTTATTATGCATATGAGAGATGATGGCATGCTACCAGATCGGGTCCCTGGACTCCAAGTTTGAGAGCCTGGTTCTTCCCTTACAGTGGGACAAGTTTGACTCTCCAGGACTAGCCCAGATTACTGAAAGGTTTGACTCTTGCATTACAATAGCATGCAATAAATTTCTAGAACTTTCTAAATTTTCAATTTCTTTTACTTACATTTCGGTTTGAGGCTTTAGTTTTGCACGGGGAGGTTGTACTTAAAGAAGTTTGAGTGCTGTGCCTTGGTGTGATGATAATCCCCAAAGCAACTTCTGGTGACACATAATTCCACACCACACATAGGGCACTTCACTGTTTCTTTGCACATAACACCTCTAGCTGAACATGCATGACATTGCAGCTGTCTGTTAGATGGAGCAGGACAGTGCTTATTGCCAGTAGAATCCAGTCTACCAACACTGGTGGCAGTACTGGGTGATTGCTGTAATGGTCTCTGTACTCACTGTTCTTGCCCAGCATATGCCTCACAAGAGCAAACCTCTGTGAAATTTTCTTCCCATAACATGAGGAAAGACACTGCACCACAAGACTGGGGGTTCCAGGTTTGATTCCTGGTAGGGTCCTTGGAAATTCTTGAGTGACCTGTTCCTTCTGTCCACTAAGCCACTAATAGCAATAAGTACCAAGGTATTTCTTTCGGGGTAAATTGCGGTTCATGCGTAGGTGTGACAACTCTGCCATCCTAGTTGTGCCAAATGTCACAGTAAGGATGGAAGCCCAACTTCCCATCCCCCACTCTGAATCTTCATGACTTGTTATGGGCAAGCTTTTACATGAGAAAAGAATCATTTAACTGCTCAGAATGGCCAGATCGAACATACAAAAGAATTTGTTTGCCCACTTCCATGTGAAGGTGGAGAAGCTGTTGGCCATCCTGTGTGCCTAATGCACATAGCCCATTCTATGGTTAGAATCCACCACAATAGGCGGTTTTATTGCATTCCCTTGGTCATTGCAGAAATTACCTTCTTCTGGGGCACCATGGATATTCATCAACACTTTAATGTTTCTCTTAACTCTCCACAATATTTCCGTCATATCACCCTGTTTCAGTTTCATTTTCTTGGGGTTTGGGGCATACCCTTCATGTTTGGCGTGACATTCCCACATCAGTTTTTTTTTTTTTCTCTGTCAAGTTACCATGTAGGTCATGGAGGAAAAGAAATTGTCCATTTACAATTTTTGACCACATCCTTCCTCTTCCTGAATCAGTTCTGTCACAGGCATGCATTGCTGTCAAGTGTTGTGCCAAGCACTGTCTGTTTTTCCCTAAGTGTATTTTTATGTCACAAGTGGTGTAGCGTAGTTGGCATATTCTTTTGCTGAAGTGTTTGTGTTTGTTGGGAATATATCATTTCAAAACTACCATTTTTGAAAGGGGTCTACTGGTAGGTGTTCAGAACAGTCGTAAAATTTTGAAAATATCCTGTTCAGAATTTCAGATAGGGTTTGTATTTTCTGTAAAGTGTCAGAACATTTGTGTGTCCTTTCATCTTCATTCCTATTGCTGTGAAGTGTAGGAACTCAAGGATGTGTAAATACATATCAAGTGTACAGGTGGTCCATTGTTGCCCAGTAGCCTGTCAAGTTGTTCTTGTAAGCACTGTGCCATAGTATTATTATTGCCAGGAACACGAACATTACAGCTTCAATTATGTTAGGAACATCAGAAGTTCTGTTGTCGGGACTGTTTCATAACTGTGAAAGTAGTGATTAAGTCTCCACCACCAGCAGTGTGATAATCTCTGCAAAATACAATAAAACACTAAGTGTTCTACTTCCTTCACTGTCTGCTATTTCACCATATGTAACCAAATTGTAGACTGTTTGCTTCTGCTTACAGACCAGGTACAACTAGATACACAGATTAACAAGTTGCGCAGTGAACTCAAGGTGAAGGTGAACACACTGCGAGATATGGAGTTTCAGTCACCTGTCCCTGGGCTTATGCTCAACCCGCTGTCTCGTTCTGAGCTAAGTGCCATGGGACAGATCATGGGCCGCCACGCATGACATAGAAAAGAGTTGAACAGGCCAAGGACATAATATTTGTTCCTAAGCTAAGTGCTTCTGGCTGTGCTGTAACTGTTGTGTCTTGTAAACACAAGTGTGTGCCAGTATGCTGTAATTTATGTCTTGGGAACATAACTTTTATTCTAACACACAGATTGATGGTTGGATTTTATGTTCCTTGAATCTTTGTTTTCCCCAATTGTGTGCATATTTTTATCAGACCCGCCAAAACTTCCATGAGAACAATCTTATATTTTTCTAAAATATATGTGTGTGCTTTTTACCCCATTCCTTGGTTATATGTTCAAACTGTGCATAAATTGTCCTATAGCTGTCATTTTCAGTAACATGTTTACCCAGCTGCAGTGAGAGGTTTTTCATTAAATTCAACATTTAAATATGGAGAGTGACTTTGAATGCACATAAGAAGACCCATACTGGACTATGCCCTGCCAAACCAAGATGTGCCTTGCCAGATTAGCATGAATCCAGCTAAAAGATAAAACAGAGAATGTGTAGTGGTTATGGTTTGTTCATTATGCTGGTAGAAAATTCCAGATGCAATCAGGTAAATTTATGACACTGACTTTATGCTGATTATCCGTGCTGTGAAAATCAGTAACTGCAGTGAAGCAAGAAAATTCACACACTGGGAAGGAAAAATCCAATTGCAGAAGCAACAAAAGGAGAAACTGTTAAATGTGAACAACACATGAAACTGTTTCACTATACCCAAGCAGGGTTGTTTCCAGGGACTAAAATAAAAAAAAGGACCTTGTATGCTGAAAAAGAAACACTGGAATGCAGATTACATTTGAAGTGATAAAATGTAAAGCATGGGAACATGCCAAATCACAAACATTACATGGCATCAGTTCCAGGAAATCAAAGGTTTATGTGTATGTGTGGGGCATAAAATGGATTCTCTCTTCATCGAAGAACTTCACTTTGCTGGAAATGACCTCTAGCATAATTTTTGTCAGGGCTGCAGGGCATCAAAACTGTAAGGACAATCCTCATAAAATTTCATTTGATTAACTACCATCAGTAATATTGAGAAGTTTTTACATGGTTCAGCAGAAAGCAAAGCAGTAACTTATGTTACCTGTGAAAGAACTGAACTAGATAACATTTAATGTCATACAGCATTAAGTTAATCTCTTTAGAATTTAGTGCTACATACATTTTGATTTTATGCTCGTATTAAGTGGTCCTTCCAGAAATGTAAAATCCACATTTCACTATATGTCCACAGCATTTACTGCCTCCCAGGCGTTCTAGAAGCTAATACATTATTAACTTTGTCTGGAAGTTAGTAGTATCAAATATACAGGGGGATGAGTTTGCAGGGTTACATTTGAAGATCCTTGCAGTCTTCTCTGATGTTCTTTTGAATAGTGGTCAAAAGCCAGCTTGCATGAAACAAGTCTGCCTTTTCCTGATCAACTCATTCTTGAGGGCATGGACCTGCATACTTCTTGTACCCTAAAACTGTGCCATGGAACCTTTAGCTGGGTGCATGTGAACTGATGTATGTATGAGGTGGGACTGTTATAATTATGCTGTAAATATTAGGTGCCACCATACAGGATTTAGTCACCAAGTGTGCGATAAACGCTCAGAGTATTAGTGGACTGTAACAGTGTGTATTGCAGATGTAAGTACTGTTGTTGTCACTTTGCACTACACAAGTGCAACTCATGAACCACCAACTGCAACTGGCCCTGTATCACACCACCTACTCGCTCCAGTCTTTTGCCACACAGATTGGGATCACATTCCAGTATTACATCATCTCATCCAGATGCAAGAGTTCACAAACAACTGTCTCCTCACAGCATAAACAGAAATACCC
>Ga0268261_10000645_pt1 | contig 22407 bp, 15 predicted proteins | sample TergutNc150P1_FD_190353 | JGI IMG/M metagenome (GOLD analysis project Ga0268261, IMG submission 190353) | Nasutitermes corniger P1 segment gut microbial community from laboratory colony in Florida, USA - Nc150 P1 (SPAdes) (version 2) | ecosystem: Host-associated > Arthropoda: Insects >...
TTGTCTGTTGTGAGTGTCGTGTGTTGTCAGGTAGAGGTCTCTGCGACAAGCTGATCACTCGTCCAGAGGAGTCCTACCGACTGTGGTGCGTCGTTGAGTGTGATCTAGAAACATCAAGAATAGGTGCTCCATATATATATATGACATTAGTAGCCTAAGGGTTAATGGCAACAACAGGGAGGACTATACCTCTAACTTTATTTTCTCTGTCAGGTCCCAACATGGTACTTGGAAGTTTATTCTCCACCAGTGTCACTCATATTGAACATATAAAAACAATAAAACTACTTCAAGCAAAGTGATACCCCGTCATCTCAAAACTGGAGCAGAGCCATCTCCTATAACACCACAAAATGCATCTCAGACAACAAACAGTTTCCAATATAAATGTGGTGTAATACAATATTTTGTATGTTTATAGACACTGATCCCTCCCAAGAGTAGAAACTTAAGACACCAACGATTTAAACTTTTTGTGTCACAACAAAACTGTTTATGCCTGACTCTACAGATAAAGACGAATGTTCCCCCAACCCATGTCGGAACAATGGCAGCTGCACAGACAGTGTAGCTGATTTCTTGTGTACATGTCGTGATGGGTGGAAAGGAAAAACATGTAACCTGAAGGACAGTCACTGCGATCGGAGTACTTGCCGTAATGGTGGCACCTGCCAAGATCTGGGGGACACCTATGTGTGTCGTTGCCCCCCAGAATGGGAAGGCACTACATGTCATATTGGTAAGTTTCAAGAATGTTTTGTTACATTGGCTAAGATTATCAACAAAATACAATGCTTAGATTTTATTAAACACAAGATTACCAGATCAGTCACAGTTTCTGAGTAACTGCGGACTGACATGAGAAGATACTTGAAAAATGGTTCTGAGAAACAAGGACAGAGAAACAAATAACTATATTTCAGAGCGCACAGGATTTCAGAATTTAATGAAAACTATTAACTGGACTTTTTTGTATTGTGGGGCAACAGTTCAACTCAGGCCTAGACCACCTTATTGTTGGGTTCCTAGATCACACACAATTATACATACATATGTCCAGTAGGAGGCCTCTGAACGACTGATTAGCCCACACAGAAGCTGCTACCTACACAGCACACAACACACACAACAGACAAACAACCATGCCCACAGTTTGATTTGGAACTCATGATTCCAGCAATCAACCAGCAGCAGACCTATGCCTTAGATTATGCAGCCACTGGGATCAGCATTTATTGGTTTATATGTGGATTGAAATGTGAAGCTTATGTTACTTCAGAAATTACTTTCCACCATAAAAAGCATGAATATATATTAATAGTATAAAAATTTATCTTATTTACTGATTTAACTTGGGAACAAATTCTTCCGTCCTGAAAGAAGAATGTTCTGTCTTCAGAATCCTATTACAAAGCTGTAGATTGATGTCCTTCAGATTCCAATTTGAGCACCAATACTATAGACACAAAGTGACTAGTTTTGGCAGAGTAAATGTAAGTATCACAACAGTGGAGGCCTTCCAGTCTCAATAATGTATAACACCATGCCATCTATAGTAGAAGCACAGAGGATATGAAAATTTGTAAGACAGAAACAACAATGGCACCATTCAACAGAGTATCTTAAAATTTAGAATGGAGATACTCTCTGATCACCAAGAACTTCTCAGAAGCAACATAACTGTCACATCATATATTCTGGTAGAATAACTTTTTCAGGTGTGTCATTGAAAAATGATCTAATTGCTTAGATTATATACCATCAATGACAGATGAAGGAATCAGTATGGAACATTGGTGACATTACACAAACCTGTAACATTAAAAAGTATTCTAGTATATAATTCCAACTAGATGCACAAGTAACAGAGTTTATTTAATCTGACAACTGCTCTACATGTTTCGGGTGTCACTCTCACCCATCTTCAGGAGCACAAAACAACTGTAACTACAGCATCTGGTAACCGTTACACTGTAACAGATGGAGTTAAATTTACTGATAAAGAGTACCGATAGACTAGATTAAAATTATAACTGTTGAATAATGTCTAAAAAATTAAAAAGTATGTCACATTTAGTAATATTCTTCATGCTTGATTCCAGCTAAAACACATGCATGTAAATCCAACCCTTGCCAGAATGGTGCCACATGTGTCAATACAGGTGACTTCTACTCATGTATATGCAAAGAAGGTTTTGAAGGCCAGCACTGCCAACATGACATAAATGACTGTAATCCACCACCCTGCTTTAATGGTGGGAAGTGCGTGGATGGAATCAACTGGTTCCTGTGTGAATGTGCACCAGGGTTTACAGGACCAGATTGCAGAATTAACATTAATGAATGTGCTTCTAATCCTTGTGGATTTGGAAGTACATGTGTTGATGGCATTGGAAAGTTCAGCTGCATCTGTCCTCCTGGGCGCAAAGGTGTGCGCTGTGAAGAAGGTGAGTTTTCATTTTTAAGGTTGAACTTTTTCACACACACATTATATCTACTCTTTCCTGTCATCCAAATTAGTGTCACTCAACTGGCTGTTTGCAGACCAATGCTTAAGTTAAGCTAGTCTGCAGATTTTGGTTACTCTTATACAGAACCACAATTCTATCTAAAATGAAAATAACTTCTGTTTAACAATGAGTAACATTTGAATTTTCTTTGTAGTGAGTTGCTATGAACATCACTACTACTACCCACCTTGTATGAAATTTAATGGTATGACAGGAAAAGTGGTTCAAATTTAATTCAAACGGCATCTGAAACAAGCTAATATGACTGAAAAACCAAATTTCAGAGCAGTACCCCATCTTTGTTCCCATTCATCACAAGTTCCTGAGAGCGAACAACCACTACAATCATTGCAACATTATTAAATGAACAAACAACTCAACAGATGATACTTTTGTTTCATGTTCAGGAGGTCTTAGGTTCAAATCTTGGTCTATAAACCAGCTATCCTGACAGGCTTTTCATGATTTCACTCAGTTGCTCCAGGAAAGTTCCAGGACAGTACCTCTAATTAGGGCAAGACAACTTCTTTCCACATCTTTAACAATTTATTATTTACTTTACTGCCCTACCACTTGACATTATATAATCACCTGGTACTGAAAACTTTGGTAAATAAACCAAAACCACCCAGTTCATATACAAGGTGGGCCAAAAGTAGGTATACAATTTATAGTACATAGTATATAAATTACTGTATACCTACTTTTGGCCCACTCTGTATGTTTTGTCATATACCTTATTAAATGTATGCTCTGTTGTTTCAGTGGAGGAAATGGCATATTTACAAGGGGTGTGTCTGTGGAAAGGACAGTATTTTGCAAGTAATGCCACTTGGCAGCATGAATGTAACACATGTACTTGTGTAGCTTCTGCAGTGCGTTGCACACAAGTGTGGTGTGGCTTAGGAAACTGCCTTAGTCATCCTAACCTCACTGTGGGAACTGCTGTCTGCCAGTCAAATCAGGTATGTGCTGGGACAGTAGAATGTGTTGCAGCTACTTTTGTAATTTTAAGAGTGAATTATAAGACAATTCTTTCACATTAACCCTTATCCTGCTAATGTGGAGAATAGGGTGAGCTCCTAATAATGCCAGAAGATGGCATATGGGATTTAATTCGGCGTTTAAAGTGTTAAAATCCATACCCTTGCACTACTTGCCATCAGTGCCAGTCACAATTATCAAAATATAACATTCATCTTCACTAGCAATTTATTATCCAAACACCGCTGTATTTTAACTGAATCCAACTATCAAATTAGGCTGTCTTCCAAATATACATAGGTACAATGCAAACATTTGTATGCACATGTGTATGAAAGAAGGCCACCTGATGATGGCCAGAACTGGTCAAACAGGTTGAATTTTGATAAGAAAGTGCTAATTTATCACAGTAATAGACAAAACATTAACATATGCATCAGAAACATGGACACTAACAAAGAGAGATAGAAAGCAATTGAACATTTTTGAAAGAAAAGCATATAGAAGAATTTTAGGCCCAGTATATTACAATGAAAAAGAAAATTGGAGGATATTAAAACCAATAAAGAACTTTATGCAAGTGTTAATAAACCTACTATAATAGAGACAATAAGGTTAAATAGATTGTGTTGGTTTGGGCATGTACAGAGAATGGAAGAAAATAGAATTCCCAAAAGGGTATTATATATAAATTTGGGAACAACAAGATTGTGAGGTAGATCAAGAAATAAATGGCAAGATGAGGTGAGAGAGGATGGAAGAATAGTTGGTGGAGAAGGGAGGCAGGAAGAAGTACATAACAGAGAGGAATGGAAGAAGCTCCTGTGAACGGAAAAAAATTGTCGCATTCTGCACCTGCCAATGGAATGAATGAATTGCTAATTAATGCATATGTTGTACTTTGATAATTTTGACCAAAAGTGATCATAAGGAAAATGTTAATCTGAAGCCAACAATATTTCAGTGTTCAATATTATACAAGTTTCACATTACCCATATGTTTTGAGTGCTCAAGTTCAATTTTGGACCCGTGGCCACCTATTCTACCATGCTTCTCAGGAAACTGCTGGAAGACAATATTCTGCAAAAAACTTTAAAGTCATATCAGTAATATAGTCTTTGCAACTATGGACTGTAAAATAAACAAAGGATCATGGAAACTTACATGACTGAATATGATGATTAAACAGTACCTAGCTCGTTTCAAGGGTGGGAATAATTTTATATTTTTCTGACCATGCATCTTCATATAATTCTGGTAGTTGACCAACCTGATGGACATTTTCTTTTATAATGTGTTTATTTAAATCCTCTACATGTTTGCGGTATGCAGGTCAATAAGGAACTGGTTGTGTCGCAGACACAACCAGTTCCTTATTGACCTGCAAACTGGTCGGCCACTAACACAGAGTGATTATACCAGAAGTTGTATTAATACAACTGTCCTCCTGAGAATGAGCACAGAGTTGCTCAAAACATGTAGAGGATTTAAATAAACACATTATAAAAGAAATTGTGCATCAAGTTGGTCAACTACCAGATGAGAATAACATGTGTCTCCAGTAATATGGTGGAATTTCAAGCTGAGATAGCAACAGCACTACTTTGTGCCACCATTTGTGTACTTTAATCTACAGACACTCTCTAACACACATGCAAATGCACAAACACGCAAATGTTTACATGTACATACATTACACATTTAGTATTCATGCTCATGACATTCAATAAATGAAGGATAAACAAAGGCAAAGGTCAACAGAAATTAAATTTTGCTGACAGTCAGTGAAAGCAAGCACAATAACATAAGTATATGTAAATACAAACAGAAGTGGACTAGAGAAGAATTGGAATTGTGACATTTTTTGTATCAGGTGTGTGTACCATCACCACGTGAAGCATGCCTCACACCTTCCTGTGCACCATGGGGGGAATGCCGTGATCTGGAGAGTGGAAAACGTGTTGGACCACCCTCACTACCTGCACCTCCCACTTGCTGGCCAAACCAAGCAATACTCAGCAACTCCTGTGCTCGCCTCACATTACTGTTAGACAGAACTCAGCTCCCACGTGGTGTTACCACTGAAGGCCTCTGCATGGAACTACGTCACCTTGTGGCCTCCCATCAAGCGGCCATCAGTGCTTCCCACCGCCTCGTTTTGCTTTGTGACCTGAAGCAAGGTTACAATGACACCCTTGAAGTCACCATGGTAATCAATATTATTTGGTTTCACAGCTTATTGATTTCAAAGTAATCTGTGCACCTACTCAGCCAATGCTTGGTACATGCTCTGTGTTCGCTTCAAGGTGTAGCAACAGACACTGTGCAGCGGTTATTTAAATACCTGTTCTAGTGACAATACTGTAGGCATGTGCTATCTGTAACATATTTTATGCTAACCAAAAATAAGCAAATGCTGGTTCAGTTTATCAGTCAGACAAAAATTCTATTTGTTACACATTTCTTCACAAGAGTAACTGCATGCACCATCACATAATGCACAAAAAGTATAAAATTCAATGCCTCGTATTATGAAATACGTACACAAGATATCGTGTATTTTTTACATCCATACAGAATTGCAGAAAAACAGCAAGAAACAGGTTTAATGAATATCTACATACAATTTTAAAATTAAACATAATTACCATACACAAACTTACAATAATAATGAATAAAGCACCACCTACATGCACTACAAAATATGCTAATCTATAATTTGTGCAAAATATTATTTCAGACACTTAAGCCCGTAGTTGGCCACCTCAGGGGGACTATTTATATATAACACAAGGAACCAATAAGAGCTTTACATTTCTAAAAACACATGCATTATAAGCATTTATTGTCAACACTAAAATTAGAAGTGTATGAATATCTTAGTATTAAAGCAAATTAAATGAATTTAAAAAATATATAATCCCTGCAGATCTTAGGCATATCCAGATAGATGATCATAAAGCTCAATCAATATTTTGATTTTAGCAAATGTGTTAATTCGCAACTAAATTATATTACTAGTTCTATCACTCATTTAATTTTAGTTTGTTGTTAATACTAGGACTTATAAATACAGCAGTATATTTGATTATGTTGTAAAGGCTGTGTAGTGTATTGATATTCCTACTTTTCTTGGTTTTGCTGGTAGGCCAGTTCGGTATATTACATTGGTGAAGTGTATGTATCTTGGGAACCTAAAAGTCTTATGCTTTGGTAAATACAGTGAATTGGTCTGAATATTAGTCCAGCAATGTCACTTTAAAGAACATGTCCTAATTATTTACTTATTTATGTGGAATCCACAGTCCTCACTGTCACCTACATCAGGTCCAGAAGGAAACCGAGCAGTGACAGAAGGGATACGTGTCCTGGGAGAATTTATTAGTCGGAAGCAAACCAACTTATCTGCTCTCACTTCTATTGTGGAAGTCAAAGTTGAGACTGCACTTGTCAGTGAAGAAAAACAAGGTACGTCTATTCTTGATTTCAAATGTTTTCCATGTTCTGAATGTTGTGTGATTTCTTCTGGGTAATTCCATGGTGTCTGAATTTTATATGCCAACATTTCAGAACACTCTGTCTGTTCCATCTTCATAGGCCAATATGAAGATGGAACAGAGAGAGTGTTCCAAAACGTTGGCATATAAAATTCCAGAAGAAACATACAAGGTAAGTCTAGACTTTCCAAATAAAGGTCCTTTCATTTTATGTTACAGAATATAGTTATGATAAATGTCTTCATTATGTGTGAACATAAACAATAAGGTATCTCCTGTCCATAAAATTACTGAAGGTGTATATAACATTAAATTGCAGCTTATCACATAGATTGGCAGGTTTTGCTTTTTCTGTTGACAAGTTATGTTATAGATCAAGTCAGAAAACCAGATAAAAAGAAACTAATTTATAAATTTTTTTGTTTACTGAGGGATGTGGCTTGAGTAGTTTGGTTACTTCTGTTTAACAAGACATGCATTTTGGATTAAAATATAAAATGAGGAATAACCAAACTGGTGCACAAATTTTTCACTCCTCAATACTGATTATTTATCACTTGTCAAATGAAGTTCCTCTGTGCAAGACATGCTTCTGAACAAGAAATATTAACATTTTTAAATTAAATTCTCAGTAGTGGATAAAAAAGCAATCAGATTATTGATTCCTTCCCCAGCTGCGTATGTGTGTGAAAGTCTATTCTGATCCTGATTTTACAATAAACAGTTATAAATTGCATACCAAACCTGGTTTAAGGTTCAGGCTTTCTTAACTCATGCAAATAACAGACTTATTTCATTGTGGAAAACATGCATATCACCTCATTCAAATATTACTTATTACATACAGACTCAACTGTTTTTAAATAACTGTATTTTTTGTAATAATTGCAAATATTGTTTTATAAGACAGTATTATAGCTGAGTTGAGAGTGGTGCATATGAACAATTAAGTTACAAGGAACAGAAAAACAGCCTTGAAGTATCAGCTAAAGCACATCATGACAGACCTAGCATAGTGCTGTCATTGGTTCAAGTGGTTTATTGACAGGAAAAGGGTTAATATGCCATGAAGCTAAAAAAAAAAGTGAAACAAATAAATATAACTATACTGACAAGACAAATATCTGTTTTTCAGGTAATGGATATTTAATAGCGCTTATATGCATAGTTCTCATCATCACTTTTGCTGTTGGTGTTGGTGGTCTGTATTACTGGCACCAGATGCTGAGACGAAGACATGCAGCTGGAACTTTAACAGGTTCAACTTCGCTAGGAGGACCATGTCACCGACACCATGATGATGAAAAGTCCAACAATCTGCAGAATGAAGAGAACTTACGGCGGTATGCAAATCCCTTAAAAGATGAAGCTGGGTCTGCAATGGTGGGAAGTGCTTCAAGCAAAGTAGGACCAGGAGCAGGATCAGGTGTTGAAGGTTCTGGGTCATCAGATTTACCAAGGGTTAGTGTTGTAAGACCACTGTCATCTACTTCAGGACCTGGTGAACCACCAGGTGCAGGAAGCGGAGCAGAAATGTTAGAACTGATGGATGATGCTGGAACACCTGGTCTGGGGAAGGGTTCTGACCCTCACCCAGGCCTGCACTCAGCACATCGAAGCAGCCAGATCTTACTCTTTAAGGCACAGAATCCAGATGTCAGAAAAAACACTGCAGCCACATTTGATGATGCAGGAGCACATAAAGACTTTGCTAAGCGTATTATTAACCTCAAAGTACTTCCACCAGTACAAAGGACGTTACAACCTCCTCAATGTGAGCGAAATGGTGGAGGGGGTGGTGATGTGCTTACAGTGATAGTGTGAATGACATATCTTCATAATGAAGCTAACAAAATTGCAACAAAAATAAAGACCTTAATTTAAATCTAACATTGCAATATGATTTTCTTGTGTGCATTTGGGTTCAGTGCAATGCCATCAGAGTTTAGAACTTGCCATTGTTAGTTTATTTTTATCATCAATTAGCACTTCACGTCCAAAAGATGAAAAAATAAATTGTTATAAACCAGTGACAGTAAATGAGAAGTGACATCAGCCACTTATGTCAGTGTGTCTAGTATTTAGGAACAAACCAGCTTCTACACAAAGTATACAGCATCGTCTGCCAGACCGCAGTTGATTCCTGATAATATATCAAACAAGTTTCAAGATGTTAGTACTTTGCATATTTTTGGATACAGACATCCATCACAATGTAACTTAGCTTGAGATGCAATTTCCCAGTTTGACAGTCAGTAAAAGATGAAGTTTACATTCCTGGCAGACATATTAACTGATAAAATGATCTCGAAAAGAACAACAGCCATGTGTATATTTTGGTGCAAGTGACAGACTGGAGGACACAATCAACATTATATCCAGAACAATGTAGTGTGTGATATTACCTACTGGTTTACAGTATACATTTGCATTACCACCTTATGTACAGCTGTTGGTACCACATATAGACATTATGTGTTACAGCAGTGAAGATAACCTACATGTTAACACAGGAGACAATTTCTTCAGTTCATTTTTATAAGATTTTAAAGTGAGCTACATCGTAACATATTTGTATAATTTGTATATTTATTTGACTTGTTCCTGAAGTTCTGTATGAGATTATCACCAATTTTACATATTATAATGTATGGAATTATCATTACTCATATTCATAATCAGTTTGTGAATTCAGACTGACTTTGTGATGGTTAAAGCTCAGAGTTAGCTGTTACTGATCATTATGTTGTACAATCCCTACACACATATTTCATAATAAGTTCACTTACTGCAAAATGCAACAACGGAGTTCAACATGCAAGGTTTCAGGTTTTTGCAGTGGTGTAGCTAAGGATTCCAGTCTTCTGTGATATGGCACTGCAACACTGAATAATCATATCCTGACCTTAGCAGACAGCCTACAACCAGATACACTGTGCCTGTACACGGTCACATTTCCACCTGCTCCTGGCATTCTTCTTGGGCATGTTGTCCCTTGAAAATGATGGCAAAGTGTTGCCTTGAAATGTTGGGATTCAGTTACCTACTTATGGAGCATAACTTCCCAGAAGAACAGAATCCTCAAAATGCTTAAAAATTTCTTTAAGAGAATGGCTGGTTACTGACATTTACCAGGCCTAAATTTACAGAAACATTTGCCCATGAACACAGCAAAATTTGATACACATACTGTGAAAATAAGTGGTCTTAGGAAGAAGGGGGATATGACTTTTCACCAAAAGTTAAAATATATATCAATGTAACCTTTCATGTTTGATCGTTATTCAAACAAAAGTTTGGGTTCTTTCTTCTGTAGCAGTGGAAAAAAGTCAGTGACATTCTGAAGTAATGTTCTTCTTTCACACAGTCTAATTCTTCCCAAATGTTTATGGTTATCACAAATCCCTCAATTTTTAAATCATCACTTTGACCCTGAAATTGAAGGCAGTATGTTCCTTCAACACATCAAAACACTTTTCCAGTACTGCATAGTGTCAAAACCTTGAGAAAGAAGCAGGAATTTATACATCAGTGTGTTCATAAGTTTATATGGCCGTCTTGTAATATGTACTCATGATTAGCAACAGGAGCCATATTAGTTGCTAAATGACTAGCTATGTGGTGTATGACCAGGATTTAATTCCCAACAGAGGTATGGCTTTTCCATGTGCTACAATGTCCAGAACAACTATGAAGCCCATTCACTCAAACACATATATTGTCTGCGCCACACCTCACTCCTAATATGCTTTCAGGCCTTGTACTTAGACAAAGGCATGACATAACCTTTACTTGTAAGAAACCTGGCAAGTACTGTGTATAATATTTTAAAAGAAGTATATAATTTTGTGAAATTAAGTGCACCATCACATCAATTTGGAGAAATCTTGTTTTTTTTCCTATTCATTACTGTTAAGTTAATTATGTTGCACTAAAACTGTTATTACTTACAAATTTACTTCAAATATGTATTGTCAAATTACATTTTAAGATCATACCACTTTTCAGCTGTTAAAAAACTGTAAAATTTCACTACCAAATGTAGGGATTGTACAACACACAGATGCCATGAGCCAATTCTGCTGTACATATGCATGTAAATAGTGTCATTTATTTCTAAGGGTTAGGGCTAAGATTGTACATTAGAAGATATATATTTATACCTTTTCTAAGAAGTCTGAAATTCTAAGCATTATTCAGGTAAAACTGGTTCCACTATTGGTTGGAAATTGGCATTCTAATTCACTTATTCTGCAAACAGATTTATTAGTTTTGTGATACTTCTCTCATCTACAGAGGCACCAAAAATAAGATCAAGCCTCATATTAAGTGTAGGATGACCAAGCCTAAGTCATGGAGGAGAAAGGTATTTGTCATCCACCAACAGTGAAACTGTTTGGCTACAGAGTGTTTATTCAAAGGCATAAAAACACTGCTGTAAAGTGTAAGATAATGGTGTGTTTTGAATTTGTTTAGCTACCATCCATCCATTCAAACATCCAGGTATCATATCAGCTTTTGTGCCATCTTTAGTAAGAATCTTTCATATTACAATGGAGCTAGATGGCTGTTCTTCAGCTGGGTGGTCTATGGTTGTTTGTACTTAGCGATTCTGAAGTCACATTGAGACATATGTAAGGTTGTGATTCTGTACATGGTATGAACAGTTGCACTGCACATTTATTTATGCTATGTACCTGTATTTTAAAATCAAAGTTAATGAACACAACTGTTCTGCCAGTAAAAAAAAAAGAAAAAAGAAAGAAATAAAAAAAAAGGTATATTTTCCAACAGTCAGTTGTAAGTTGAAACATGATTTTCAAAGTGCCTTTGATGGTGATTAAACTAAATGAATACTTTGTAAGTGTTGACATCAGATTAAAGTGCCTGATACTAAAGATATACATATAGGGAATGTGACAACCCTATTCACTGTTTACAGCTGACAATAATTCCATTCTAAGAAAACAGTGATGGGGAAATAGAGACATATCCTGTTATATCTCTCTTTAAATTACAAATAATATGCTGTAAAAGTTGAGTAATAATAAAAGTGCAATTTTACATAAGACAAGCATGTACTTTTTTATTTAAAATCTAACAGATGAATAACAACAATTTCACACTAAAAAAAGTCCACATCTTGAAAACATACCTACACCACCAGAAACAGCAGCCAGCACTGTATATTACCAGCTAATTACTAGGATTTTCCAAACAAATCTGTCTCTACTATTATATGTCCCATGCCCTCTGCATTATGTTTATTGGATACGATGATAATTAAATGTTTAATCCTGTTCACCAAAACAGTGGCTTATTTTAAAACATGCAAGAATTTTTTGAGGACTGAGTAATGTCAGATGTATTATCATTGGAGTACCCAGTTGCAGAGATAAATCTCACACATGCAAAATATAAACCACTTCACTTGAAGGTACAGAATATGTCATTCTCTCTAGCTATGAAAACTCAAAGTTGTAAATCATTTTGTTGACAATCTGTTACATATCTGAGGTAAGAGACAGTCTTCTGGGTTTTGACACTGTGTGGGATTGCAGTTTGACACAGACATTTTGAAGGAACATGCGACCTCCATTTTCAGGGTGGCAGAATTATGTCTAGGTGAACATAAAAGTGATTATCAGAAAGAATTGCTTCAGCATCTACTTCAGCATCCCATCACCCAGAAGAGGGAGTCAGAGCATTTCTCTGAAATGTTGATGTCAACTTAGAATCCTACACAATGGCAACACCCAGACAATTGTCCTATGATCAGCACCTGCCATGTAAGCATGAAAACCTGGTTTGAAACAGAGAAGCATCTCCAGAGGTTTATTAATACATAAATTGGTAACACTGGCAATTTCTGCAGTTAAAACACTTTTGTAATGTAAAGACGACAGCTTTGTGATGTATTTAAGAAATGGTAGAGAAATGCCAAGTCAGCAGATGTTTGAGGATAATACTGTTTTACAGTAATACATTTCAGTGCCTAAAGGTCAAACCTCTGAAAATATTCAAATGCATATGCATTTAGCAAAAAAATAATTACATATTTTTATGACTCAATATTTTTTGTAAATAAAACTGAATATGGCCATGTATATTTTACGGTACCTAAGATGTAAAGTAATCAAGACAACTGATATAATTTTCAATTCTGTTTCACAAGCTAGTATGGTGTTTTTTTTTAAATACTCATAAATCAAACTTTCTGTTAAAAATACAGATAACTTGTTCAAGCAAATATACACTTCCAGAGTTTTTGCTTATTTGTGTATATTTTGTAGAGACTTTGATAAATTAAATTCTCCTATAAATATAAGAAATATGACTGGATGATAGTGAGGGACGCAAGAAAGAAAATGTTGCTTTATTTTATGCACTAGTTCATTGTGTATGTTGTAAGATATCTGCTTGTGAAAGTGGTAAAAATAAAAAGAATCACAGTTCTGAATACTAATTTTCTTTTATTACTATATGATGGCAGCCCTGTAGGTACCTGAGGTGCTTAATCCCATTCCATATATCATGATATCATCAGCTCTGTTAATTTAAATGTACTTTGTACACTACATGTTTAGTACCCATGTGAGGAGACATTCAATTAACCCTTTAAACACAAAGCACAGACTGCTTTATTTAAAGACCCAGTCCATACCGCACTGTAAAAACTTTTCATCTTGGTTATAAAAACCAATCAGTTTATGCTGTAAGTGGCACAAGTCGCTGTTTGTTCTCAGATAAATACAAAACACATAAATACAGTGTGGGCAGAGTGTACAATTGTTGAATGTTCAACTGGTGGTGCATCACATAACCAACAGGCTTTAAAAGGTTAACTGTATTGCGCTATGTTAGATGTGAGAAAGGGTTAATGTACCAAGATTGAAATGTACAGCACCTGCTTAAGATAAGGTTTTGAAAAATGAATTGAATTTATTTGAATTCTATGAATCCCAGACACGTTGGATATAGAACAAGCCAGGAAAATATGGCATACATAGAGTAGTAGCTGCTACAATACAACTGACTGGGCTTAGTTAATCATTCTCTGTTTAGTATTCTTCTACACAGTAGAAGGGGTGAGCATATAAATAATTCTTTAGGCCTGATTTAAACTGTTTAGCATTATCACTTAAATTTTCCATACTTTGTGGGAGATTGTTAACTACTTTTACGCCAGTTCATCTGTTGATGGACAAATGTTGGATTGATGCCATATATGTGTGTCTGTGTGTATCCTTTTTGATATAGTGATAAATTTTATAACTGTTGGTCATGTTACATTTTCGTCTAGTATTTACACGACAGATATAAGAATTTGAATTTATTTTTATTGTCAACCACAAAAAGAGAAGTGACAGTATACATTGTGAGTGAAGAGGTAGAATTTTTAGTCTTAGATAAATCTCTACATGTGTCTCTACTTCTGCATCCTGTCATAACTCTGACTATGTTTTGTATTTTAAAAATTTCTAAAATATGTGAAGAGTTTCCCTAAAATATTAATCCATAGTTCATAATGGAATGAAAATAGATACAGTAAACCATCTTCAATATTTCCTGTGACATACAGGGCTTAACTGATCTCACCGCATAGCCAGCTGCCCTTCATTTGTGTGTAATTTGTTCAATATGAATTTTCAAAGACAGTGTACTGTCTGCAAATATTCCAAGAAATTTTGTATCATAAGCTTTACAAATAAATGTTTTAGCATAATTAATGTCCAGAACAATTTGAGGACTATTTTTAGTTGTGAACTGCATGAAATGGGTTTTATCAAAATTCAGTGAGAGTCTATTGGTTTTGAACCACTTACTGAAGGATGCAAATTCAATTTTTATATCATTTTTTAAATCTTAGAGATTTGAATTGGTAAATATTATATTAGTATCAGCTGCAAATAAAATTGGTTTTGACAATCCATTAATAGTTATTGATAAATCATTTACGTAGAGACAAAAAAATAAAGAACCTAAAATTGATCCTTGTGGACCACTGTGTTTTATATATCTACAGTCTGAAAAATGTATGATAACTGACATTTTTATTTTTTATCTCCACTCTTTGATACCTATTCCTAAGGTATGATTTGATTCATTCATAAGCTTTACCAGTCATCCCATAGAAATTTAATTTTGATAGTAAAATATCATGATTAACACAATTAAAGGCTTACGCTAAATCACAGAAGATCCCTCCCACAATGAATTTGTCATTAACAGCACTTGCAATATCATTAACCCTTTAAATGCCGACTTAAATCCCATCTGCCATCTGCTGGCATTATTAGGAGCTCACCATATTCTACATGTTAGCAGGATAAGGGTTAATTAATTCATAGGTTGCTATTTTGGTTGTTTGATATTTCCTAAATCCCAATTGTTCTTCAACTAATGTGTTGTTATTTAAGTGTCTGAGTAGTTTATTGTACATAACATTTTCAGACTTTTGAGATGAAGTCAGTACAGATAATGGTCTGCAGTTAGAAATGCAGTTCCTCTCACCTTTTTTATATAATGGTTTCACTATAGAATAGTTCAAGCATTGAGGAAAAACATATCTCTAATGGAGGTTCTTCTGCTGATAGTTTGTATGGACCATGCTCATTAGCATTCCAGCCTCCGGTTCAAATCTTGTCCCACAGACCAACTATACCAAAGGACTCTAGCTGTTTTCCTGTTTCTCCTGAACAAATTCCAAAACAACAAGCAACTGCTTATTCATCAGGGTGATCTTATAAACACAGATTCCTGTAGACCAATTTTCTGTATTTATTGCCACAGCATTACAGTCATCATGTTATGTTATACAAGCCAAGCAACCAAAGAACTGTGCACATAGACTACTTTACGCATTACACAGAATCACTTATGGCCACTCAGAAACTGGATTAAACTAAGAAAATTGAACAATGATGGGCTTCCGTATGTATGGTAATAACAGCATCCAATGACCCAATGCATTTCACAGAATTCATTTTGCTTTTCAACATCCTTTTCACTCCAAACTGGATCTCATTTTTATTAATCACCTGATACAAAACACAGACAGAGCCCTCAGACAAGGCAAACATGGTGTTAAGTGCAGAGAGTGAAGCTCTGAATTTTGCACATAAAATAAGTGAAAAAAAAGCAATATACGCTTAGGTTGTGAAGAATTAAGATTCAAACTTCAAAAAAGCAAAGTTAAAAATATCTTCTTATGAAAAAAATATAAAACCGCTACAGGAAGAAAGAAGTGATGAAGGCTCTTGTTCCCAGTCTAACTCGATGAAACACAAGGGTTATTCTAACAATGAGCAGTCTCAATTTCCAGCTTCAAAAGACAGTTGGTTCAATGTCACATCAAATTTAACCAACAAATCTAGAATTATCCATAGTAATCTCATACAATTAATTCCACAGACTGCAAAAAAATTTGAGGTCTTAACTAACCTAAATGAGGATAGTGAATCTTCAAGTGCTTCAGTTGTAACAGACACAAACTCGTGCTCAAGAAGCTTCGGGAAGAAATACCAAGAGAAGACACTAAGCGTGAATAGTTCAACAAGAAAGAGTCACAAAACTATAATGATTGGTGACAGCCATGTGAGAAACTGTGTTACTGAACTTCAACATAACCTATGTGCAAAGTATATGTAGGTAAGTCTCCAGTGTCATAAAACCAGGTGCCAGAATAAATGCAATTGTAAACACTGTGAAAGATAAAATTAAAAAATTGAGGAGTGAAGATGTAATTGTAGAAAGGGAAAGGGCAAATGATATAAGTAAGAATAATACCAAAGTAGCTATAAAGCATGTGTATAATTTTGTTGAGTAAAAAAAAGGAAATACAGTGATAATAAAATCGCCGCACAGACATGATCTTATACCCTCATCTTGTGTCAATAATGAAGTGTTAAAGTTTATCGGGCAAGCTGAAAGAAAATTAAAATCTATAATAATGTAAAAATGTTAGAAACAGACTCAGAAAATACCTTATAGAGCATGGTCAGCATTTGAACTTATCAGGTAAAGAACTAATCTCCAAGAAATTAACCATAGTTATGAATGAATTTTTCACTAAGAAACAACTATCCCCTATTTGTCTGCAATGGAAAGATTCTATCTCTGAAGGACTCAAACGTAGATTATCAAAAACAGAAATAAGGGTAGTAAATCGAGAAGTTCCAGATCCAAATAACTTAGGTGACTTATCCAGGATTTCACACCCTTCCAAATGACAAAGGAAAAATGTAGCATTCAGAAACCCAGATTTTTTATGGACATAACCTATAATCACAAAGTAAATCAAATCAATAGAAGTACTATTTATTTCAAAATTTACCATCAGAATTTAAGAGGATTTGGAAAGAAAGCTTGTGAACTATTAAGTCATTTGCATCCAGACTTACCTCATGTTTTATGCCGAGAGAATATCATTTCAAGTATTCACAAATGAATAAAGTTGATATTGAAAATTATAATTTAGGAGCCTTTATTGTAGACAGCTGTATGAAGAAGGTGGTGTAGCTATTTTTGTCCATAATAGTCTATATTTCTCAAACATTGATATTGGTAAACATTGTGAAGAACAAGATATAGAAATATGTACTGTAAAACTGTCATTTAGTATTTTAAACATATGTGTATTAACACTTTATACAGCCCCTCTGGTAATTTTAGCTGCTTTTTATTGAAATGAAGACTACTCTTCAATTATTATATGCTCGTACTCTACAAATTATTATTTGTGAGGACAAAAACATTAATTACCCAATGGAAAGTGAAAAGATAAACCAACTAGACTTTCATATAACTTAACCAACATTATTAATTTCCCAATGAGAATTCAAAATACCTATGCTACTGCAATAGATAATATTTTCATTGACATATCTTAATTTGAAAGTTACACTACAACTCCTATTTTAAATGGTTTGTCTGACCACGGTGATCATTTATTAATTATTAGCAGTGATTATTCCCATATACCTATATAAAAATCTAAAACTGTCAAGAAAATTAATAAATATATGATATCTGACTTTATTAATAAATTAAGCAACAAATCGTGAGATACCACCTTCAACAGTGAAGATGTCAATGTTATGCTTAACTCCTTTTCAAATATTTATTTAACGATCTTCTATTCCAGCTTCCCTCCAAACGCATGAACTCAGAACTGGTCCTGAGCAGAAATTAAAAACCAACCATGTGACACTTACAAAAGCATCACAAAAGTGTTTTTGCCACTGAAGAAATATGGATGAGGAACTGCATACCTGGTTATGAGCTTCAATATATGATAATAGGTACTGTAATAGATTTCACAAAGAACTATTCAGTGAATTTTTACCATCGCACTGTTAACCCTTTAAACGCTGAATTAAATCCCATCTGCCATTTGCTGGCATTATTAGGAGTTCATCATTTTCTCCATGTTAGCAAGATAAGGGTTAATGCATGTGTGTTTTGTACAGTGACAGGGTTACAGTTTAATATACCCTCCACAGATGTTATAAAGCCTATCAAGTATGAGATGGAGAGGACATGTTACATACACAAGAGATATGAGAAATATAAACAAAATATTGTCATTTTATCCTGATAACCTGAATGATAAAGATACCTTGGGAATATTAACAGGACAATATATCAAATTGGATTTTTGAGAAAGAAGGTGAGAATGTTATGACTGGACTCATTTATCCCAGGATATGGTCCAGTGGCTGGCTTTTGTAAAAATGACAATGAACCCTTGGGTTCCACAAAAGGCAGAGCATTTTGTGCCTTGTTCAGGACCTACTATTATCTCATGCAGACTCTGATCCATGGGGTTTGTCACTTAATATGATGCTGAATTAATAATGGGGAACACTCATGTCCATATTCACACTGTTACATCCTGCTGCATATTCTAGTTAGTGCAGTTTAATATTTATACAGTCAATGCAACAATCTTCATACTCTAAACTATTAATTACAAGAGTACAACACAAAACATTTTCCAACATGGCACATTGTTCACTTCATACCACTTTGTATTATCTACAAAATGATAATAGCTCCATACCGGTAATACATGGTATCCCTTTTATCATGTCCCTGAGCATGGCAGTTTTATCGCATTTAATTAGTTTGTTAGGCCATTTTGTTAAGTACTTGCACAGCTGCTAGGAAAGTTCTGCTGCTGCTCCTCTCAATGTCACATAATAACACAGACTCTAGCTCAAGTTATCAACGACTTCATGTAGTAATTCTAGCACTGAAACTTAGAATCTTTTCTTACGTTCAGAGTTGCCTCGAATTCAAAGTCTGAAGTTTCGAAAGCGAGAGAAATTTTAGATTGTGGGGAAAAAAAGTTTGTTTGCTTTCATTGGTATTCGAGTTTCTCTGCTTCACCGAAAAATTCGGTTTAATCGTTACTAGCGAAGATTACTACTTGTAGCTAGCATCTTAGGTGGTTACAGTAGGTTATGTCGGGCGATTAGGTATGGTCTGTATTTTTGGATTGTATGAAGAGTGAAACGTACAGATTATTTTCAGGAAGACCGTAGTTGACTAAGAAGCAGAATTCCGACTCCTCGTAAGGGAAAAATGGCAGTTAATTGCATTTTGCGTGCTGCTGCAATGAAATTAAAGGGTAAGATAAACAGATGACCGAAATATTACGTAAGAATTGTGTTGTGTTGTGCTGCCAAAATTCACAGTAATGAAAAGCAAAAATTGTCTGAGCTGTGTAAGCAACATTGATACGGAGGTTTGGTTTTGTGATGTATTCAAATTAACCTGGGTGCTTGTTGAAAGGTCTCCAGGTGTTCACACTCACTCCATCAGTCCGAGCAAGCAGAACAAAAATGCGTTGTAGATTTTTTAGTTTTAATTTATTACACCACTCTCTCTTTCTTTTAAACATTACTGGTGCTTTCATTTAGAAGTAGTGTACAGAAAACTGCATTTTACATTTACTATTAGTTTTATGACTTTAGGAACAATTTATTTGCTGCATTGTATTTATTGATAATTCAAGAATCCAATGCTGGTAATACAACCATTGAATATTGAACTTGTCCAAAACATGCATCATTTGAATGATTACTTATAGAACATGTCGTAAGATTAAATCAACATAGACATTCCCTGTAGCCATATACATATTACACCTATGTGTAAGTTTTCAAAGCAGTTATACTCATAAATCTAAAACCTGTATCATATAAGATAATATAGAATCAGTCATCTGTCAGGGTCTACAGTAAGTTAGATAAAATTGACTGTTTGTAAAACCGTGATTACAAATATTTGTTTTTCTTTAAGTTCTTCTCTGAAAAAACATGTCAATAATACAACAAATATAACAGTTGTAATAACGGAAGGGATAAAACTGGTATAAAAATGACTCTAAATAGATGTATATCCTTTTAAATGTCATTTAGATGATATATATCATCACTAAATATAATGATATATAGAGCTTAACATCGTATGCCATGATTAAATTTAATTTTCATTGCGATTGAAGTATTCAACTAAAGTATAACATGAATGCATTTGTAGGAAATTATCGAGGCCTGTTTTAAATTGCTTAACACTACATGATAGGTTCTTTATTTGAGAGGGAAGTTTGTTGTACACCTTAATGCCAAAATAATGTGGTCCTGTCTGATAAAACATTAAAGGTGATGATGTTGGGAAAAGATTGGAGTTGTTCCTAGTTTTGATATTGCGTAGTCAAGAAAATTCCATAAACAAACTTTTGTTGTTAACTATAAACAGGGCTAAAGAAAATATGTGCTATAATGTTAAAGGTAAAATTTTTAAAATATTAAAAAGTTCTTTGCAAGAGTCTCTTGTTCTGGCTCCCATTATAATGCTAATAATTCTTTTTTTCTAATCTAAAAGTTCTATCAAGGTGTGAGGAATTTCCCCAAAATATTATCCCATAAGTCATAATAGAATGAAAGTAGGCATAATAGATCATCTTTAGGGTATCCTGTGATAGAAACAGTTTAACCACTCTAACTGTATAACAGGCTTGGCTTAATTTGAGTGTAATCATATCTATGGCTTTTCCAGGACAATGTGTCACTGATTATTATTCCTAGAAAGTTTAAGGGAGGGTTTGTTTAATTATAAATTGCATGAAATGAGTTTTACAAAAATTTAAAGAAAGCAAATCATAAGAAAACTGTCCATTAACATTTTTCAGAACCATGTCAATAACTTTTACAGAATCATTAAAATTGGAGTTGTTAATTATTACTCTTGGGGATCATCCAAAAATAGTATTATTTTAGGATTATCACTAAAATTTTGATAATAATATATTATGGTTAACGCAATCAAAAGCTTTTTCTAAGTTAAAAAAATACCTCCAACTATTCTTTTATTGTTAAAAGCTTATGATATTTCAAAAATTAAATTATAAAAAGCCTGTACTGTTGATTATTTTGACCTGAATCCAAATTGTTCATTTGCTAAAATATTGTGATTATTAATATGAGTCGAAATCCTTATATGTATGACCTCCAGCAACTTTGAAAATGAAGTTAATAATGAGGCTGATCTCTTGTTAGCCATATTGTTCTTATCACCCATTTTAAAGAGTGGTTTTGTGATAGAGTATTTTAAGTGCAAAGGGAAGATTCCTGTTGATATGGATATGTTATAAATATTCTACATAATATAGAGGAGAACTAATAAAGGGAACACCAATGTTTAATATCTCCATTGAAATTTCATCATATCCCTAAGAATTCTCTGATTATAGAGAACTGGTAATCTCAATTTCTGTAGTTGAAGTATTACTGAATTTTATTTTTGGAGAGGGATTTTTTAAATAATTGTGATAAGTATTACATAGGATTTTTAGTGTTATTATGATCTATTGTATTCTTATTAAAGATGGTGTGAGTAATTTTCTCAGCAGTGGTTAAAATAATTATTAAATGATTCAAAATTGACTTTACAATTACTAATTTTATCACCTTCATTACTCAACAAGGAAATATCATCAACATGAACTTTTTCTCTTGTTGCAGATTTTATAATATTCCATGTTGTATTTACTTTGTTCAATAATATTATCATTTATCACAATTTTTACCCTCTGTATGTGGTTCCCCCACATTGCCATTGATTTAGTTTTTGTGCTGGATATGGTCATTTTGTATTTTCTTGCTATAAGGTTCAGGTGGTATGCCATTGTTTGTAGGTCATCTTCTGACGTGGCCATTGAAATCTGTTTGTCTGCATATAGTATTGTGTTTACTAATTTCCTGTTATTTCATTTGTTTTCCATAAGGAGACATTTTGGAAAACAAATGAATAAAGAAACAAAGTTAAGAATTCACAACATTACAGCTAAAGCAGCATTGAAATTCGGAAGTGAAGCCTGGGTACTGAAGAAAAGAGAGGAACAACG
>Ga0268261_10000646_pt1 | contig 22373 bp, 24 predicted proteins | sample TergutNc150P1_FD_190353 | JGI IMG/M metagenome (GOLD analysis project Ga0268261, IMG submission 190353) | Nasutitermes corniger P1 segment gut microbial community from laboratory colony in Florida, USA - Nc150 P1 (SPAdes) (version 2) | ecosystem: Host-associated > Arthropoda: Insects >...
TTAATACAGATTATCGGTCGTACCGCTAGAAATGCCAATGGTAGAGTTATCATGTATGCCTATTCAACGAGTGATTCAATGTTGGGTGCAATAGAAGAAACCAATCGTCGTAGAGGGATTCAAGAAGCTTATAATAAAGAACATGGGATTGTTCCTACAACCATTAAAAAAGCGATTAGAGAAAATATCCGAGGTATTGAAGTAGAAGAAGATACTTCAGCACAAGAGAAGTTTAATAAGATGACTGCTAAGAAAAAAGAAGCACATATCTTAGTGTTGAAACAAGAAATGAAAGATGCTGCTAAGGCATTAGATTTTGAGCTTGCAGCTGATTTAAGAGATGTGATCTTAGAATTAGAAATGGAATTAAAATAATATTTCCTAGGAAATATACATATAGTAAAAAGGGGAGTTTTATGTCTAGAAAGAATTTAATTGTGGTATTAACGATAATTGTATCGGCTATCTTTTTAGTTATCGCTAATCGTATCACATCATCAAATATGATACGGGTAGACCACGATAATGTCGTTACTTTTCAAAGAGTAACGGTAGAAGATATCGTAAGAGATGATGGATTTGGAGATGTCTTCTTTACATTCTATGATCAAGATGGTAACTTACAAACAGCAGGTATGTCTGAAAATCTTGTTGATAGTTTAGGTAGAGTAAGTCCAGGTCAAAGAATTGTCGTTAACCATGGAACAATGATATTTGCCAGTGAAGGTGTTGATTATGCATTCTTTGATTATGTGAGAATACCTAACTTTATAAAGATTGTATTTGTCTTTTTATTGGCAGTCGTTCTTTATGGTAGAAAGAAGGGACTATTATCAGTAATCGCCTTACTATTAACCCTAGCAGCTTTATTCTTTGTCTTTTTACCTTCGGTATTATCTAGAATGAATGTCTATGTATGGTTAATGATCACTTGTTTATTTATTATCGCATCAACCCTGCTCATTATATATGGACCATCTAAAAAATCATTATCGGCTGGTATTGGAATTGTCATAGGATTAATCATGACAATCATCCTAATGTTTATCACAGAAAGATTCTTACATATTACAGGATTTGGTAACGATGACTTATTCTTTATAAATGCTTCATTACCAGAACATCCTTTAGATATGATAGGTGTTATGTTTGCATTAATTATTCTTGGATCATTAGGAGCTATCATGGATGTTGGTATCTCTATCGCATCTGCGGTATCTGAATTAAAAGAAGCTAATCCTAATGCATCGTTTATTCAGTTAATGAAATCAGGTAATAATATTGGTAGAGATATCAATGGTACAATGGTAAATACTTTAGTACTTGCCTTTATTGGTGCTTCATTTATAAGTATGATCACATTGATTACCTTCCAAAATGATATGTGGGTAGTTATTAATAGAGAGAACTTTATTATTAACTTATTCCAACCTTTAGTAGGTAGTTTTGGTATTCTATTAACCTTGCCAATTACCGCAGCAGTATCAGCTTATGTCTATACACATTTAAAATCTAGTGAAAACTAGATTTTTGTTTATCTTGTAGATAACTTTTAAGTGATAGGATAGATATGTTACAATATCAATTGGAAAAAATAAAGGTGGTAATAATATGAATGAAAATAATTATGAATTAAATAATGATCAGTTAGATGCTAGAGAAGAAAATGTTATGCATTTAATTGAAGCAGATACACAAGATGATATTACTGTAGCAGCTATATATATGTTAGAAGACTTATTAGAAAATCAAGATAAAGTAACGATTGGATATCACCATGGTGAACTAGTAGATTCTTTCTTAAGTGAATTAGCTGAAAGAAGTAAAACTAATGAGATTGATGCTTCTGATATTGTTTTATATAACTTAACAATTAATAATAATACAAAATATGATATTGTCTTTTTAGATTTAGATACACATGGTCATTTCTTCTGGGATATCAATGATTTTGATAAATTAAAAACATCTGATATTTACCAAGCAGATAAAATTGTCCTTTTAACAAGTGGTAGTGATAAAGCTCAGATGATTAAAAATTTATTTGAAGGTTATGAAAATAGTGAGTTGTTCGCATCTTACTTATTCAATCGTGATGAAGTATATGTGATCGCAGATACTCAAGCCTTAACGTTATTAGAAGATGAAGTGAGTGATGAAGATGATCACCATCATGAAGAAGTCTAACCTTTTATTAGGATTACTTGTATTTCTTGTATTAAGTGGATGTTCTTCTTCTAATAACATAAAAAAATACAAAGAAGAGTTCACGGTTATATCAACTAGACATGATCGTGTCACTGAAATAATGAACAATATGACATTAGAAGAAAAAGTAGGTCAATTGTTCTTTGCGAGAATGCCAGTATCTAATGTAAAAGAAGCCATCCAAACTTACCATTTAGGTGGCTTAATAATCTTTGATGCGAACTTAGAAAATGAATCTTATGATTCATTAAAAGCTAAATTATCATCTTATCAAGAAGTAGCTAATATTCCCTTATTTATCGCATCTGATGAAGAGGGTGGATACGTTACTCGTTTATCGAGTCAAAACATTGTAGATAAGAGATTTAAATCACCTTTAGAATTATATAATGCTGGTGGTATGAATGCGGTAATTAATGAATCTAAAAGAAAGAGTGAAACTTTATTAGATTTAGGTATCAATCTTAACTTAGCACCAGTGGTAGACTATACAAGTGATCGAGATTCTTTTATCTTTTATCGAACACTAGGACAATCTTTTGAAAGAACATTAGACTATATCTCTAAAGTAACTAGTACGATGCAAAGTATTGGTGTTGGTTCTACTTTAAAACATTTTCCTGGTTATGGACATAACGAAGACAGTCATTTAGATTTAGTCTTTGATACTAGATCAAGACAAGCTATCGATAAAGATTTACTATTATTTAAACAAGGTATCGATGCAGGGGCTAACTCAATCATGGTATCACATAACATTATTAAATCGATTGATCCTAATTCACCAGCATCAGTATCTAAAGATGTTATCGATATCATTCGTAATGATCTAAATTTCAATGGTGTTGTTATGACAGATGATTTAGATATGAAGGGTATTACTAAATATACAGGACAAAATCAAGCTGCTTTAAGAGCATTACAAGCAGGTAATGATTTAGTAATGACGAGCCAATATGAAAAACAAATACCATATATCATACAAGCGATTAACGATGGTAACTTATCAATGGAAAGAGTCAACCAATCAGTTTATCGTATTCTAGCTATGAAATATGATTTAAATTTATTGAAATAGTATATGAAAAAGACACATATTAAAATGTGTCTTTTTCACTAAACTGGGGGAATTTATGAAGAATATTGTAAGGCTTATGTTCCTTACAATTACTATTCTATATTAAGATTTACTATTTGTATACTAATATGATAATAAATAAGATGTTTATTTTATGTCATTATTTTACTATTATTATCTAAGACAAATATTTAGAAACTTGTTATACTAGTAGTATAGAAAAAGAGTGTGATAATATGAGAAAGCTATTAGTATTATTCATAAGCATCTTCATAATAGGATGCTCCAGCAACAATGCCCAACATAAGACATTTAATCCTATTCAAAACATTGATTTCAGGGTTAACTCAGATGTTGTGGCTGTTTTAGATTACGGTCTAATTGAAACTCTTGGTATTCTTAATGTCACAATGCATGGCATCCCTAAAGATGATTTACCACAAGCAATCATTAATCACTTACAAAGTAGTGCGGTTAATCTAGGTAGATCACAAGATATAAATATAGAAGCTCTTAGAGAGTTAAATCCAGATTTTATTCTAATTAGTAATGAACAACTTCCAATTAAAGAACAATTAGAAGAGATAGGTAAAGTATTAGATTTCTCTTTAGATAAAGATCGATTTATTGAATCATTCTTTGATAACACAACAAGTCTAGGTATCTTATTTAATCGTGAAACACAAGTTTCTAATTTAATATTCCCTATTAAAGAAAATGTTCGTTTAGTTAGAGAATCAAATGTAACCAATCGATTTACTACTGCGATCATTGATGCATCAAGTGAATCTATAAAAATATCGACGAATGAAATGTTGAATAATTTAGTGTATGATACATTTGATTATCATCGTTTTAGTAACCTTGATGTTTCAACTCTATCAAGATACCAACCAGACTTTGTCTTTATTATTGATCATGATAGAAGTATGGATAGAGATCTATACTATAATATAGAAGCTTATTTAAATGGTAGAACATTCTATTTAAATCCAGAGGTATTTAACTTTAATGTTGTTTCTGTAAATAGTGTTAGAGAAATGGTAGATTCATTTAGAAGATAATTAACGATACTTAGGTATCGTTTTTTTATTAGTAAAATAGTATAATATACCTATAACTATGAAAGAAGTGATAATATGTTTACTGCACTATGGGCACAAGATAAAAACTCATTAATTGGAAAAGATCAAAAGATGCCATGGCATCTACCAAATGATTTACAATTCTTTAAAAATAAAACATTAAATTCTAATATTGTAATGGGTCGTAAGACTTATGAAGGTTTAAATAAACAACCATTACCTAATCGACAAAATATTGTCTTAACTAGTGATTCGTCATATAGTCCAGAACATAATGATGTAATAGTACTACATAGTGTAGAGGATGTATTAGAATATGCTAAGTCTTCTAATAAGAAAACTAATATAATAGGTGGAGCTACTGTATACAAGGAGTTTCAACCTTATATCGATGAAATCTATGTTACTAAGATCGATCATGCTTTTGAAGGGGATACTTATTTTCCAGAGTGGGATTTTGAAAACTATCAATTAATTGATGTCGAAGATGGTATTGTCGATGAAAAGAATCTATATCCACATAAGTTTTATCATTATAAAAAGTAAGAACAATACGTTCTTACTTTTTTATCATTTCTAGTACTTCTTGAGTTGATCTTACTCTTGAGATTTTCTTAAATGTCTTTTCTACAGTATCTCTATGGTAGTCACCATCAGAATCAGTCATAGCATCTTCTACACATATAAGGTTATATCCATGTTGGTAGGCTTCTCTAGCAGTAGTATCTACACCTATTGTAGTTGCAATACCAGATAGAATAATTGTATCTATCCCACGTCTTCTTAATTGGGCATCTAAATCTGTTTGATAGAAGGCACCCCAATTATGTTTCTTAACATGTATCACATTACTAACACTGTCATCATTAGCGATATCTAATACAAAGTCAGAGAAATCACTAGGTATGTTGATTGGTGTATTTACATTATCAGTGATTGGTCTTAAGGTTTCACCACCATAATTTTTCACATGTACAAATACAATAAGTGCCTCTGTATTTTTTAGTTGGTCACATAGTAATTGATTATGTTCTAATAATTGTTCAATTGAATATGGTTGAGTTGGTCTACCTTTAGCTGCTATTCCTTTTTGAAGATCAATCATTACTAAGGCAGTTTTCTTTAAATCAAGTATATCTTTCATCTTATCATCCTTTCTATAAAGAAATTTTATCATATTGTAAATTGAATTTTACATTTTAAGCTATAATAAATAATACTAATAGGGTAAGAAAAGAGGGATATTTATGAAGAAGAAAGTGATGGGATTACTGTTAGTATTAGGACTTGCTTTAAGTGCTTGTACTTCTAGTAGACAATTAAGTCAAGAAGAGGCAATTGAAATCGCAAGTGCCCATGTCGCAGGTCTAGGAGTAAGTAATAGTATTGTATACAGTGCTGATTTAAAAAATGAAGGTAGTGCTAATGTTTGGTACATTAATCTATATAGTAATGGTCGTATGTTTGAATACCGTATTGATAAAGATAGTGCTAAGATACTTAAATATCCTACTGGGTATGGTGAACTAGTTAATAAAAAAGTTATTGAATATAACCCAACAAGTGTACGTAATGATACTGTAGAAAATATACCACAATCACAAGCGATTGATATCGCATTAAAGACTGTTCCAGGTGAAGTATTAGAGATTGAAACAGATATTGAAGATGGTCGTTTAGTATGGTTTGTATCCGTCAGAAATAACGATGGAGTACACGAATTGTATATTGATAAAGAAACAGGCGAAATAATTCTACACGAAACTTATTAAATAAGGTATAATATAAGCAATATATAGAGAAAGTGAGAATTATAAATGAGTGAGATTAATACACCACATATTAACCCAACAGGGCCAATTGCGAAAACAGTTTTAATGCCAGGAGATCCTTTAAGAGCGAAATATATCGCAGAAACATTTTTAGAGGATGTTGTTCAATTTAACGAAGTTAGAGGAATGTTAGGTTATACTGGTAAGTATAATGGGAAAGAAATTTCAGTAATGGGATCTGGAATGGGAATGCCAACAATTGGTATTTATTCTTATGAATTATTTACTAACTACAATGTAGAAAACATTATTAGAATTGGTTCAGCTGGTTCTTATGATGCGGATGTGAAACTATATGATGTGATCTTAGCAGACTCTGCTTGGTCTGAATCTACCTATGCGAAAATAGCTGGTGGTTTTGATCAAGATACATTAGAAGCTAGTGAAGAGTTAAATAAACAAGTTGAAGCTTACGCTTTAGAATTAGGAATTCCTATTAAAAGAGGAAAGATACATTCATCGGATGTTTTCTATCGTAAAAACTTTGATGACTACAAAACAATCCATGAAAAACAAGGATGTATCTGTGTTGAGATGGAATCATTTGCATTGTTTGCGAATGCGAAGATCTTAGGTAAGAAAGCAGCATGCCTTCTAACAATTTCAGATTCGTTAGTAACGCATGAAGCAACAAGTGCTGAACAAAGACAAGTATCATTCAATGAAATGATGAAAATTGCTTTAGAATTTGCAGAGTAATATTAAGTAGTGCTTGCACTACTTTTTTTAAATGGAGGTCTACTATGTTTGAAGAAGTTACTGTAGAAAGTGCCTTAGCCGCTATCTATAAAGATTTATTTAATCGAAATATACATTTTTTAAAGAAGTTAAATGCCAGTCATTCAACCCTTTTAATCTTTGATGAGTTATACAATCGTATCGCAGCTAAAAAAGAATTTATGGATTATGTCTTAGATAATCCATACTTAATCTTTAAAGAAGATGATTTATTATGGGTAGATACAGAGATGCCTACTTTAGAAGATTTAACACGTCTAGACAGTGATGATTTCTTTCAAGCAATCATTAACTATATGAGAGCAATCAATATGAAATTAAAGTTAGAATACCTTGCGAGTAAAGATGGTGTTATCTTAGATATTATAGATATCAACTTAAAAATTATGGATTGTTTAACCCATGGAGATGGTCTATATGGAGTCAATGGTCATTTAATAAAAGAAATATACAATGATAAGGATAGAATCTTAAAAGTAAAATTATCTTAATCTATAAATTAGACACATTTTATACTTGAAACAAATAAGTAAATTTAGTATAATTAACAAGCCTTGAAAAATAGGTAATCTTTTATGCGCTGGCAATAGGTTAATCATAGAAGCAATTTTATAGATGGAGATGAAGAAAGATGAATTTAAGTATCGTTGATCAAATTACAAAGAATCAATTAAAAAGCGACTTACCTGATTTCAATTCTGGGGATACTGTTAGAGTACACGTTAGAATTATCGAGGGTAACCGTGAGCGTGTTCAGGTGTTTGAAGGAGTATGTATCAAACGTCAAGGTGGCGGAGTTGGAGAAACTTACACAGTAAGAAAAATTTCTAACGGTGTTGGAGTTGAAAGAACTTTCCCATTACACTCACCAAAAATTGATAAAATTGAAGTTATCAAACGTGGTAAAGTTAGAAGAAATAAATTATTCTACTTACGTGAAAGATCTGGTAAATCAGCTAGAATCAAAGAAAGAATCAGATAATTTTAAAAGGAGAGTGGCAACACTCTTTTTTTGCATGATAAGACAATAATAGATGGAGGCAATTATGGATAAGAAAGAATTGATTATTATAACTGGTCTTAGTGGTGCTGGTATAACTACGGCATCTAATTACTTTGAAAAATCAGGTTATTATACAATCGATAATCTACCGATTAATAATCTAGTCGATGTGGTATTAACTTTAAATGCGACATCTAAGTTTTTTAAATATGCGATATCTTTAAATCCAGCATTGCTTGATAGAAAAAAGATTATTGCGATTATGGGTAAAATCAAATCATTTGATTGGATTAATACTAGAGTTATCTATTTAGATATCGATACACCTACATTAATGAAACGTTACCAATTAACTAGGAAGAAACATCCTTTAACTATTGAGAATGAATCTTTAGAAGTATCGATAAAAGAAGAAAGAGAACGTATTAAAGAGTTTAATCACATGTCTTCTTTTATCTTAGATACAAGTAATCTAAGTGCTAAAGAATTAGAACATAAATTAAGTAGAGCCTTTAAAAAAGAAATACTACCTAAGTTTATCGTAGACTTTGTATCATTTGGTTATAAGAATGGGACACCAAGTGATTTAGATTATATCTTTGATGTAAGGTTTATTCCTAATCCCTATTACATAGATGAACTAAGAGATAAGACAGGTAATGATAAAGAAGTTTATGACTATGTCTTTGCTCAAAAAGAAACCCATGCTTTCTTAGAACATTTAATCCCTTTCTTAGATTATTGTATTAACCAACAAAAGAAAACAGGACGTTCTTATTTAGTTATCGGTATTGGTTGTACTGGTGGACAACACCGTTCTGTAGCCATTACTAACTATTTAAAGAACTACTACCAAGATAAGTACACCTTACTATCGGAGCATCGTCATGCTAAGAAGTAATAAGAAATACAATGTTGTTTGTTTAGGTGGAGGATCTGGGTTATCTCATTTAGCTAGAGGAATTAAGAGTATTCCTAATGTGAATTTAACTTGTATTGTCACTGTTGCGGATAATGGTGGTTCTACCGGTGTATTAAAAAAAGAACTAGGTATACCAGCGGTAGGCGATATACGAAATGTGATCTTATCATTATCTAATGCACCAGATACACTAGATAAAATGTTTGGTTATCGTTTCAATCAAGGGAGTCTAGATGGTCATTCTTTAGGTAATATCATGTTAGCGGGATTGTACCAAGCTAACCATTGTGATTTTGTAAAGACCATTGAATCTATTACAGATGTCTTCAATATTACTGGTAAGGTCTTACCAGCCACTGATCAAGTAGTAGAAATACAAGCGATTATGGAAGATAACACATATATTTATGGTGAAACTTCTATCGGTCAAAAAGAACCCCATAAAAGAATCAAACGTATCTTTTATAATAAGGCGGTTAACGCCTGTGAGTCTGCAGTAGATGCGATTGTAGATGCGGATATTATTATATATAGTATTGGCTCTTTGTATACATCGGTAATACCTAACTTAATCATACCTAAGATTAATCGAGCGATTAAGCAGTCTAAAGCTAAGAAGTTATACTTCTGTAACTTAATGACTCAACCTAATGAAACAGATGATTTTCGTTTAAGTGATCATATCAATGCGATTAATACCCATTTAGGTTTCTCAGGTATTGATACAGTAGTGGTAAACGATCGTAGTTACAACAGTGAAATACTAGCGAGATATTCAGAGGAAAACTCATATCCAGTAGAATGTGACATTGAGAATATCGATGAATCAATCCATGTTTTACCATACGATATCGCCTATATAAGTGAAGAAAAAAAGATCAGTCATTCCAAACAACAAATACGCAAATTATTAGGAGAGGATTTACCATGTCTTTTTCAAGAGATGTAAAAGTAGAACTTTGTCAAAATGACTTGTCCTTTTGTTGTAAAAAATCTTTTTTAAGTGCTATAATTAAACTTAATAGTAATCTTTCAATAAGTAATAATGGGATTAGTGTGAATATATCCTTTGAAAATGTTACCATTGTAAGATATATCTATGAAATAATTAAGGAGTTATACCAAATTGAAACACAGATGGTTATCTCTAAAAAGGTAAAATTAAAAAAAGGAAATATCTATACTTTAAAGATAGTAGATAAGGCTTTAGAAGTTCTTGATGATTTAAAATTAATGGATGGTTTTTCATTTAAACATGACATTGATAAAAAGTTTTCAAGAAGTGAGTGTTGTCGTAAGGCATATTTAGCGGGTTCTTTTGTAGCCGCTGGATCTATAAACTCACCCCATAATTCCAATTATCATTTAGAGATACAATCTCAAGATTTAGCTCATTTAGAGAATATTAAAAAGATTGTAGAGAAACTAAATAAAGGGAATTATCCATTAGATATTAACTTTAAAATCTCACAAAGAAGAAAATCATATATCTTATATTTAAAGTCTGCTAGAGAAATCGTTGATTTTTTAAACTATATTAATGCAACTAACTCTACCTTTAAATTTGAAGATATTAGACTACAAAGAGATTTTGTGAATTCGATTAACCGTATGAATAATATGGATGTCGCTAATGAACAAAAGGTATTTAAAGCCGCAAACAATCAAGTGGATCTAATCAATAAAATAAAAGATACCGTTGGTTTAGATTACTTAGATGACAAAGTAAAAAGTATCGCAAAGCTACGTTTGGATAATCCAGAAGCTAGCTTGAATGAATTATGTGAAATATACAACAGCATATATACAGATAAAATTTCTAAATCAGGAATGAATCATCGTATGCGTAAAATAAAAGAAATTGCTGAAGAAATAAAATTTAGAGGTGAAAATTATGGCAACAAAAACAAGAGTCAAAACTGAAGAGGAATACAATAAGCTACTAGGTAAAGACGAAGAATCAACGCCAATAGAAAAGAAAGTTACGCATGATGCTAGTAAATATTTTGATGAGCTAAAAGGTACTAAGAAGAAAGATGAGAACAATCCTTTTGGTAAATGGCATAAGATTGATGATTTAAAAGAAACGATAAAAAGTGAGAATCCTCGATTTAATGTAGATCAAGTAAAGGCAGAGATTGCTTCTAGTCAAAACAAGGTAGTAACTAGTAATACGATACCTTTAGATACAATTGTAGAGCCTAATAAAGAATATAAAACAATTGCGGATAAAAAAGTAGATGAGTTACATAAATTAAATAATACAACTAGTATTCCGGTTATTGATACTGAACAACCAGTTGAAACAGATGAAGCTAGTGATATTGAAATTATTGAAGCTCCTAAAGATGAAACAATTGTTCCAGTTATAACACAACCAGTTGTTGAAGATTCTGCGATACCAGTAGATCTTATGGGTGTGATTGATTTAGATAATACACCATCTACTATATCTAGTGGACAACCATTATTTAAGGAAGAAACTCCAGTAGCTGAAGATGATTTAGAATTAACACAACCACATGACTTTACGCAACAAAATGAAGATTTCTTAAACTTAATAAAAGGTGATTCTCAACCAGAAGAGGTTGTAGCTCCTCTTGTAGAAGAACCTGTTGTAGTTGAAGAACCACAACAGGTAGTTGAACCAGAAGTTGTAACTCCAATTGTAGAAGAGCCTACTCCAGTAGTAGAACCAGTTATTGAAGAACCTACACCAGTGGTTGAACCTGTAGTAGAAGAACCAACTACTCCAGAAGTAACTACTAATCCATTTGATACACCAAGTCAACCAGTATCAACCAATCCATTTGATACACCGACGCAACCATTATCTATTGATGACTTATTTAATACAGGTCAAACAGAAGATGATACTGATGGTGAATACATCAATAACAATACAGGAACTAATTTATTAGGTGATTTAAATGATCAATTAGGTAAATTAGAAACTGAAGTTAAAAAAGATGATACAGGTAAGATTACTTATCCTGATCAAACAGAAACAATTACAACGATTAAACAACCTGATACTACTAGTGATATCTTTGCGAATACGAATCAGAATTTATTTAAAAAAGAAGATACTAATGAATTAAAGAATATCTTAGATGAAGCATTAGGTACAGATAGTAAAAAGAAAAATGATCCAAGTGATACAATAGAGATCACTAGTGATGAAAATGAAACTAAGAAGAAGTTTAATCCAGACATTATCATTAATATCGCATTAATCGTAATGATAATCGTTATCTTCTATTTACTATACCAGTCATTTAGTGGCTAATAAAACACTTGAAAAAGTGTTTTTTTTATATTTAGATATCTAATAATAAAAAAATATTTTAGTACAAATTCATTTTGTACATACTTTTTTGTTGACAGGGATAATGCTAAGGTATATAATATAGTCGTGGTACAAAACAACATTGTACATTATTTAGAAAGTGGTGATTAAAGTGAATGAAATTAAATTAGGTGAACTTGCGATTTTAAAATCAGGTACGAATCTGTCTCGTTTATCTAAAGAAGACCAAGATACTTTAAGTATTTATAGGGGTGAAGATTTTGATATAGATCAAGCTTATCCTTACTATGAAGAAGATGTCAATGCATCAATTAATGCGAATATTCTTCAAACGAATGATTTAGTCTTTAATACTGCCACTGCTAAGGCTGTATTAGTAAGTAAGGAAAGTATTGGTAAAACATTAATTCATACCTACGTTAAAATAGCCTGTCAACATATAGATCCACGTTACCTTCTATATTTACTAAATGAAGATGCTTCAATTAGAAATATAATAGAGGTTAATAGAGAAGGGTCAAACGTTGTTAAGAGATTTCCGTTAAAGAAACTAGAACAACTAATGATACCTAATATCGATTCTCATAGCCAAGCTAGAATAGGAAAGGCTTATCTAGAATTATTAAGCTTGTACCAAGCTAAGTTAAAGGAAGCTGATTCTTTGAAAGAACTTGCTATTGAGAAGATAAACACAAAAATAAGAAAGAAAGAGGACAATTAATGAAAGTCGTAATCGTAACAGAAGAAAAATCAAACAAAACATTTAAAGGGGAAGATAGAATGAGAGAATTACAAAACAGAAGACATGCATGTGGTAAAGGACCTAAAGGTCAAGGAAGAAGATTTGAAGGTAGACATAATCAAGGTCCAAGATTCAACTCTGAACAAAGATTAGTATGGAATGAAAGAAGAATTGGATTATTAAGAGATTTAAAAGGACAAGTATTAGCTTCTAACTTATCAGAAGAATCTAAAGAATTTGCATATAAAGTTATTAGAAAAGAAATCAAACGTTTTAAAAACAATGAAAGACCAACACATCCAATGGTTCGTATGAGTGACAGAGAGATGTCATTACCGGGTATTATCACTAGATTAGATATTAAAAAAGCTAGATTAGCTTTCGTTATTGATGAAGTAGTTACAAGTGATTTAGATAGAGATGCGAAAAGAAGATTAGTAAGTTTATTATCAAGAAAAATCGATAGATTCAGTATGAAAATCACAATGATTGAACGTCGTATGGATCGTATGAATGATATGCTGACTGTTAGAGAAGACGTACCTAACGAATTTGATACTGCTAAAGATATTTTAGTTGCTATCGCAAACGTTGATAAACAAATTCGTGATATTGAAACTTCACAATTAAAAGAATTAAAAGAGAAACGTCGTCAATTACGTCGTAACATAAGCAATTTAGTAAGATAGTTACTTATTTTATTAAAGAAAATAGTATATAATTATAAGGTAGTTAATCTATACTTATAACAATCACACAGATCTATTGTTATTTGTACATACAAATAATGATAGATTTTTTTATACAAAGGGAGTGAGATAATGAATAATAGAGATAGAGTAAATAGAAGTTTTCCTGGTTCTAATATTCGAGCATTTACTAGGGAGATAAGACATAACTACCCATCTCAATATCAAAACTATTTAAATGCCTTTATCGGTTTACTAGTTTATGATTACTTGATATTTACTGGTAGGATAAAATATACTGAACTAGAAACAATAGAAGAAATTCATCAATTAAATGATGTTTATTTAGAATTCTCACTGTATAAGGAATACTCTGATGTATTTAAATCATTTTATAATAACTTAAAAATATTAGATGAATCTACTTTTCCAATACTAAAAGACTTTATAAATATATTAAAACAATCTAAGATTAGAAATCCTAATGAATACCAACTAATCTATAATTCGATAAATAATAGTCAACCAATGAGAAGAGATTCTATGTCTAAATCATTTGCAGATGATTTTATCTTTAATCTAGTAAAAGAAAGAAATACTAATATAAATAATATCTTATTAATAGGATATTCTAATATTAGAAAACTACAACTATTATCTAGAGATACAAATATAAATATAGATATATTAGAATCTAGTTTAGATCAAAGAATCAATATACAAATACAAGCAATCTTATTAGATATAAATATCAATAATATTCACTTTATTGAAGAGATACATCCTAATAAATATGATTATATCTTCCAACACATACATTACAATGATACAGTAGAACAGTCTCAAGTAATTAATGGTATTACTAAACAAGGTAGTCTTTTTATACTAGCAGATTTATATTTTTCTAAAACATCTTCTTTAAATGATTTATTAAGAACTAACAATCATTTAGAAAGAGTCATCTACTTATTTGATAATTTGAATATCTTAGAATTAAATGAATCTAATGATCAAATTGAACTAATAGATCTAAGTAAAATGAATAAAAGAGATATACATTCAAGATACTTTTATGAACAAATAAAAGATCTACTAGATAAAAATGAACATTTAGTAAAAACAATAAGTCCACAACAATTAGAAGAAAACGAGTATAATATGAATCGTGATTTATATTTTGTAGATATGAATCAAACTAATACTAAAAGTATTAGACAATTAGAAGATGAATATGATGATCTAAGAAGAGAGAATGATATGAAAACAAGAAGACTTCTTAGAGATTTAGATAGTCTATAAAAGGAGAGTCTCAATGAATAAAAAAGAATATGATCATTTAGCTGGTCTACTAGCACAGAATGTTATTACGAAAGAAAATTTTGATAAACTTACAAGTGATTACGATCCTACCGATTTAAGTGAAGTATATGAAGTTGAGGTAGTAGATAAAGATTTAATCCCTATAAATAATAAACCAGTCAATAAGAATGAATTCTCTTTTGATTTTTCAAACTTTAACAGTTTAAACTTACAAAAGATTATCATCATTGGTTTAAGTATTATCGGAATGATTGGTACATTCTTACCTTGGTTTCGTGCTTTAAACTTTAATATACCGAATGACTCTACTGAAAAGTGGATAATATTCTTTATTTTCTTAGTAAGTTTATTAGTATCACTAGTAGGTAAACCAAGTGATTGGTTAAATCAAAAACCTAAAATTATTACGATTATCACAGGTGTTTTAGCTACATTAATTGCTTTTGTTGCGAAAACAAACTTTATGTCTCAAGCAGATAACTTATGGATATTTGGTAATGCCTTAAGTTTAGGTAGTGGTTTATATATTATTATTACTTGTGGTATCTTAATTGTATTAACTGCATTATTTGGTCATTTTATTAAGAAAAGAGGTTAAATATGAGAAAATTATTTAGTTTAATATTAGTAGTAGCTTTAGGATTTGGTGGATGGTTCTTCTTTATTAGAGAAACATCTAGTACTGATGAACAATTCTTAAAAGCTGTATCTAGTGGTTTAGAAGCTAGATGGACTTACCAAGAAGAAAATCCATTAACATTAGATAATCAAAATGATGTCTTATTAACTTCAGCTAGATTAGAATTAGATAAGATTCAATCTTTCTCTAGTAAAACCTTTGAAAATGCAGAGTTAGGTCAACTAGCTAATGATTATATAGTAGCAGTACAATCTCAAATAGAATCATTAGAATCATCTAGATTTGCCTTTGGTATCTTTAATGGATCTGCTTTAGATCGTTTAGTTATTGTCTCTCAATTAGTAAATGATTATAACTTACAAGTAAGTGAAGCAAATACAACTAACTTAAAAAGTATGGCTTTACAAGGACAAGCAGTTATAAAAACAAGAGAATTAATGTCTAACTTACCAATAGGACAAGCTAATGATCAAATTGCATCTTTATTTGAAAGCTTTACTAATGGCCAGTTTGGAAGTAACAATGAATCATTCTTCACATTCCTACAAGATAATTTAAATACTGATACACTTAGAGAAACTGTAAATAACTTCTTTGGAGGAATCATTAATCATTTTAGACCTAGTGAAACTAACTATGATTTAAGAGATTTTGCATTGTAAATATAAATAAAATGACATTGAATATCCAATGTCATTTTTTTATGTCTTATTGAGTAGTTAAAGTATAGATAACGTTAGCTGCTTTCTCCATATCAGAGATTTTAATAAATTCTTCTAAAGTATGTACTTTACTCATACCACAAGAGAAGTTAACACAATCTAATCCTTTTTCATAGTAAATATTTGTATCAGAACCACCACCAGTAGATGTGATAATAGGTTCGTGACCATGAGTATCAAATGATTTTACTAACTCAGTAATAATATGTGCATCTTTAGGTACGTTTAATGGATTGTATTTTCTTTCTCTTACAATATCAACCGTTCCACCATTTTTAGCTGCTGCTTTTTCTAACTCTTCAACCATATGATCTGCTTGTTTTGTTAACTTATCAACATTTAATGAACGACACTCACCTTTTAATTCTACAGTTGGTGTAATAATGTTAGTAGCACCACCACCATTGATATAACCAAAGTTGGCTGTTGTTTCTTCATCAATACGGTATAAGTTCATATTTGAAATCGCATCAGCTGCAATTTGAATTGCTGATACACCATTCTCTGGTTGTAACCCAGCATGTGCAGGTTTACCATTGATTGTAACAGTGATTGTTTCTTGAGCAGGTGCTTGATTAATAATAGTACCGATTGGTCCACCTGAATCTAAGATAACACCTTCTTTAGCTTTAACTAAAGATAAATCAAATACCTTAGCTCCCATTAATCCAACTTCTTCACAAATTGAAATTAAAGCTTCAATTGGTCTTGATTGAACATTGTTTTCTTTTAAAGAACGCATAACTTCAACAATAATCGCAAGACCTGCTTTATCATCTCCACCTAAGATAGTCGTTCCATCTGATTTAATGATATCTCCATCAATAATAGGTTTAATTCCAATACCTGGAACAACTGTATCTAAATGAGAAGATAAGAAGATAGGATCCTTACTAGAATCACCTGGGTATTTAATTAATAAGTTATAACCATTTGATCCAATTTTATCACCGATTTCACTTTTCACAACTTCGAAACCAAGTTCTAACATTTGTTTTGATAAGTAATCACACATTTCTTTTTCATTGTATGATTCACTATCAATTTTGACATAATCGATAAAATTATCAATCATTCTATTTGTATTAATCATTGTAAATCCTCCATAATTTTAATACCTACATTATATTCTTTTTAAATGACTAATACAAATAACTTAGTGTTTTTTGATTATATATTAATTATTTATATAGTTTATTATATGATATAATACTTTAGATATATAGAAGTTAAAGGATGTGAACACATAATGGAAGTGATTTTAGATAATATCCATATTCATTATGAGGAAATAGGTAAAGGTCAACCAGTTATTATTATGCATGGTTGGGGACAAAATACAGAGATGATGTATTCAATCGTGAATAGTTTAGATCATGATAAATACCATATTTATAATATTGATTTACCTGGATTTGGTCAATCAGATGAACCAAATACTGAATATACAATAGATGATTATACTAACTTTTTAAAAGAGTTTATCAAGGTTAATAAGATTGATAATCCTATCTTGATAGGACATTCATTTGGATGTCGAATTTCAATTAATTATGCAGCACAAGGTAATCCTGTAAAAGAGATGGTATTAACAGGAGCTGCAGGTATAAAAGATAGAAGAGGTTTATCTTATTATGCGAGAGTATACTTTTATAAGTTTTCTAAGAAATTTATTAATTTTCCATTTTTAAAACATTATGTTTTAGAAGCAATGGAAAACTCTGGTAGTGAAGATTATCGTAATTCATCAGCTACAATGAAAGCTGTCTTGAGAAATGCGGTTAACTTTGATCAAAGTGACATGTTACATAAGGTTAAATGTCCAGTCTTACTAATCTTTGGTTCTAACGATGAATCAACACCGGTATGGATGGGTAAGAAAATGGAAAGTGAAATGGAAAATGCTAAGTTATTAGTGTATCCTAATGGAAGCCATTATGCATATTTAGAATACATCGATCAATTTAGTAAAGATATGAATGAATTTTTAGAAGGTGGTGCTAACTAATGATTGAATTAATATTAGTTGTTGCGATAGGTATTTTATATACTTATTTAGTTAGTCGTTTCTTAAAAGTATGTCTTCATATGTTCCAACAAAATAAATATGAATTATTTAGATTACGTATGTGGGAAAAAGATAATGTAACAAAGACATATCCTATGTATATTATGGTTACTTGGTTCTTTATTATATTACTAACGATATTTATACCTATTATGGAGATAAGATTATTTATTATCTTAACCATACTAGCATTACAAATATTAAACCAATTTAATAAGAATAAGAACCAAGCATTTATACAACCATTAAATGTTACTGGTCGTGTTAAAAGACAAATTATTGTATGGATAATCTTATATGTATTATTTGGATTGTTAATCTATAAGATACATACCCATTACTTAGTAACTTTATTACTACTAGCAGGGTTCCATATTTATCAAATGTGGATTATCAAGTTAATTGGATTGATTACACAACCGATTGAAACTTACTTTAAAAGAAGATTTATGTCTAAAGAACAAGCTAAGTTATTATCTTATAAAAACTTAATAAGAATAGGGATTACTGGTTCTTATGGTAAAACATCTTCTAAGAATATGATCTTTGATGTTTTATCAAAAAAATACTACTGCTTAACAACACCAGCTTCATACAATACGCCACTAGGTATTGCTATGACAATTAGGGATTTACTACAACCGATTCATGAGATCTTTATTTGTGAGATGGGTGCTGATAAAGTAGGAGATATCAGTGAGTTATTTGATTTTGTAAAGCCTGAAATAGGCATTGTAACATCGATTGGGCAAGCCCATCTAAATACTTTTAGAACACAAGAAAACATCATTACTGAAAAGATGAAGATGATTGAAATGTTAGATGAGAATGGACTTGCGATCTTAAATAAAGATGAAAAGTTCATTAGAGAATATAAAATTACGAGCAAAGCTAAACAAATATGGTATGGTATAGATAACGATGCGAATATCATGGCAAAGAATATTAAGTATGATCAAGATGGAACATCATTTGATGTATCTATTAATGGTGAAGATGTTCATTTTCAAACTAAGTTATTAGGTAAACATAACATCTATAATATTCTTACTGCTATCGCATTAGGGGTACACTTTAATATACCAATTAAAGAGTTACAAAGTGCCATTAAACAACTTAACTATACACCACATCGTTTAGAAGTTAAGAAACAAAAAGATTTTACTTTAATTGATAATGCTTTCTCTTCTAATCCGGTATCATCTAGAATGTCATTAGATGTTTTAGAGAAGATGCCAGGACAACGTATTGTGATTACACCTGGTATGATTGATTTAGGAGCTAAACAAGCTTACTATAATAAAGAATTCGGTAAGTATTTTATTAATAAAGCAGATATCGTTATCCTAGTAGGACGTAAACAAACCAAACCAATTTATGAAGGTTTAGAAGAATCTGGATTCAATATGAAAAATGTTTATGTGGTTAATAAAATATATGATGCCTATAACATTATGAATAAAGTGAAACAAGTGAATGCATTTGTATTACTAGAAAATGATTTACCAGATGCATTTAATAATTAATAAATAGAAAGAGGTGATTGTAATGAGTGTTAATATCTTAGCATTTTTCATTACGTTAATCGCCTCTTTAATTTTAGTACCAATTGTCGGTAAAGTGGCTTTAGATTTAAATATCGTAGCTCGACCTAATGCCCGTAAAGTACATGAGAAACCTACACCAGAAATGGGTGGGCTTGCGATATATTCAGCTTTTATGTTGGGTTGTCTATTTGTCTTACCTGTCGATCGTCAGTTTATGGCCATGTTGATAGGTGGATTTATTATTGTTTTATGTGGTGTTATCGATGATATGGTTGAAATGCAGGCACGATATAAATTACTTTTTCAAATCATAGCCGCATTAATTGTGATCTTCTATGGTCAAATTAACCTAGGTAATATCAATCTACCTTTAGGTATCCGTATTGAATTTGGTGGTATCTCCACCTTTATCACAATCCTATGGGTTGTTGGAATCACCAATGCGGTTAACCTAATCGATGGTTTAGATGGTTTATGTGCCGGTGTATCAGCAATCATCCTCGCAACTTTTGCGATGTTAGCTTTCTCTATGGGAAGAATGGATATTGTTTTAATCTCACTACTTCTTTGTGGGGCAATTATAGGTTTCTTATTCTATAACTTTAACCCAGCATCTATCTTCATGGGTGATACAGGTGCCTTATTTATAGGATTTATGATATCAACCATCTCCTTATTAGGATTTAAATCATCAACCTTCTTTACATTAGGACCAGCCATCTTAATCTTAATGATTCCAATTATGGATACTATGTTGTCGATTATTAGAAGGAAGGTCAAAGGTGTATCTTTCTCTACACCAGATAAAGAACATTTACACCATACTTTAATGTATAAGTTACATCTTTCTCAAATAAAAACAGTCTTAGTTATCTACTTAATTACCTTCTATTTCTCACAAGTTTCTTTTGTTTATATGTTGAACAAGCGTGCTGCTTTAGATATGTTGGTAGGAATATTTATTATAATAGAATTATTCGTAGAGAAAACAGGTATGATATCTAAGAAATATCGTCCAATTTTAAATATTGTAGATCGTATCGTTAATCTATTTAAAAAAGAAAGAAGGAATAATGATGAGTAAAGTCGCATATATTGTAGATTCTTCTTCATGTATTAGTGAAAAAGAAGCTAAAGATAGAGGGTATTATTTCTTACCACTTCATGTGATTATTGAAGGAGTGGACTATTTAGAAGGTTCTAGTTTAGATTTAAAAGTATTGAAACAAGCATTACTTGATAAAAAGAATGTTTCAACTTCACAAGCTAGTCCTGGAGAAATTATCCAATTATTAGAACAAGTTAAAAAAGATGGTTATGACAGTGCCGTTTATGCGGGAATATCATCTGGATTATCTAAGACTCAAGAAACTGCGAAATCAGCTGCTAAGACAGAAGATTTTGATTTATATGTCATTGATACCTTAAGTGCTGGTAATACGGTAACAATCGCCCTAGAAAAAGCGAAGCAATTAATAGAAGAAGGTATGCCTGTTAAGGAAGCGGTAGAGAAAATTAACAGTGAAGAATCTTTAAAAAATAAGACCTTTGCGATTATGACTGATTTATCTTATGCTGCTAAAGGTGGAAGAATTACACCAACTGCAGCTGCCTTAGGAAACCTATTAAAAATAACACCACTTTTATACATTGATTTTAATCAAGGTGGTAAGATTGATATACTAGAAAAAGTTAGAACATCTAAGAAGGCTTATAAAAGATTAGCTGAGTTAATCTTAGAAGATGTAGATGATATTTCTAACTATGAAATAGAGGTCGCAGACTTCTATGGTAAAGATCAAAAAGATGGTGTCATCAAAGCAATTAAAGAGCTACAACCTAATGCCAAGATTACTGAATCATCACTTTCCGCAACTATTGGAGTACATACTGGTACTGAGTCAATTGCCGCATTTATTGTCGATACTAGAAACTTAAATAAGGGAGATAAATAATATGAAAATCGCATATATAGTAGATAGTGCTTCATTTCTAAATGAACAACAAGCTAAAGAATTAGATTTATTCTTTATACCTTTATATATTCTAATTGATGGAGAATCTTTTAAAGAGGGTGTTAACTTAGATAGAGAACACCTATATAAAGCTTTAGAAGAAGGTAAGTCAGTTTCTACGTCACAAGCTAGTCCTGGTGAAATTACAGAAGTTATTGAAAACTTAAAATCATTAGGATATGATACTGCGGTATATTCAGGTATTGCTTCTGGATTATCAAAGACCCAAGAGAACTTTGCGAATATCGCTCGTATGGAAGATTTCAATCTACATGTCATCGATTCTAAGAGTGTTGGATATGCCCAATTAAATTCAATCCTACAAGTTAGACAAGATGTAGAGAAGGGTGTATCAATAGAAGATGCGATTAAATCATTAGAGCCTGCTATTGAAGAATCACAAACAGTCATCGTTGTTGGAGATTTAGATCAACTTGTAAAAAGTGGACGTATG
>Ga0268261_10000647_pt1 | contig 22371 bp, 7 predicted proteins | sample TergutNc150P1_FD_190353 | JGI IMG/M metagenome (GOLD analysis project Ga0268261, IMG submission 190353) | Nasutitermes corniger P1 segment gut microbial community from laboratory colony in Florida, USA - Nc150 P1 (SPAdes) (version 2) | ecosystem: Host-associated > Arthropoda: Insects > Digestive...
CGTAGTCAAGTCTGAGTGGAAACTCAGACTTGACTACGGCCGGTCACCACATGCGTAAGTAAACCAGAGGCTGCAAATGCAGTTAGAGCTCTTGATGATAAGCGGTATGCCGCTCGAAACATGTTGAGTTGTCAATGAACAGTGGAATAATAAATTCTGTTACAAGGTTGCATCTTGTTGGTTATTTCTACTGAAGCAGTTGAATGTCTACTCTTTCCTGTCTTTAAAGGTCTATTTTCTACGTTTTGCCAAGTATAAATTCCGGGAAATTGTGGGGCATTGAGCGATAAGTACTTCGAATGTTACTTGGTATCTCAGCAAGGAAAAAGGGACACCAGGGACAACGGAATTTATTGCTGTTAGCGAACTATTACTGGACAGTAACAAGAGTTGCTCCAGGACTTATGTACAAGGTCTGTAAATAAAGTAATGAGACTGATTCATTATAACTCTGCACTTACTTTTAAACTACAAATCGAGTTTGTGCCCTTCAAAATAGTTCCCTTGGGAGGCTACACACCTCTGGAGACGTTGTTCCCACTCTTCGTAGCAACGCTGGTAGTCGCTAACCGGAACTCGTATGTTACTATCAATATACAAAAATATACTAACTAAACGTTCTTAGAAAGGACTTGTTACAAAGTGGATAGTTTGTAGGAAATATAAAACTTTGGGAATCTATATTCAGGACTATCTTCTTTTCCCTTTGTACTGTATCTTGTAAAGTCTTTACGACCACAAAAGTTTAGAGTTCTGTTTCCTAGACTTTAAAACGTCGCGGTCTAGTAGATGGTTAATGGGAATTCAAAGGAAGATAATTCCTGCCTCAATCCAAATCGAATAATTATCCTATTGGTTCTGAGGCAGCCTGTAAATTGATTGCGCAGACGTGAACAAGGAAAGTTAACCGAAGTTGACATCGACTTGTTGTGTTTTTATCAAGGGAATGTGCACACGTTTGATAGAGTTGTTTTGACGGAATATAGAAAAAATCGAAAAAAGGTTGATTCCTTAATTTTTATAGCTATCTATGTTCGGCATCTACCAGAGGATGTCAAGGAAGATGCAGGCTTAACATACGATATATTTGCCGTGCTAGGTGAGATAATAAAATAAGACCCTGTATTTATGCATCCCGTAAGTTCTGCAACCGGTGACATCAGAAATAATTTTCTCAAATTAGTGAAGTGCTACATCACACAACAGGTATATGTACGGATGGATTGAAAACATATGCATAGCACACAGAAGACATTGTCAACAGGTAAGTCACATTATGGCAAAAACCCTGCTGAATTTAATTGAAAAAGAATTTTTCACTCTTAAATCTTACCATTCACAAAACTTGATAAAATACAACTTTAAAAGTAAGCGTGTTTATGCTAGCATTTAAAGTTATATTTTCCAGTTTCTCTGTAGAAATACATTTTCAAATACTCCAAAAATATTTCTTCAAGACTCTGAACGTGCAGTAACCGTACGTTAGGCTACGAATTTGAAGTAACTTAACAGAACATAGCCTGGAGCAAGAAAAAATATATCCATGCTTTATTGGAGTAAATTTGAAATTGAGATATATATGTTGGCTATGATTTTTTCTCGAGGAATTTGTACTGATATAAGGAAGTTCCTTATTTATGTGACAATCGCAGTAATATACATTTATGTCGAACAAGCAAAAGTGGCACTGCATATCAATCACTATATTCATGAAGGGTAACGCCTCTCTATATGTACTGTGCTTTCCGTATAGTAACCTGTCACTTTACGCTCTAATTAGCAGATACAAAGACTTAGAAAACCACATTTTTTGGGGGCGCTACAACGGAAATCGTCCCTAAGCCGCCTTTATTCAGATAATTCTATATCACACGCAATTAGATACACACAACCCTTAGTAGTTCTTCGAACAAGTGACCAGTCCGTAGCAGAGGACACTACCTACACAATATCAAACAAACAAAATACACGAACACCCTGCCCTCAGAGGAATTGGAACCCCTGTTTCCAACAATCAAGTGGCTCCCGACCCACGCCTTCGATCGCAAGGCTGCTAGGATCCGACCGACTAAACTACGCATGCTTAAGTTTTATCCGTAGTAATTTACTCATAGAGCCATATGGACATGCATATATATATTTGTGTGTGTGTGTCTAACGTCTTCTACCTACTCACTGTAGGTGTAGAAGATTACTGTTACACGTAATCACATTCAATGGGACGTACACAATCGGCTGATATATTCATAACCTGCCCAAAATCGGCTCTGATTCGAAGATGACAATTGTTTGTGTTATGTTTACCTTAATAGAGATAAAATTAACAGCATGTTGAAGTAATGTTATAACACAGAAATTTGCATCGTGATTCTGCAGACTGATCGCTTTAAGCAATAAACGGATCAAAAAACACCTACACGTAGATCGAATTATGCACTACAAAAATTAGTTGCCTTCTTACTTAATATTAAATTAGATAGACAAAAGAAACGAAACAATTTTATACTTAGCAGTTTATGTATGGGTCTATGTTCACATATATTTGGAACACGCAATGTCACTCTTTCAAATCCAGGAGACTAGAATGAAACGTGTGGTAAAAAGGAGACTTAAAAACTAAAGGGCATTAGCTGTTTAATGGACGTTCAGAACGTTAACATACAGGGTGGCAACATGTCTTATTACCCTGCAGAAATATTCATATTTGTGCTACAAGTTATTCTTCGTACAACTGCAGTAATATCAGACATTGTTACAAATTGTACAACAAACGACACGAGCATCAATTTTCCAGAGGATTCATTTGTGCTGCATTATTCTCATGACAGATTGCAGGTCTGCGTCAAATTCTATGAGACATTTTCCGGAGTACTTGTGGAGTGACATGTTTAAAAATAGGTTTCGCTGCTTGTTGAAAGTCTTCAAGTATTTGGTAGCGCTGCTGTACAACATTACGTTTTAGGAACCCTTAACATTGAATTACGACACAGTGACGGATCTGGGCATTGAATTGAATATGCAAGTTGAGCGGGCAGCACAAGTGACTCACGGTGAATCACCAGTCACTGTAAACCTCACAAAGATATTCCCTAACAGCAGGTGTGTAATGTGTCATTTTCCCATCCAGTTAGATCCACAAATCTTTCTTAATACTGGGTTTTTAAAGTTGTGGCACGAATCAGTTTTGCAGCACTTCCTGGTACATGTGCTGATTAACAGGACCATCAAAGCAGTTCGGTCCGAACAGATAAAGACAACAAATCTAAGAAGCGTAAATACCCCTCAACCCGAGGTGAATAACCTTCACAAGAATGCCAGGATCAACAGGATATAGCACGTAGTCAACGTATGACATTTTAATAGCAAACGAAAGCACATCAATATTTTAATTGGTACTGAAGAATTTTTAACCAACACAATTTTCTTAACTGACATTTGTCTTTTTAATATCTCTTTTAAACTTAATATATCATTTAGCACACAGCATTATAATACCACTTTTGTAAACAGTTCGGGATCCCAAAATGTACTGTAGTCAAATGAACCTGTTCATATGTGAGGCCTGATGATGGTCCGGTTGGGCCAAAACATGTAGCCTAGTGGATGCTTTTTAGAGTTGTTAATAGATGGGTTAGATGAATGTATATACATTATTTTAGTCTATATTATAATTGTGAAGGAATGTTTTCCACTTCCTCCAAATAAAGCAGTTTCTCCTCCGAACAGAACTCAACCTTACTTAATAGACAACTTGATATGGTACATTCATGGCTAAAGAAGACATTTCCGCTTTTCGGAAACGTGTTAATTGTCTGACTCGTCCTTGCACATGCATAACATCTGCGATTTTAATCCATTTCGTTTATATACTGAATGAGCACTGGTCAATGAGTTTGTAAATTTAAGTCAACCTTCACTTTCTTCTGCATTGTCGAACGCGATATATGAACTTCCATGTTTTGGTAACGGGTGAATTCACAAGAGTTTCCTAGACAAATTCCGACTGTCACCGGTATTTTGTTTAACTTCTAATTCTTGAATTTAATTTTATGGTTGCTCTTGCCAAATATTTATGCTCCAATCGCAGTAGTGTCTTCTATGGAAGGGTTTTTTTTAGCCGAATTTTTGTTGGAAAATTTCTCACGCATGATTCATTGTCTTCGGTTTGTGGCTGCTCGTGTTTCCAGACACGCAAAACAATTCTTTGTTCAAACGTGTAATTGCTCTTATCATCCACGATTTCTATCATATTAACTGCAAAAGAAAAAGAAATTAGATGTTGCTCACATTTCTACAGGTGTAACAAGACATTTTGGTCGCTCTGTAGAGTATTTCTCTGCCTTATTTTGAAGTTTGCACACATTTTGCCTCATCCTCTTGCAGTCATACTCAACTATCGCTTTGCTGTAAACTTCAATAATATTTGCAACTTCTAACAACCAAATTCGGATCACAACTATTTGGCATTTTTTCTATATATATATATATATATATATATATATACATATCATCAGGCATACTGCTAAAGTAAACATGACATAACATAAAGTCTTAACATTCAACAGCACTGTTAGCAGAAGCTTAAAAATAATGAAAATATTTGGCTTGGATTCGAAATATCACTTCAATATAAATGGAATGCTGCCGAGATTTGCCAATAATTTTTATAAACAGAAAGTAAACAATTGAAGGGATTATAAATTCAATTATGAACCAACCTGTGGTTCATCCAATTTCCGTGCAAATTTATACTCCGTACAAATCAACAATTTATATTGATTGGCCAAAATTAGCATGATGTAACTTCCATCTCTATTAAAGATGGAAATTTTATGAGGTACAGGACCTAAAAACTTTAATTGTCCTTCCTCTTATTCCGAAGTTGAACTCTCATACAAGTAATACGTTCAAAATTGCGGGTCTAATTCTTAACTACCATAACGTTCTAATCACGTGGCCTTTAGTTGTGAATTCACTTCTGCAATAAAGTAAGAGTTTAATGGTTCAGGATATAAGCAACAACTGATAACCCTCGATTATGTATAAATTAATATCTTGGAATATAGAAGCAGACGTTACGTAATAATATTATGTGTTATGAAATATAGAATGGAAAAATATAGTCTGCAAACTTAGGGAAAGAACTAAAACGCATGTCAGTTTTGAATATGATATAACATAATGATATCAAACATTTTTATGTTTAGATTATTTATTAGAAATATTTTTAAAAAATCCGTTTTTATGAAAATAATTAACATTGGGTTTATTTAGATGATATAAGCAGGAATATTTGAGAGAGAGACCTAGAATTACAATTTGACTAATTTTCTCCAACCATGTCGTCAATTAATAAAATTCCACTGTTCAAATTCCAGACTAGAGAAAAAACTACGTCACGAAGCTTCAGTTCAAATTAATAATTTTAATTTCAAACTTCTGTTATATATTTCTTTTAAAAGAGAAGAAAACGTTTGCTAAAAATAATTTTTTTCCACGGTGCAACAACCCGTAGTGAGCCAGGGTCTTCTCATTAAGAGGCTTCACGATCACATTCGGACTCACCACACTAGGTAGAACTCTTCTGGAAGAGTGAATAGCCCGAAGCAGAAGCCTGTAGCTGACAAAACACAACAACCACAACAGACAGACAAACTGCCCCTTGCGGGAATCGAACCCGCAAACACAGCAAGCAAGTTTCTGAGGACTCGAAACTTAGACCACGTGACCACAGGGAACGGTACAAATAACAAAAATATTAAGGCCAATTTTCTAGATAAATGTCCGTGTTTAAGATATTGGAAGACATGGCAGATTCCAGCATAGATGTTCCGAATAAGACTGTCCACACTTGAACTGGATTATTTCAAGTATGAATGTGGAACTGGCTAGTTCCAAAAAAAAAAAAAAACTAGAGAACATTATAGCTACTAAAGCAAAGTCGGAGATTAAAATTTAATGAAGTAAATTTTCCGTGTTGTCTAAGAATGAAGGCATGAAAACCTGCGGAGGGGGTTGATATAAATTTTCATTCTTTGCATCTCCCTAACAGAAGAAGGAAACTGATTATAAGCACACTACAAAAGAGCCATGCCTCGAATAAAGAAAGAAGAAGAAACAGAGGATATTCAAGGATAATTAAATGGGCCTACGTAAAGGAAAATCATAATTTCCGTTCCAACGATTGCTCCATGCTCTATTTTCTGCAACAAATTTATTGAAGAGCTTTATAAGAAGTTACAAAATCATTGCATACAGAGTCAGCAACAAACTTCGTCTTTGGTTAGAACACTAAACACGGAGCCAGTTTCATTTCAAGTTAAATTAAAATAAATCAGTTGATTGCTGAAAACTCTGAATATAAACGAACTAACTTACAGAATTTTTCCGGTACTTAAATGTTTGGAAAGAAATAGATGAAAAATGTAATATCTGATTCTTAAGGAATTAAATGTCTCTACATCGTGAATTATCCAGTGACACCAATAAACTAGTCACGTCCCTCCTACGAATTTCTCAAAATACCATGGCTGAAACTTACAGGTGATCTAGTTATCTCCATTTAACTAGAAGTTACCAAATTAACGATTCTGAAATACTAACTTCCATGTCCAATTAATAATGCAGTTTAAAACGGTATTGATTATTTTCGGTCAGGAAAATTCATAACCATGGCTACAAGCGTTCAGTGTAGTCCGTAATGTTCTGACTGTCGGACGCTCGTAATAGCGCTGTGAACGTGAACAAGTGATCGTGGACTGCTTACTGTAGTGAGCAACATTAAAAGCCTGAAACAAACTTTTTCCCGAAGTATTGCTGTATGGAGATAGAAGAAACGAAAGTAAAGGGGCTCTCGGAGATACGTTTCAGCTGGATGATATTCTTTCTCAGATTAGCGGGAATTCCGTTTAAGATGAAGAAAATGTCGGCTGTTTACGTCATCTATATGATAACAGCGATTATCTGTACTTGCAGTACGTTTCTAGGCATGATTGTCGATGTGTACATACACAGGGACGATTTGGGTCACGTCATGACAACTATTCGTGTCTTAACTGGGTTTACTAACGTTTTATGGATTTATTTTTCCTGCAGGTAAGTCACAACAATTTGCATGAGAGTTGTGGAATCACAGGTATATTTGTATATTAAATACAGCATCAGTTTTAGTAGAATGTTTAAAAATTAGGTGACATAAATTTAAAAATTAATGGTTTCAAAATGTGTGGAACAGTCAAATTTCCACCACTTAAATGATACGAACTAGTCTACTGTGTTTGTGAGTGCCTTGAAATAATGCAGTGAAAAACAAAATTCTAAGAAATTCATGATATTTATTGTTGACAACATATAAAACTCATAAGAAATACGTCAGGGTAAGAGAGAACTTAGAGGGGAGTGTTAATTTAGCTTAAAATTTATCCTAGTCTATTACGTACTGTGATGAAGATACAAAATGTTCTGAATGGTTTGTTCAAATATTAGTGTTTGACAATAGTGACGAATTTTTTGTTGCGGTGTAATGTACTGCAATAAAAATATTTTAGAAATGATTATTCTATACACGAGAGAAACACGTGAGAACGTGCCTTTGGGAAAATTAACACTATGAAATTTATTGCTCATAATGTATCCAGAGATTTGTGCTGTCGTTTGACAAATAAACATTCAAATTACCACCTAAAATAACTGAACTTTTTCTATTTTTACATATGAACTTCTCTCCGTCCTCTTGAACCATCATCAAGTTTTGTATGAAATCCTTTTTACAGTAAAGTTGAAAACATAAATATTTATGTATATTTTCATGAGAGATCTCACCCTTTTTATAGATACGAATTTTGCTCCAAACTTTATTGATCCCTTCGTAGTAGGTACTTACAAATTTTTTTTGGTTTCGTTTCTTTTTAATATACTTATCAGTTAATAAACTAAAAATATTCAATATTGGGGATACAATTATTTGTATCTGTCTTTTAATTTTTTTTAAAGTTTGTGTAAAACAAATTTAACAACCGTGAGAAATACATTTACTCCTTCTTTGTTTTTGTATCTAAGATTAAATGTCTGCTCTTTGTGGATATAATTTCTCTAACTGATGCAACAGATCTTTTTTAAAAATTTTTAATATTCTTGAAAGATTTTTAAATTTAATTTCATGTATTATTTGAATTATATCACGTATGGTTTTTGTTGTCTACTAAGTTTTTAAATTGTTAAATTAATTCTTTGATACGGTAGTCGGATATAATGCACATAGAAATAATTTATATTATTTTTTTTGTTAAAACTATGTTTCGTTTTTGGAATGTATATTTGTATAGATATTCAAGTACAAATTACAGTTTACAGTGATTACGGGTCCAAACGCTATTAGCTACAATAACTATAAAATTTGTTATAGAAGGCAGAAAAAATAAAAGTAACCGCAGAAAAAACATAACTCTCATGCCTCATCTTCGAACGACAGAACATTTAACAAAACGAAGACCGATACAAATAATTGGGCCCAAATTGCTGATAAAATTTTGTTTAAGTAAAAGTCCCTTTATAATTGATATGAATAGTTAGTATGAAGATAACAATAGTAATTGAACAATTGTAATATAGGATATTTAATTGTCAAATCTTACAAGGAGTGTTATATTTGTGTTTAAGGTTTAATCTTTATATTAAAAAGCGTTATATAATAACTGATGATGTTCCCAGAAGACTGAAACAATGTAGCATACATATAAAAATATAAATTAAAGAGTTGTGTTAGAGGGTGTTTGTTTTTGTTGATTATTAAAACATAAAAATGACATCCTTTTCTTTGTTCTTAAAAAAGTTTTATGTTTCTCTAACATTATATACTGTTGTGGTTTAATTTTGTCAGATTTCGACAAAGAAGTATTGAACGTGCGATGGACCTAACAGACAGCTTCACGTGGGAAGATGTGTCGACCAGAGACGCTGACACCTGGCACTTAACAGCGGCAGGATGGATCCCGCTCATTCAGATGTACACTGCCCGTGCAGCTGTTGTAACTTCAGCTTTTCATTTTGTGCAGTCAACATTACGAATCGTGAAAAGTCACGAAACGATAATCATTGCGTGGTATCCATTTGACTGGACTGTTTCACCGTTCTATGAAATAGTTAACATCTTACAGGTAACAATTTCTCAAAAAAAAAAACACACACACAAATATATATATATAAAATAAAATACCATCGAAAGATTTCTATATTATTTGTAACTTAACCGTCTGATTTATCACACTTGACACTTTTTTATTGTTTCTCCACGATGCTGTTGATAAGAATCTGGAAAGAATTTACAATTAAGCTCTTCCCGACTAATCGTTATCCTGTCCAAGAAATTTGATTTTAAGTACAGAAGGACAAAAAAATGCCTGGTGCAACGCGTGTTAGAACTGGCATCTGCTGAATACAAGTCTATAACACCACAGCTGTACAAACTGGTGGGTTTAACCGCAGTTTTATTTGCTGATATCATGTTCAAGAACCACTATCAATGTTGACTCAGATGTAACAAAAATTTGTCATGTATTAAATCAAGATACTGCGGAAAATTTAAAATAATATCTTCCAAAAAAACATGTCACTGAATGGTCAAATGTTTTAGGGAACCTTTATAAATCTCTCCCAAATATTAAATCTCCCCTCCATTTGTACATCAAGTTCCATATCGAACATCACACAGTCTTTCTGCCATACTGCTAAAGAAGGCAAGTAAATTATAATGTGTTTTGTAACAAATATATCTACTGTATTTTATTTCCTTTAGTGTTGGAAAAAAAAAACTTTTGTACCTATCAAGGCACTGTAGGGAGTTAATATATTTGGAGTGTGACAAATTATGTCCTGCTTGCTCTCCGTCCGAAATAGAATTGTAATATATTCATATAAATTAATAATAATATTTAATAACATATTTTGCAGTAAGCCGATTTACAAAACCAAAATTCTGATTGATGCATGTCTCCAGCAATAGAATTTTTAAAAACAATGCTTTCTTAGACATAACCTTTAATACAAAACTATCAGTTCTCATTTAAGTAGCACACTTTTTGTCATATATTGTTTCTTTCTTCATAGCACTTAGTCACATTTCATGCAATATCTGAAGCCTTATGGGGTAATTTAAACGTAGTTGTATTTTTAAAGTACCGAGACAAGAAAATAGTCAGAATATATTCCATTCAGGTTGCAGATACTTATAAATGCAAACTCAGTCACAACCTAATTCTGTTATTGTTAGGTGAAAACTTGCATCCCATACGACGAAAAACGAAATTAAATTTGACATAGAATTTGTGCACGAATATGTCATTCATACAGTGGCATTGGTTTAGGCTGGAATTAGTTCCATCATCATCCTTAAATGACCTGATTTTATGACAAAACTCAGTTATTTCTATTAATGTCTTTGCAGTGCTTAACATCATTACAAATACTGGGTCTACTCTTCAGTTTCCCCTGTCTGAATACCATTTTGATAGCAGTGACTTGTGCTCAGTTCCAAAAGCTGAAGGCGGCCATATTGGATATAAGACAGCATCACATCACGCCTCATCACGTGCAGGAATATAAACAAGTTTATAAAATTGCAAAGTGTAACTTGCAAGGAAAGCTTAACGAGTGCATTCGCCACCATCAGCAAATAATGGAGTAAGTTCGTAATTAATTTAATACGAGTAATGTACTGACGTGACTCTAATTGGGAAAATATATTTGGGACTTCTTCTATCAAATAATGTGCAATAAAGTCTGCCCGTCTTAAAATGTTTTCTAACAGCTACAGCAAATATATACAATGGCATTACTTTTAAAACTTTGACATAACCCGTCACGTATATCTTCCAGTAATTTCAATATGCCTCTCTCTCACAGGTTCATGCAACAACTAGAAAATGCACTGAATGTCTCTCTGTGCGGCCACTTTTTAATTTCACTGATTGGAATGTGCTTCGCTGCTTTCTCTGTAGTTACGGTACAGTATGACAAATCTAGCCTCTTTTTTAACTGTTAGTTTTGTGAAATGTAAGGCTGTGTAGTTCGGAAGATGTGAACACGTATGCTGCATGCACCTTCAGGATAGGAAATCTGTCGATTGTATTCAGATACGTCTGTGACAACTGCGTATTTATTTATCAATGAGATTTCAGTAACAAATTACAAGAGAAAAATTGCGTTCATAACAACTGGGAAGTTTTTATGTCCTTAATTTGAGAAAATGCTTCGACCTCAAAGTCTCATCTTCAGACCAACAGTATAAAATACATAAAAGGAATAGTTTATGATTGTATTTTGTGTTGGATTAAAGTTTGAATTTTACAATTTGATAAATTATATTTTCCTCTGTCGAAAAAATTTTACTCAAAGTTATTTCAAAATGTAAAAGTTTAAAATATTTGAATGACTGTTGAAAGTTATTTGAGTTCTACTACAGTATCTTCACGTAATGGATGTGTATAAAACAAAGGACCTTTGAATGTTTTGCAAGTCTTCTATACATTGTGAATTTTTTTTCCTCATTTTCTTTTACTTTTGAAATTTAATATATTTTAGTTAGTGTTTCTTAAGTGTTGCCTTTATTGTCATTCTTTCAGTTTTTGTCGTTCTTACATGATATTGAGGAATGACTGTAGATAAAGATGTCCAGATATTTCTGCAGTTTGTAGGTGTTGCTTGTCCAAATGTTCGCCAGTTACTAACTGTTAGTAAGAGGCGTGCAGTGTGTTTAACGTTTTGAAACCACAATGTTAATTCCCCATTTTCATATAGCACTACCAAATTAAATATTTTGTTTTTTGTAAGTGCAATCTTATTACATTTTTAGTTGTCTATTTCAGTTTCCCAATATATACAGTACTTTTCAATACGGCGTTAGGTCTTCCTTAAAGTGTTAAGTATAACAATTCACTTGTTTTTTTATCTAACATAAAGGATGACAAAAGTAAAAGAAAAAAAATTACATATCATTACGTTCCAAAAACAGTCGTCCTAACTGAAAGACTACTGTGATTATCGTCGCGGTCTCTCTATGTTATTATCCTTGGGCCAGAACATTTAGTTACATCGTATGACATTGTGTAGCATCGAAAGACGCACTTTTATTAATGAAGTTCCTTTTCTGTTATTACTCTCATGCTATCAAATATAAGTAGAATAGAGAAGCTATGATATTTTAGAGGATGAGTTTTTCCTATTTGAAGATTAAATATTTGGACGACACACAACAGCCTATGTTTTCATTTCTTTCACTCTCTCTTAGCACAGAGAATGTGTGAAATATACTTTGCCAGTTTCCACATGAAGAGTGTTACATCATTTATTCATAAAATGTTTATTATTATTGTTTTTGAAATACACACACCAACAGCAGCCCTGCAATGTTTTTCAGTCGCCGTACTTTACATGGATTTGTTGCTCAGAGTTTCAAGGAAATTTTTTCAAGACGCAGCCGTACCCACTCAAACAAATGAAACTATGTTGGATCCTTCTGGATTATTGATCAGCCCAACTCAAAGTTCTCTGTTTGACCACTCACAACACTCACAATAGACAGATATCTATGCCCTCGGCGGAAATCCTACCCACAATCCCACCAAGCCAGAGGCCGCAGTCCCAATTCTTAGGCCGCGCGGCCACTAGGATAGACAATTTCATGGAAAAACGTGTAAACATTTTTTAAGTTTTGAAAACCTCCGTGCCTCTTGGAGTGTCATTATATTATTTTAAGTAAATTTGCCTACAGTTTTGATATTAAACCGACTGCTATATAAACATCAGCACCTTCTGATGTTATAGACCCATATGTTGTATTTTCTTAAAAATATTGTCTGTGACTTACGTCTTAAGTTTTACAGCATTATATATCATTTTAACATTTAAAGTATCTCTCACAACAACCAAATGCAACGTAAAGTAAGGAGAAAGAAACGAATAAGAACTTAGGAAAATATAAGTATAAATTAGAATTGCGTCTCTTTTGGAAATGTTGGCCTAGAAGAGACAACTGTAGTGCGAAGCAAGGCCGTGTTTGAAGGGATATGTAAAAACCCACAACAGTCTATAGTGAAGTGAAGAAAATACACATCAATCGGTTGAACATCATCTTTATAATATTCAAGTTTGTGTCTGGTGTGTTGTTACTTGCAAAAGAATATTTGGTCCAAACTTTTTAAATAAAAACACAAATTCCGAAATTTACCTATATTTGGTTATTAAAGACATCCAAAGAATTGACAAATTATTAGAAAGAATTACTTCATTCATAACAAGACAGGCAATGTACTATAACGTAACATTCACACGCGTTCGTGCATTCATTGTTGCAGTGGAAAATGAACACACTTTATATATTCTAAATGCGAATTTGTAGCCATGTGGCATATAGCCATTTGTGACCTGTCCGGCTCTGCTATATTTTTCTACATTGTCTCATAAAAGGAATATTTTTTTTTTAAAAAGTTGCCTTTGAATATAAAATGTGTGTTTTATTTTCTCTACATTTTTTGTCCGAAAAATTTTTCATTTTAAGAAGAACCGAAGGAGATATCATCATAAATATAATTAGGTATTTATGTAACGCACCTTTATTTTTGTTAGATTTGAGTGAAATTTGAATATTATTAACAGATTTTCGAAAATATTAAAGTAAAAATTTAATGAAAATCCGTCCAATAGGGTGGTGTTCCATGTGGATGGATATGACGAATCTAATAGTCACTTTCGCAATTTTGTGAACTGCCTGTTTTTACAACATCTCACACGACAATTCTGCTGCCGCTGTCATTAGCTGAATGCAAGTGTGCTTGGACAAGTTCTTCGTTCCTAACTCCCATTCTTCCAAAATAAAAAAAAAATATTATTTTGGGCGCCATGCTTCCAGGTAAATATGTCACATTTCCGAAAGTCGTTTCAAACATTTTCCAAGAATTTTTTCGATGAGTATATAGTAATTTGTTGGTGGAATTTGAAGATGGTCCACAAGCAGAGAAATATCTCCACTACTGTGTGATATAAGAAAAAAATTGCCAATATATTATCAAATTGTAGTAAAATATACGTTTTTTAGTACTGGACGACAGGACAGCTTGCAGTTTCTCTATTACAATTAGGACTTCCAGGGACACAATCGGCCGGACTTGCGCAGTGCCTAATGAAACACTGACAAAAATAAAATATGCATTCAAATTAATTTATCTTTACTGAATTTACTGTTGTGTAGGAATGCTTTTAAACTTTCTTATTGTTTCCTTTGTATATTGCTATTATAAATATTTTTGTTCCAGAACTGGGGAGACTACGAAAATATGAGTCAAGCATTGGTAATTTATGTGATATTCGCTTGCGATATTCTTCTGATCTGTTTGTCTGGAACCCAGCTGACACAACACGTAAGAGTTAATGGTTTACTACTGCTGGTGTTGTTTTTAAAGTGACATTTATAGAATGCAGATGGCTTCCAACATATTACGAACTTGGAGCTTCTTTCAGTTGTGGATCCTTTCCTGTAATCTCTGGCCCTTTGTTGTTGAACATTTATAAGATAATTCTAAACGTGTTAATTAAACACATTATGAATATTATTTTACATTTTTAGACACCGCATACCATTATTTGCTTCTCATTGATTCTTAAAAACCTTTCTTCGCCAGAAAAAACCATGATAACCAGGTCTTTTTTAGATATCCTACACGTCACTCCTACAAAATATAAATATTGCTTTGTACTTTTGTAACATCCTAAGTTTCTTTATTTGAGTCAGGCTTGTACAATTTTTTTACCACAAGCAAAAAACTTATTAACTTTTGCATATCCTAAGTGCTAGGCGTAAATATATAAATTAAATTTTAAATTTTGTAACTAGGAATGCGATTATTTCTAATTAAGGAGTAATCAAATTCTTTGGTGTTAGAAATAATCTCGATTTTGTTAATTCTAGCATAAAAGGAACTCTTCCATTCCTAATATCACTAGTGATTATGTGATGGTGATATAAAAAATTTAAGATCTTAAAGATTGTGGATGAAGTTCTTATGAATCAAGTGGCATCAGCACCAAGGATGTTACAACCGTATGTAATTCAACCTTCAGAAGTAATTGTTATTTGCCAGGAAATGGTCTGAGAGCTTCTTGAGATCACTGTGATAAATCGATACCTCACACGGCTTCCAATTAGAAACAATAAAATAGTGGGTGTTCCAGCCCAAATGAACAGGATACGCTAAACGGAAGGACACTTCATGAATGTGTGAATAGTGTGTCTGGCCTATGTGTTTACTTCCTTGTTTTGAATAACACCAAAACCTCAGAGAATTATGAATGAAGGGCAGTATATATCAACAGATACTTTTTAGGGACATTTTGTTTAGTGTGGATAATTTATGTGTCTGAAATTTTGTATTTTATATACTCACCAAAATACCCGTACTCCCCATATGCAAGAAAGTATTTGACATGTTTTATGCTTTCTTCTGGGTAATTACCCGGCGTCTGAATTTTATATGCCAACTTTTCGGAACAATGTTTCATTTTCATAGGCAGGTAAGTGTAGAATGACGAGGTTGGAGAAATATTGAGGTATTCATGAGGGAAAAATTTTGGCTTGAAAATAGCCTGAGCCAGTAGGAAGGAGGGTGAGAGGGTAGGGGTGGGTCCGGATGCCGAACAGGTAGTGGATGGTAAAGACCCACTTGGAGGCCACGGGCGGATATGTGAATAGATATGCCTTGTGTCGGTGCGAACCATGAGACGGCAGGGGTTAAACTCTTGTGTTATAGGTGGATGTCTCCTTTCTGCAAGTTTGTGTAGAAGGGGTTTCCATGATTTGCTTAAGGTCATGCCATCTTCTCTGTTGACGTTGTGTGGGTGCATTTCAAGTTCAGTAGTTTCCCTGATGAGTCGATCTATGTATCCGGTTTTAGCAGAGAGGAGTTTTGTGATTAAACATTCAGAATAAGGCGAAAGTTTAAAATCAGTATGTATTTGACAGCCAGCCAAATGCAGAATACAATCAGGTATTGCGAAATTCCTAAAATTCTGTACTTACATCTGGACAAATATAATATATCCATATTTTACATTACATGATGGGCGAGCAGTATTAATATAAATGAATATTAGTGTTTCATGCATGACAACTTAAATGTGATTAAATATTTAAGCAAAAATTGAGGTAAAAATCTACCTGGGTGAGAGTAGTATTTCCAGTAAATCGAAAAGGATTATATGACATAAAATTAGAGATGCCCATCACAAGACAAGTAGACACAGAAGGGAGACAGAAGCTTAGAACTACCCAATTTTAACCTCGTCACTAGAAAAGGGTGGGTGGTCCGTGCCAGGTCCCGGCTTTTAACTACAGGGTAGGAGACACGATGTACATTATACAGGCGGCATGGCACACCATATTAATTCAAATCTAAGATAAAGTACATTTGCAAAATTTAAAAAGGGCAGAAAGAATTTCTTAAACACTGAATATACTCGTATATGGAAAAATCTCAGTATGACTCAATACGATGCCACCATGCTATGACACAAAACTTTCTCAATAGGGACGGCAAATTTCGTTACAAATCCCAGTATACCAAAAAGGACGGCTCAAAAGGAGCTACATCATTGTGAAATGTTTCAGGTGGAGAGTGTGAGAGACGCGGCATTCGGGTGCGACTGGGTGGGAACTCCTATCCCATTTCAGCAATGTCTGATGTTCGTCATTGCTACAGCTAACAAGGGGTTTCAACTAACAGCGGGAAAGTTTGTCCCGGTATCAAATTTGACTATGATCAATGTAGGTAAAATAAGAATTCTGCATTATTTTTTCACGGTCAACCGCCCCTAGTGGCCCTGGCTTCCTTCGTGTTGAGGGTTTTCTATCATACTCAGACAAGCCACACTCGGTAGGACTCCTCTGGAAGAGCGATCAGCCCGAAGCAGGGAATTCTACCTGATAACACACAACACTCACAAGAGACAGACTTTCATGAGTCCGGCGGAATTCGAACCCGCCATCCCAATAAGCGAACAGCCGCCAAAAGAGGCTTTAGTCCGCGCGACCACCGGGATTTGTAAATACTCTGTACTAGTAATAAAAATGTACTCGAATGTTATGCAACTAACATCTTATAATGTAAAGTTGCCAAATTATCTCGAACGTATTGAAACCCATCATGAACGTTTACGAATAAATAAATGTTGTAAAATACAAAAAAAGTACACAATTAAAAACACATTTATTATACATCCAACATATTTTAGCGTACTACCTTTTGTACTCAAATCCTTAATGATGTTGGACTGGTGAAATTTTTCTAATTTTTAATCAGTAAGACCTTATATGTGCAATTTTTTTATTTTATATTATTTTATTGGATCGAGCGTATTATTAACAAGAATAAAATGTGTCACGCCCACGCCCAGAATAAGGGTAAGTGAAGCCAGGCAGATGACCGGGATGCCGAAGCAAAACTAGCACTTAGATGTCACTGGAATAATCGGGAACATGGCACGAACAAACTCGGTTTACCTCATGCGAAAGCACTTATAAGAAAATTATCTGCAATTCGGGCACTCACTTTCTGCAGTATTGCCATCCAAGTATTAGCCAAGTTTAAAGAAGACTTGCTGTAATGTGAGTAAATATATTAGTCTTTCCGAGTGCCAAATTAAACCCTACCGTAGGGCTCCAATAAATCAAGGGCCGACCCTGGTTACGCCACAAATCTTCGTAGTGTTTTTCTAGGTAAACTAACCCAACTTCTTCGTAAACTATAATAGATGGTTCCATTTTCCTCTTTCGTTACGGATATCGCTTTTGTTTTGACATTCACAATATGCTGTATGTATATTGCATGGTCCTTATGTTTTAAAATATTTTTGGTCCCTTCCTTGGTAATATTTCTATTTCCTGAAATTATAATGTCTGTAAACAGATATCGTTTTATTACCAGGCATCAAACCACTTAAAAATTTTTTCACCCACTTAAAGAAAACGTTCAATATCAGTGGAACTAAGTTTTGTCAAATAAATTCGCAGTATTGAGAAATTTTCAATTCTGTGAACTTGTTAAACTAAGTGACAGGGACGAAGTCCAGTAGCATCGAGAATAAAATAAACAGAGAATATGCAAAGATATCTCAAATGGGTCGTAAGATGAGTATTTGAAAAAACAAACAAAAAATGCATAATTCTTAAATATTTTTTCGTCATATTTTGCTATTCATTGACTTGTTTCAATCGTTTCTGAACGGCTATGGAACATGTAAAATGGTCATACGTTTATGTAGTCAAAAAGCTTAAACTACGAGATATTCTGGTGTTCTTTTCTGAAAAGTCATACCTGAAGAGTTTTCTTTCAGTTATCACAAGTTCTGTGACTTTTTACTCATACACACGTTTACGTGAATAATTAAATAATTTTCTTTCGCAGATAATGCAAGAGACGCTGTCCGTATTCATGTTCCTGCTCCAAGTGAAAGAAAAGAATGAGGAAAAACTGGTCCATTGATGTGGATAACAAAGCGCTTAGCATTCATACAAAATGATGTCTGTATCTTTTTTTCTTATAATTTTATTAAGCACAAGATCTGGATTGTGTAACATAATTAACTTATTGACTATATATAAATTAATAGCTTAATATTAGAGTCACCCCTTATTTGATGCGTGAATATCACACGAAAATCAATATGTTTAATTTCCTAAAGTCATTCTATACCCTTGTCCCTTATAGGCACATATATTTGACAAAACTCTGTATATATTAACTTATGTGAATATAAACACAATTGCACTTTAAATGCTTCACTTTCCGGAGAACTTGGGATGGGGAAGGAATGTACCAGAAATTTTGCTGAACTCATCATTTTCTACTTTCAGTTTCTGACCAATATAATTCCGAATACAAGTCTAAAGCAGAATGTTCGGGGACAAATACTTGTTCTGTAGGATAATTAAATTGCTGCATAGGAATCAAGAAATGAAGGTGTCAAAAGTTGCGAATTCAAAGTTCCATGACTTCTAGATTTCGGTGTCAGAGTCAGAAAATTGGTCGTTAATATACATAAAAAAGTACTGTAATGTCCTTTAGAGGAAATTCTATTTTATTTTATTCCACCTCATTTAATTGTTTCATATACGCTCCTAGCATTGCAGGGAAGGGCTGGGTACATCTCCCATTCAAACAAACAGGAATACCAGATCACCTATAATTCACATAGCAACAGCAAACCAGTTGAAAGTGCAGAAAACTTTTGCTAGGCGAAAATAGGAAATGCTGACTTAAGCTGAAAATCGTGGTGTAGCTTGGTAAAGAGGCGGTACAAATCTGTGTGTCAAACCTTTGGCAGTGGCAGACATAAGAGGAGTGGAGAAAGAGTAAAATTTACAAGATATTAACCCTACTGCTAATTATATTGCCAGGTAAGCGTGATTAAGATTTTTGGTGCCAAATTTAAGTGTGCGAAATGAATAGTGTTATATATGATTCATGGTTGTCCTTATTAGTTCGTATTCCAGATTGATTGGTTGGGAAATAGAAGGAATAAATATCGGCAGCGGGAGGTGATCAGGCTTTCCTCGTGGTAAATTTTGGCAGAAGATTATGTACCATTGATTGATGTACTAGTTTTTTCTAGTGTACTGTTCAAGTGTCTGGGTTAATGTATTTTGATGTACTGTTGTAGAATATGTTATATATATATATATATATATATATATATATATATATATATATATATATATATATATGTCATGGTATTTACTCAAAGTGGTGGCAGCGGATACTCTTTTTAGGCAATGGTGTCGGTGGTTAGGACGACCGCCGCACCCAATTGCAGTACATTTGAGTTCCACCTGTCAAGAGAAACAGTGAGAACTGAGAGATAATTATCGTGTAAGGTAAAAGTAAAATTTCAGATCATATACCCAAGGAATGAAAGTTGTTTTCCGTGCTAACTATATAAATATGTATCTTCGGCTTATATTTGGTTCATCCATTCAGTCACATATGTAACACTGGAAACGTCAATTACAGATTATCATTTACAACACATCCTCTAATATAGAGATATCCATACAATACAATGTAGTAAATAACAATACAAAATGAAAGACCTATTGGAAGTTAAATTTGTCAGTACATCTAGATTTATGTGTATTTATGTAAATATACCTATGAGTTAAAAATTCAAATTAAAAGTAATATAGCCTAAACATGTAAAAGTATTTAAGGGTTTACTTTTAAAATGATTACACTAAGCCAAGATCTCCATTGGAATTCCAAGCAAAACATTTCTCTAACGAGTAAAATGAATTTATCATAAGGAAACCTTTTTAGTACGGATCTGAATTGGTTTATGTCATGAGATGTTCTTTTGATGCTAGTAGGAAGGCGATTAAAGATTTTATTCCAAAATAAAAGTGAATTTTTGAAAAGTTGTTAAATTTGCATTTGGAGTATGTAAGTCAGAACTAAATCTAGTGTTAATATTATGAATTTCTGAATTCGATTCATATAAATCTCTATTTTTAGCAACAAATAATAAAAGGGAAAATATATTGAGATATTAATGGTAGAAGTTTTAGATTCTTGAATAACTGACGACAAGAATCCCTATTTCTAGCACTCACAATTATTCTAATTATCCTTTTTTTTTGAAATTTAAAAATATTAGAACTCTATGCAGAGTGATCCCAGAAAATTACACCATATGACAGGACGGAATGAAAATATGAAAAGTAAATTGTCCTTAGTGTATCTTGGGACATAAAATGTTTAACATACCTAATTGCAAAGCATACGCTACTTAGTTTAATCATCATTTGATCAATATGGGTTTTCCATGACAAGGAACTACCTATATCTAATCAAAGAAATATTCTATTTTTAGTCTCTTTAATAAGTTTAGTGTCACAACTTATTTTTATATCGATTTCATAACTACTGTAGGCCTAAATTGTAAAAAGTAAATTTTATCAAAATTTAATGATGAGTTACATCTGAACCCGTCCTTTATATTATCAATCATATTATTAATATCTTCTTTAAATTCTGAGGGATTAGGATTAGTAATTATTAAGCTTTTGTCTTCTGCAAATAGAATCGGTTTCGATGGGTCATCTATTATATTTGGAATATAATTTATGTAGTTTAAGAAGAACAAAGGACCAAGTATTGAACCTTAAGGAACACCGTGTTTTATTTTGCCCTATTCTGAAAAAGTAGTAGTATTAGCAGATCTATCATTTATTAGTACTCTCGGATATCTACCACTGAGGTATGATCGTAACAGTGCATTGGTTTTGCCCCTGAATCCATAAAATTCGCATTTAGACAACAGTATATTATGATTTACGGAGTCGAATGCTTTTTCTAAGTCACAAAATAGTCCACCAACTGTTAATTTATTATTAAGTGCTAGTAACATTTCATTTATTAGATTGACGGAGGCTTTTTCAGTTGAGGAATTATTTCTGAAAACATATTGTTCGGTTGCTAATATTTTATTTTGGTTGATGTGTTGGTACAATCTTTCATATATAACTTTTTCCAGAATCTTTGATGGATGTAAGTAAAGAGATAGTTCTAAAATTTTTTATATCCCTTCTGTCTCCTTTTTTGTGTAAGGGATTTATTTAAGAAAATTTTAATCGGGAGGGAAAAATATTCGAAGGAAGTGATTTGCTGCACATGTATGTTAAAGGAGACTTTTAGAATTTTCGTAGGAATCACATCATATCTATGAGAGTTTTTGGATTTTAGTAATTTGATAACTTTTTTCTATTTCTTTGGTTGTTGTATACTTTATTTTCATGTTTGAACAGGGGAGCTTGAAGTTTTATAAAGACAATGAATGAGATTATTACAATTTAACGAAGTTTTATCATTTTTAATGTTATTAGTTATTCTGTTAGCTAGTGCTAAGAACTAGTTATTGAAAGAGTTTATAAATCAGTGCTACTAAAAGCCTAACTTAAACATTTTTTATTGCATTCCAAAATCAGCAATCAGAGAAACTTTTATTATTATCTCTATGAGCTAATGCGTTGATTCTAGTGGGCGGTAGTCTAGGTGACGTCCAGCGACGCTGCCTTACGTGATTACATCAAGTGTCCATCTTCTAAGCAATCGCCTGCTGTTTGGCGGAGCGAGGATTTGTGCCATCAGTGGGTTTGGGTGAGATTTCAGTGCTGTGCGATGAGTGTCGGTTAGTTCCTGAAGGACAGTTTGGACTTGTGGGATACGCAAATCCTTGTGTAAGGTATGATTTGTTACGTACCATGGTGCATTGGTGATTTGTCGGAGAATCTTCGCTTGGTACCGCTGGATAATGGCTAGATTGGATGATGCA
>Ga0268261_10000648_pt1 | contig 22366 bp, 11 predicted proteins | sample TergutNc150P1_FD_190353 | JGI IMG/M metagenome (GOLD analysis project Ga0268261, IMG submission 190353) | Nasutitermes corniger P1 segment gut microbial community from laboratory colony in Florida, USA - Nc150 P1 (SPAdes) (version 2) | ecosystem: Host-associated > Arthropoda: Insects >...
GTTAAAGACTGCCGGCGCTTCCCACTTCAAACAACACTGTCGGAATACAGATTCTCATAGACTTCCCCCTTGTGATCCGGACAATGAGCGGGAGAAAATTGTGTTACGTTTATTCCGAACTGATGGAAATACCTGGGGTTCAGAATTACTGAACGACTGCTGTACTATAGCGGAATATTTACTGATAAACTGCTGTACTATAGCCGAATAATTACTGATAAACTGCTGTACTATAGCAGCATAATTACTGATAAACTGCTGTACTATAGCGGAATAAAATATAATAAAATTTAATCCTGTAATGTTGTGTCTATTTTGTGGCATACAGAGCGAAAAGTAATATTTATTCAGTCGGTGTGTATGTTTTGTTTTTCCTTTCTCATTGATTTAGAGATGAGTATGTTGAGAGTTAAAATATTTAACAGTAATTTCTTACATCAGTTCAGTGTGCAAACAATTACTACCAGAAAGTCTTGCTGTCAGAACACTTTGATAGAGACCATTCACAGAATAATTATCTAAACACACACCAAACCGTTACATTAATTAGCTGACAGCTATGCATTATGAAACTAACTGTGGCCAGTCATTACAACAGCTGGTTGTTCTTATAATGTATTATATCATGGAATATCTGATTTACGTTCACACAACCTGCCGGTTTGCGGATTTTGTACTGTGGCTGCATTAAAAGCACACTTTCTAATTCTCAAAGCAGGAGCTGCTGAAAATAGTCATTAACTTTATAGACGTTAATAGAGTATGTGCTTAGGTGCGTTTAAAATTTTTTCTTCCTCCGTACTTACTCATAATTTTGTGTTCTGTGTCACATTGTAGCAGCCTGCAGTGTTGTATAGTGTTCTCGTTATTTATCTCAGAACACACAGCATCCTCAAGTCAACATACATAAAAGATTGCAAAAAATATAAAAAAAATTCTATTACTTTCATAATCAGCTTTCTGCCTTGTCACATTACAATGGTTCAACTCACAAGGAAAGAAATACCTTTGAAAAGGAATTGTGTTAAATCGGTGGAGTGGAAGAATTATTGTGTGCATTTTGTGTTTCAACATGCTTATATTACCTTAATTCTTTTTCGGCTCCAGCAGATCTGTGTTGCTCCATTCTCCATTTCAGAAGGCCTTTCGAGATTAATTTCCCCTGCAGTTGCAAACACGAAAAACCAGACTTAAAATTTCGAACTCCAGAATCGGTCGGTGTGGGAACAAGGTCAAGTTGACGGGTAGCACACAGTGTTAAGAAGTACTGACAGGAATTGTGCGCTTTATGAAGTGTAGGCACATAAGTAACATACGTAGATGACAAGGTTGTATACACCGTATTTTCCTAACTCCTTTGAAGCCCAGTTTACCATTGGGTAAGATTTAGGAGTATTTGTCTAAAGAATACCAGCACTAGATATATAGATTTAAAGGAACCATTGTCTCCTATAATGCTGTAGAAAAGCTATGGAAAGTTGCGCGTCCGTATGTACATATCTGTATGTTTCTAATACTATAATTATTTGTGCAGTGCTAAGAATACTTACATCGACGTTATTTAAAAATATGATACTATATTACCAATATATTGCATATTTTACTAAATTTCAAATAACGTTTATATGCTTTAATCAACTAACACATTCTCTAACGGCAAGGCACTAATTTTTAATTTTGAAATATTCTACGTGAATTACATAAAATTTTCAGTCACACGAACCACACGTTTCGGTGATTAAGTTACGCAATATAACCTTTCATTTTACATCTATATACCGGTGACATATTCTTCATTACAATTCACCATAGACACTAATTTTATTAACCGATTTTCCATTTTAATTTATTATTGTAAACGATATTGGCTCCCATAGAGTGCACACTTTCTGTGTACCTAGAATACGTTCTACTGTGGCCTGATGATGGCTGAGTTAAAGCCGAAAAATGTTACCTAATATTTAATCACAGGATTAGGTCTAAATTTTGATATTATATGTTGTATTTTTAAACGTTAATAAAACAAACCACTACGAATGCACATTTACAATTCAGTGGTAGGTGTACAGATGTGAAATATTTTACAATGTTTCACAGCATTCTGGTTCTGCGTAAGTGTTATGCGTCTTAATTACATACCTCACCGGATTTTTATAGACAACCTGGGAGGTTACGTTTTTAGAGTAAACGCCCATTTCCCTAGACATGTCCGTCGGTCTGTCTGCGTACATAAACTGGGCTCCAAATCGATGTGTTTCGTTGAAATTTGAAATTGAAGACTTTTTTGAAAATCTGTCAACAAAACAACAAATCTTGTAATTATCGAAAAATAATGTGGGGAAATTTACATGAGGACATAGGGACGTTTGTATTTTGGACAGCAGTAAGGACTAATTTGTGACTAGACAACACGGTAAAGTGAACCATCTGTTGCGTTTCCATGGCATTAAATGTTGCTGGAGGGAGCATCGATATTAGTTTATTTGTGAATTGACAGTCTTGTTAGCTGAATAGGTTAGTGTAGCGGTAACACACGGATTTTCTGCAAGCTGCCGTTTCGAATTCCAATCGAATTACCAGTTACTTTGATGATGGCTGCCTTTTGTAACTCCACACTGACCTTTAATGTTCATTTTCTCATGTGAAAGTGTTTTAGATTTGACAGTAGTGAATGTTTATATTGTGACATTCTGGGCTATGACACCGTATATTCTGGTAGACGAGTGTTAGTGTGTCGGAGAAGAGCAGAAGAAGATCCTCCTGATACTGTCGTAAACTCATACGTCAATACAATATGTCAGATGGCAGAAAACCAGGATATTGTGAGAGAGTTGATCAGAAAGTATGTTAAGGGCTAGCATAGCTCAGGGTCTGCTGTTCAGTTCGTTTCTGTTGGTGGATTGTGATTGTTTTGTGTAGCAATGCTGCGGGGGTTAAATATTGACTGTACACTGCAGCATTGTTCGTCCAGTTTTTCTATCTGTCTGTCTGTCCGTGCGTCACTGCTCTTGCACTTTTGTCTTCTTCTGCTTCTTTAGTCATATTTTCCTTTGCTTTATTCCATCTCTTTCCTCCTCACATCAAATTACAAATCTCTTATTATTTATTTGTTTACTTATTTTTTGCACTGTTTTTTTTTTGCTTATAATATAAATCCACAACAATTTTCCATTTGTCTTCATGTCTTCCTTCTTATTTATTTAGTTCTTATGCCTATTTCTTTCTTCACATCTGTTTATCTCTGAAGCAGTTCAAGCATAATCGCTCCGACACAAAATGCAGTCCAAATTTGTCTCGTTTCTGTTAACACTCACTATTCCAACAGTCACAATATTACTGTGTACAGAGTTTTAGAGGTGCACGTGTAATGTGAAGGTGACTTGTGCTTCATTAGGCGCTATATATTTATTACGTTTACAGTAGTGAAGGTACAGCACCACGCATTCTTAAATGGCACTGGAGGAATATCAAAACACATAGTTAATCCATCCAACTATCTTGCTGAAAAAATGCCTCATTTTTTTATTTTTTTAACAAAAACACTAAACTCAGTTTGCTGTTTCGGTGCCACATTCTGTACCGTGATTAGGTTACGGAGTGGACGCTCAAGGGGTCGGGGATCGATTATCTGCCAGTGAAGACCTTTTCTTCTGCTCCAAATCTTTCAAATGGCTCTGGGGATCATCAGGCCTGCTAGCAACTGTGTTCAGTGGTACTGTTTGGGAATAGAGCGGCCAAAGCATGAAGTTGACCATGCTAGCTTTTAAGATTCAAATGCATGGAGAAATACTTTCACTCCCATCCATAATTTAAAAAGGTTGATTAACTCAACACAGACACAACTTTAACTTTACTTTTACCAACGATATTTGATGAACCTCGTTTGTAACTACAAAAACAGAACCCGGCAAGTGTAGGTACGTGCGTTACTAGAAACACAAATTTTATTGCACTTTTACATTAATTCACCGTGAGAAGACTGCCGGTTTTTCATCTCCTAGGGTAGTGGGGGGAACACATGTATACAGAGTGTCCCTTGTGTCCCTTTAACGAGATGAATCTCACGTTCCAAGGAAGTGTCACTTTACTGACAACGAACCACCAGCAGAAAAGGAGGATTGAGATAAGGGACAGGTGTTCAACAGGTGGTAGAAATGACAGCTGGTGTATTTACAGTGTGTCAAATGAAACTGAGTGACGCAAATGAAAACAAACACAGAATTTACATGGGAATTATTATCGAAAAGACAGCTATTGTGATTCTGTGGAGATGTATCTTTAATTTGGCCGATATATCAGGAGTGCCAATTTTCGAACACACTAAATGCCACCAAATATATTATTTCGCAGTTGTTAACGAAACATTTCCTCCAGGTCAATCAGCCCGCTCGAAATAAATCTTTCCTTCACCAAAGTCCATATGCAGCTGCTATTAAGCACAAAATTTTCGACATTGATAGGAAGGATTAAGGAAATACTTTTGAATGATTAACTTGAACAAGCAACGCGGTATTCCCTGGGTCATACCAGTATCTCTCAGGACACTGAATTGTCTCTGTAGTTGGCTGAATCACCAACCATAACCAGAATATCACAGCAGGTGTAGCCATCAGTATCGACACCAACACCAAAGTCAGTCGTGATGGCATGGCGAGCTGCTGTAATCTGCACAGAGAGAAAAACTGATACTGAATGTTATTGTGTTTGTTATGAGGACGCGGGGAAGGAAAATACAAAGTCATTATGGAGGATTTAAGTAAATTGTGGTCCTAAACCAAAATTTGTTTAAAGAATACATGCATTTTGCAGGACGTATATACATATAACACATCAAATTATAGTTTACGTTTCCTTATCCTGAGAAATTATATATTCACAGTGGTTCTTGCTTGATGACTGATTGTATCTCATATGATTCTGCTGCTTTTTCGTCTTTGTATTTGTTTTACATCACGGTTTAAGACATTCTATATTTCGTATCAAATTCCCATAAATTTTTCTTATTTTTATATTTTTAAATAAACCGTTTTTTGTATATCATTGTAAAAGTTGAGTTACGTTATATTACATTGTTGTATTGCTAAAGCAAACTTCTGAGGTGAAGACACTGACCTTCACCATGTCATATAATTTCAAAACAGTTGTCCAGCTATACCTAAGGCAGTCAGTCGCCGGCCTCTCACCGCAGAGTTCGGTTTTCGGACACAGATCATTCCATTTGGCATTTGCAATACAAAAAACTGGCACTGCTGCATGGTTTCCTCCCGGTATTTTCATACTTTTGTCAGCATCATTACACTAGTGCTAAGTACTGACATTAAGACCACCGTCGACGCCACATAATATCATGTTTCTGCAGCGTCTTGAACCGAAACTGTAGTCTGTGTCTATGTTACCAAATTCAGTGAAGGGCTCCGTCGGTAAGAGGGGTGCCTGTATATCCAGAAAGTTCCGGACTCGTATCTGAGTTTGAACATCTGTATGTCGTTACGTGGTGAGACCGTAAACTGGTACATAATTATACCGTTCTGAACTGTCAATGGATTTACCCCTCGTCTTTGTGGTAAAGTAGGTTTGAAACGTGGTGGAAAGAAGTGAAAAATATTGAATTCTTAAAACTATGTCAATGGTGAGGCAAAGTGGTGGTAACGAAATTGCCGGAGCATAACGTGATAAACAAATATGGGTGGTGGGGGGGTGCTGGAAATAAAGCTGCACTCATTTTTAAACTCAGAGCCAGACGGAGATGAGAAGACACCTCTAAGCCCCTGCTGGCTTACCACCGAAGAAAGAACTCCCTATTACCATTACTTAAATTATATATGAAAATTTACTTCGTACTGTACACTCAACTGTCTGCAGCGTAAAATAAATGGACTGGTGTTGTTTAGAGTAATAATTGGCTGAGTGCTGTGGCAATTGTAGGAAACAAATACATGAAGATTCTGTGGCAATATGCTGCTTAATGTTACAGTGCGTGGCACATAATGTTTAATAACCAGTGTGTCTCAGAGAGTTAAGCGAGAAAGGGTTGAACTGTACCACATGTCATGTGAGTGTGGTGAGTGTCGCTGTAATTATTAGTGGTAATGTGAAAGTTAATTTAACCCGAGACACAGGGATATGTAATTAGATTTATTTTTTGAAAAGGGCTAATTAATTGAGGGAGTTGCATATGGGCATATGCTGTGACGTATAATTATTTGGAAAAACTGTTGTGTACTTCTTGGGGTGTCAGCTAAATATTGTTTAATTTACGTAGGCTGTGGATAGTGCATTGAGCAAATTGCAACAGACTGGAGAGGGCGCATTTCATATTGTGGCTTATAAAATTACCAAAAGATTTTAATATAAAATTCCTCTTTCAAATATCAGTCCGTATAATCATATTTCAAATTGTACTATGTATTTCGGCTCTATTTCCGGCCATTAAGAAGTATTATTTGTTCAGAAATATTGCTTTCCATTAAGCATGTCAACATTAAAATGATGACGCATTGTTTTCAATTATTATTCATATTAAAAAGACGGTGTCCATCCAATCGTGCAGTAAGAAAACTGAAATTAAGATAGATTATAAAAATATGTATTGTTAAATTAACTACCAATAATTCTACCTACAATTGCATATTGTAATGTTTATATACAATTCAATACTCCATTATTAATTAATACTGTATTATAATTACGATACAGTTCACGTAAAAATATTCTTGTGTTTATTTTTATAAAGATGGATAAATTAGAATAAAATTTAATAAAATAAATGTCTGCTAATTTGAAGCATGAGAAAGGAAATAACCGGCTTTCTAGTATGAGTGTATTTGTAAACAGTGAGAATTGATTTGAATTTGTTACTTTGATTTTAAAATGTATTAATTCACCAAGATATTTTAAAATGTAATTTTCAACCATAATTGTAGACTGAAATATAAGAATGTGATGCTGAGAAAGATATTTTTCAGTAACATGGAGACGTTAAAAGGGAGCTGGAGAAAATTCAAATGAAATTTAGGAAAATGGGATTTCTGGTGCGTGTGAGACTATTCGGATATATCAAACGTAGCAAAAAAAGTTTTGTCTGAAAATCTGAAGTCAGAAAGTTGTCAGATATTAAAACTTGTTTTAGAGATATCAAGACTGGAATATCAACTGGATTCATGTGGCTCTCTATATAGAATTTCAGAGGTCACCACTGAAATAACCACAGCGATGCTCTGACTCTGTGATTCAGAAATAGATACAAAAATATTTTTTTCAGAATTTGAAAAATGCAGATTGTCAACAATTCGGATTATACTGTATTGATCCTAGCGAACAGTATGTTCTTCCCGCATGGTCAAGTGACAGAAATAATGCCGAGGAAAACCAACGTTGTTATGTAATCCATTTTGTGACGACACGCTCGGAAATCCTCCACAGAATACCCACAGTTAAAACCGCAAGCAAATTGCGTCTGTGCTGCGTGTTCTGTAACTCCACAGAGTACAGTGCAACTTGGGATGTCTTAATCGATCAAGTAATATACATAACAATTCGCCTTACGTAACAAACCGTTTCATTGTCAAGGTCAGAATACTTGGCACTGGTCACAGCTGTAACGTTTGGTGTTAGTTCGTGTGTTGGGTTTATATCTTTTATACGCACGTTATTTTTTATGACACTTCATATGCTTTAATATAAGGGTAGACTTTAATATTATATTCCCTTCAAACTATTAATCAAAATTATTCAATAAATGTTTAAGAATATGTATACTAATTTCCCACCCCTTTCCTTTCCTTCCTCTTACTAACATCCCCCTACACGCCCGTCACAACACTTCCATGTCAACCCATTCCTCACCTTCCCATCCATTACCTAATTAACCTAAAAACAACTGTTGTCAACACGCAATCAGTTTAACGAAAAGTTCTGCTACTTTCTTCTTATTGTTTCCAATATACTTCTCAGCACTCAGTTCCCTAAGACAATCATTATTCCTAACATGGAACTAGGCAATGTGTTCCATTTGCATCAAATGACGCACAAAATATAAGTTGATCAAGTTTAATCTCTTTACCGTTTCATTTCAACTGGAGGTCACAGATTTATGTAGTGTAATCCGATAAAATACTGTATTCATATGCAATGTACATATTAGGAGTTGAAATTGTTTTATTTTCTGGTGGGGTTAATACGGTTATTTTATTTTTTGTCACAAATATACATTAACCTTTATCCTGCTAATGTGGAGAATAGGTTGAGCTCCTAATAATGACAGAAAATGGAAGGAGGAATTTAACTCGGCGTTTAAAGGGTTAATATATTACGTTTTTTCGTTAAACCAATCTTCGTCTTCTGCTTTCATGCACTAAAAGCAGGAGATTTTATTTATACTGCTTTTGTCAGTGTAAATTATCTAATTTTATATTAATTTCGGACCAGAATGTGAAAGGTAACTTGGCAAGTTAGCGGCTTCGGTGGTCTAGAAGTAGCGGTTTGACATTTGTTCCCATCTTCGCGGGTTCGCACCCTGCGGAAGCCGTCGGATTTTTAGGGCGAAAAATTTATCAGCAAGCCTTCCTTCGGAGGGGAAAGTAAATCCGTCGGTCCCATGTCGTAGCTTTACGGTATGTAGAAGATCTCTAAATGTAACGTGGAAGTCGGCATTTAGGAAAATACCCTGACATTTCTCGCCAAAAGTTCCACTTTTCGCCCCTGGGCGCTCTCGCGTGGTGACACGCGTGTAGACGCCTAGTGAGGAAAGTTGGAACTTCTAACACAGATCGCACAATAAACCTAATGTCTGCAGTGCGTATGTTGAAATTGTTAATAATATTTTTGCAAGTTTCATGAAATGAAAGTTCGGATGTCACGACAGTCACATTGCACAATAATTTTATTATTTGCTGCACAGATGCAGGTGTACCAAAAGTTCTGATTAATGGTATTTAGTTAAAAATTGGTTGCTCGCTTTAAAAAATGAAATGGTTTATAAGAGGTCCAGAAGGTTTTGAAACTACAAATTACAAAAATCTATAAATTTGATTCCACATGAGGCATTTTTAATTGTACAAATGAAACGTAAAGTAAAGCAATCCCTGTACAAACCCGGAGAGGACCCGAGGGTTTCATGCTTTTAGAATTGTAGACAATCGGCAAATAAAAGTTGTAAATTTGTCAGCCCTACACACCAGAAGCTTTTACACCCATGAAATATTTCTGGTACTCATTTTTGTTAGATGCTGAGTCGACGCCAGTTCCATAGTTTGACAGAAAGGATTACGTCAATAAATATTCCAACGATACATAGGGAATCGAACCCGTGAGCTTGCGGATTATGGAGCTGTGCTTCACCCAACTGTGTTACCTTTGGATTAATTGTACATTACGGAGGGCAATTCATTGTGTTTCATGCAACCGAATTATACATTCCCGTGTTCACAGGGACCGCCAATAGCCTGTTAGTTGCCGTCGATACCTGGAGGTCACAACTTCTTATCCCATTTCTTTAAGATCCAAATTAATACTATCGTGTCTTTTACGCATATTTCCTCCAAGTGGCGCCTTCTCTATAGGCATTCCGTGTAAAGTTCATTTGGCTATTTTTAACAGCCATGCGTGCCACATATTCCGCCCATCTCTTCTTCGATACAGCCAAATGTGCTGTTAGACACCCTCGTCATTGGGTAATTGTTTCCCGAATTTTTCGATGGAAATTGTTGTTATATCTTCAGCGGAAAAAATTGAGTGGGACATTTTGACCTTTTCAAAAATGTGACCCCGACATTCTCTCGAAAATTCTGTAACCAATTACCCAGCAACTTAGCTTCATATAACAGAAGAAATTGTGGGTTGTTTATACCGCTGTGATAATATAAAAGTTGGCGTAACTGCTTGAATCGTAGGCCTAATTGTGTAGATTAGATTCACTCGAATTTTTAACCAGAAAGACAAAGTACGTTTAATGTTCCAATGAATAACTCTCATGTAACCAACAGAAAGGATCATTCCATATGGTGAGTGTTTGTCTGTAGCACTACTTACGGAGTAAGCAGGGCTCATGAGCCTATTATATTGCCGGCTGTGGTCTGTAGAGCTGTACCATAATTTTCTACATTGTTTCATTAAAGGCAATAGAGAAAAACTGCAAATAGAAATTGAATATATACACTGCTATATTTCATTGTACACAATTTCAAACCAACTCAAGCAATAAAATTAATTTTACAGTTATTCCGTTATATTATATATTACAACAGCAATTTTATAAAGATATTATTAAATTGGACTTTAGGGTCGATATATTTATTACGTGCTAAAAGTTTATTCATTATTGAATTTAATTTAAAGGAATTTTTATTGTCTATCTCGGAGTCTCGAAGTAAATTCCAGGGCAAAAAATTATCAACTATAGAGTCTACAGGTGCAGCACAATCTATTACTTTCAGTACGTTTTCAACATATAGCCGTTTTACATTTTTAGATAATATTGACTTCCTCAGAACCTACTCGTCAATACCTTCCAGTCAGTCACATATTAGTGTACAGACAGGAAAGTACGCATTATATTAAAATTATTAAATTTTTGCTATAGACGTGCTGGGGCATTTTGTTGATATTTATCAGTTCCATGTGCTTATTGAGGTGTAGGTTTACTTTATTCATTTAAATATTTTGTCTGTATTCATACACGAATATCATTTCTTTTAATTTCCCACATGTTCCACTGTTACAGTCCCAAGTGCTGCTTGTGAACATCTCCATTAAATAAATCAGACCACACCTTTATTCTCCCCTCACCCAACCAACACAATTCGCCACACACAGCACACAGCTCAGGATAATCTGTCTACTGTGTTGTGTACTGCTAAGAAGGTGAACTGTGAAGAAAGTTTTTAAAACTCAAAATCAGGTAACATTTCCTGTACATTTCAGTAGAGCAGGGATTAAGAAATTCACACTCGTTAGTACAGTTGTTCTTTAATACAGATATATTGCAATCGTAATACTGTGTTAATTGCTAATTAAGATTACAAGACACCATACTGATATACATTTATATGAATTCAACACATTGCCTGGAGCCAGGGGTGCCAAATTTCTTAGAAATTATTTTCTAGTAAAACCATCCGGTTCCAACACTTACACAAATTATCCACTCAGTACCATCGAACACATCATTGGGTGAAATTAAAATAAAACCACTGTTGTCTTCAGCACACACCAACATTTCAGCTAAACAGTATCTGAATATCTAAAGGATTATAAGACATTCGTTGCTTCAGATTAGTGATAGAATGTATGGTGTTGACATTAAGAGGCAAATAAATGTTAACTATATAAGTTGATACCTACTGAATTTCACGGAAAATATACAAAACAGTCCCTTGGCAATGTGGACAATATGTGGGAAGGGAGAGTGCGTATTGTTTAAGAATTCTGAAACCGAGAGGGAAAACCGGTGATATTTGTAATATACAAACCACCTTCGCTGAAAGCTAAATTAAACTTCTTGATAATTAATTACTGGACTTAACTGTAGATGATGATGATAATAATGCTAATGAGAATATTTTATTATTATTATTATTATCATTATCATTAATATGAAATTGGTGCTTTCCTTTTACTGTAATGTCGAAATATGTGACACAGAACACGACACCAACAATAAGTGACACAGATCACTACGACACCAACAATTATTGACCCAGAACACTACGACACAACAATAAGTGACACAAATACTACGTCACCAACAATAAGTGATACAGAACTCTACGACACTAACAAATCACGTCTTTACTGCTGAACAGTTAAAGACTCCAGGTTTCCCCAATTCAATCACCCAACCAGTGCCGCAATACAGACTGTCATAGAATTCCCTGTGTAATCCGGAAAATGAGCGGGACAAAAGTGTGTTACATTTACCCAGAATTGTCGGAAAATCCTGGGGATCAGAACTACTGAGGGACTGCTGTAGTATAGCGGAATAATTACTGATGAACTGCTGTATTACAGAGGACTGAAGTATAAGTAAAATTAATCCTGTAATGTTGCGTCTGTTTTGTGGCATACAGTGTGAAAAGTAATATTTATGCAACCGGTGGGTCTGGTTTGTTTTTCCATATCACTTTGAATTAGAGAAGAGGATGTAAGGAGTTAACCCTCTAAACGCAAGTTTAAATCCCATCTGCCATTTGCTGGCATTATTAGGAGCTTGCCATATTCTCCGCGTTAGCAGGATAAGGGTTAAACAAAATATTTTACATTAAGTTCTTATGTCAGTTTAGTGTGCAAACAAGTACTATCAGCATGTCTTGCTGTCAGAACACACAGTTACAGACCATTCAACGTATAATTATCTAAACACGCACCATTCAGTTACATCAATTAGCTGACAGCTAAACAATATCAAACTAAATGTCGCCAGTCATTACACACTCCTTGTATAGCCCTGCAGTAATGTAACTATCTGGTGGTTCTTATATTGTATTATATCATGGAATATTTGGTTTGCGTTCACACAATCTGGAAGTTTGTGAATTTTGTACTGTGGCTGTATTATTAACACACTTTTTCGTTCTCAAAGCACGAGCTGCTGAAAATAGCCATTAACCTTTTAAACGTTACCAGAGTATGTGTTTAGTTGTGTTTAAAATTTTTGCTCCGCGTGTTCTTATTATTTTCCCGTGTTCTGTTTTACATTGTGGCAGCCAGCAGTGTTGTATAGTGTTCTCGTTCTTTATCTCAGAACACACATCATCCTCAAATCAATATACATTAAATACTGCAAACATTATAGTCGAACGTACTGTTGCTTTGGTAATCAGTTTGTGCCTTGTCACATTATATTGGTTCAACTTAAAATGAAAAGAATTACCCTTGAAAAGGAATTGTTTAAATCGGTGGAATGTAAGAATTATTATGTGGATTTTGTGTTTAAACATGCTTACATCACCTTAATTCTTTTTGCACTCCTGTAGTTCTGTTCTACTCCAGTCTCCATTTCAGAAAGCATTTCGAGATTAATTTCCCTTGCTTTTGCAAACACGAAAACCAGACTTAAAATTTCGAACGCCAGAATCGGTCGGTGTGAGAACAATGTCAATTTGTCGGGTAGCTCGCACTGTTAAGGAGTCCTGACAAGAATTGTGCGATGTATAAGGTGTATGTACATAAGTAACATACGTAGATGTCCAGGTTGTATACACCGTAATTTCCTACGTCCTTAGACTCCCAGTATACGTGTGGATAAGATTTATGTGTCTTTGTCTAACGAATAGCAGCACTAGATGTACAGATGTAATTGAACCAATGTCTCCTGTAGTGCTGTACAGAAGCTATGGAAGGATGTGCGTCCGTGTATATATATCTGCATGTTTCTAACACTATAGCTATTTGTGCAGTGGTAAGAATACATACCCCGACGTTATACATGAATGTGGTACTACGATACACATATACTGCATATTTTACTAAATTTCAAATTCGATGATTATGTCTGGTCTGTCAGATACAAAACTTATTTTAGAGCTATCAAGACTGGAATGTGAACTGGATTCATCTGGCTCACTATAGAGAATTTCAGAGGTCGCAACTGTAACAACCACAGCGATGCTCTGATTCCGTGATTCTAAAGAAATACACAAATTATTTTTCCAGAATTTGAATAGTGCAGCTGCTCATTAATAGAACTATATTGTATTGATCCTAGCGAACAGTATGTTCTACCCGCAAGGTCAAGTGACAAACATAATGCAGAGACAGACCAACGGTGTGATGTTATCAGTTTCGTGACGACTCGCTTGGAAATCCTCCACAGAATACCCACAGTTAAAACCGCAAGCACATTACGTCTGTGCTGCGTGTTCTGTAACTCCACACAGTACAGTGCAACTTGGGATGTCTTAATCGATCAAGTAATGTACATACTAATACGCTTTAAGGAACAAATGGTTTCAGTGTCACTGTCAGAATGCTTGGCACTGGTCACAGATGTAACGTTTGGTGTTAGTTCTTGGGCTGGTTTTATGTCTTTCAGTCACACGATATTCCTTATGACACTTCAGATGCTTCAATATAAGGGTAGACTTTAATATTATCTTCCCTTCAGATTAGTAATCAAGAATTTTCAATAAATATTTAAGAATTTGTGTACTAATTTCCCATCACTTCCTTTCTCTTCCCCTTACCAACAATCTCCCTACCCCCACCCGTCCCAACCCTTCCATGCCATCCCATTCCTCTCCTTCCCATCCTTTGCCTAAATTTAATCCCTTTACCGTTTAATTTCAACTGGAGGACATAGATGTTTTAGTGTAATCCGATAAAATACTGTAGTCGTGTCCAATGTACATATTAGAAGTTAAAATTCTTTTACCTTCTGATGGGGTTAATCCTGTTATTTTATTTTTTGTCATAAAAATACATTAATATATTAAGGTTTTTCGTTAAACAAATCTCCGTCTTCTACTTTCAAGCACTAATAGCAGGCGATTTTATGTATCCTTCTTTTGACAGTGTAAATTATTAAATTTTGTTTTAATTTCGGACCAGAAAGTGAAAGGTAACTTGGCAAGCCCCTTGACCTGAAAATACTAATTTCTCAGTTTGTACAGCGACAGTCACTATGCACAATAAATGTAAAATTCGCTGTACATCTGCAGGTGTAGCAAGTTGTTGGAAAATTTTAGTTGCTAAAACTTGTTTGCTCGCTTTAAAAGGTGAAATGGATTATAAGAGTTCGAGAAGGTTTAGAACCAACAAATTACAAAACTCCAGGGATCTGATTCGACTTGAGGTAGTATTAATTGTACGAGTTAAAGGTACCGTAAAACAATCCCTGTACAAACCCGGAGAGAACCTGAGAGTTCCAGGCTCTAAGAATTGAGTATAATCTGCAAATTAATGTGGTAAATTTGTCAGCCCTACACACCAGAAGCTTTTACATTCATGAAATATTTCTGGTACGCATTTTTGTTAGAGACTGAGTCGACCCCAGTTCCAAAGTGTGACAGAAAGTATTGAGTAAATGAAAATCCCAACGACAAATATCCTGTTTGTTACGGTCGGTACCTGCAGGTCACAACATTTTATCTCATTTATTTAAGATCCATATTAGCACTAATGTTTCTTATTCACATATTTCCTCCAAGTGGTGCCTTCGCCTTAGGTATTCCGGGTAAATTACTTTTGGTAAATTCTTAACTGCCATGCGTGCCACAGATTCCGTCTATCTCTTCTACGATACAGCCGAATGTGCTTTTAGACACCCTCGTCACTGGGTAATTTTTTATGAACTTTTCTGTTGAAAATTCCTGTTAAATCTTTAACGGAATAAATTAAGTGGAACATACTGACCTTTTCAAAAAGAGACCTTACATTCTCTCGAAAATTCTGTAAACAATTACCCAGCAACTTAGCTTCACATAACAGAAGAAAGGGTAGGTTGTTTATACCGCTGTTTAAACCTAAAAGTTAGTGTAACTGCATGAAACTTAGGCATAATTGTGTAGCTTAGATTCTCTCGAATTTTTAACCAGAAAGACAATGTACATTTAATTTTCCAATGAGCAACTCTCTTGTAACCAACAGCAATGATCATTGCATATTGTGAGTGTGTGTCCGTAGCACAAGTTACGGAGAAAGCAGGGCGCATGCGCCGTATTATATTGTCGGCTGTGGACTGTACAGTTGTACTATACTTTTATACATTATACCATAAAAGGCAATATAGAAAAATCTTTGAACATAAAAATTTAATTTACGCACTGCCATATTACATTGTATATACAAGCAACATAAAACCAACTCAAACAATAAAATAAATATCACAGATACTAATTATATTTTATATTACAAAAGCAATTTCATAAAGATATTATTAAGTGGAACCTTAAAGTCGATATATTAATTACGTCCTAAAAGTTTATTCTTTGTTTAATTTACTTTAAAGACAGAAGATTTTTTGTCTCTCTCGGTGTCTCGAAGAAAATTTCAGGGCACAAAGCCTATAAAGCACACAGTGTACACGTGCAGTAAAATGTAATAAATTTAGTACATTTCCAACATAGAGCGATTTTACACCCTGAGATTATATTGACATCATCAGAACCTACTCGTCAATACCTTCCAGTCAGTCACATATTCATGTACACACACAAATGTACATATTTCATTAAAATTAATAAAATCATGCTATAGATATGTTGGAGATTTTTATTGATATTCTACAATCTGATGTGCTTATTGGGGTGTAGATATTTTAAATTTAATCTTCATGAATCCGTGTCTCGTAGTGTGAATCAGTAGAAATAAACAACAAGATGCAACCCTGTAATAGAATTTATAATTCCAACGTTTATTGAAGGCTCAACATGTTTCGAGAGGCATGCCGCTCATCATCAGGAGTTTTAAACTGTATTTGCAGAGGCTCCAAATACAGTTTAGTGCTCGTGATAATGAGAGGTATGCCGCTCGAAACATGTAGATCTTTCAATAAACTTTGGAATAATATATTCTATTACAAGGCTGCATTTTGTTGGTTATATCTACTGATTGTAGATTGTTTATTCCTCTAACTATTCAATTTGTATTCATAAACGTATAAAATTTCTTTTAATTTCCCACAGGTTCAACTTTTACAGTCCCAAGTGCTGCCTGTGAACATCTCCATTAATTAAATCAGACCACACCTTTAGTCTTCTCTCTCCCAAACAACACAATTCGCCACACACACAGCACACAGCTCACTGTGAACAGTCTACTGCGGTCTGTGCTGCTGTAGATGTGAACTGCGAAGAAGAACACATTTAAAACTCAAAATCAGGTAATATTTACTTTACATTTCAGTAGAACAGGGATTAACAACTTCACACTCGCCAGTACAGTGGCTAAACCTGAGTGTTTTGTGGTTTCTCAAGACAGGTGTATTGCAATCATAATACTGTGTTAATTGCTAAATTAAAATAATAAAACACCGTACTGATATATATTTTTATGAAATAAACTCTTTAGCTACAGCCGGGGGTGCCAAAATTCTTAGAATTACTTTTCTAGTAAATCCATCCAGTTGCAAACTTTACACAAATTATCCACTCAATACCACAATACTTCATTATGTGGTGACTTTAAAATAAAAAAACTGTTTTCTTCAGCACACACCAACATATTTCAGCTAAACAAATGGTAATAATTGAAGGGTTGTAATAAGTTTTGTTGCTTGGTTATGTCGATATATCGTAGGGTGTTAACAGTAAGCGGAAAATGTACGTAGAAACTTATACGTTGATACTGAATTTTCCTGAAGATATAAAAAGCAGTCCCTTGGCAATCTGGACAATATGTGAGGAGGGATAGTGCGGATTGCTTAAGAATTCGGACACAGAGAGTGAAAAGCTCTGATATTTGTAACATGGAAACCACCTTCCCTGAAAGCTAAATTATACTTCTTGGGACTAAATACTGGACTTAACTGTAGATGATGCTAACGATAATTATAATAAAGATAATAATAATAATGGGAATTTATTGCTATCAATTTACTGTAATATCGGAATAAGTGACACCGAACATTACCACACCAACAATAAGTAACACACAACACTACCACACCAACAATAATTGACAAACAACACTACGACACCAACAAAAATTGACACAGAACACTAACACACCAACAATAAAAGACACAGAACACTACGACACCAACAATAATTGACACAGAACACTACTACACCAACAATAAGTGACACAGAACACTACCATACCAACAATAATTGACACAGAACACTACTACACCAACAATAATTGACACAGAACACTACAACACCAACAAATCACGTCGTTACTGCTGAATAGTTAAAGACTTCAGTCTCTTCCCTCTTCAACCACCCAACCACTGTCGGAATACAGATTGTCATACACTTCCCCCCTGTGATCCGGATAATGAGCGGGGGAAAGGTGTGTTACAATTGCCCAGAATGGTTGGAAATACATGGGGTTCAGAATTACTGATGGACTGCTCTACTATAACGGAATAAATTGTAACTGAAAGTCTGGCTTGGTATGTTGTCTTTGTTTGTTGGCATACAGAGTGAGAGTAATTTTTATGCAGTCGGTGTGTCTGGTTTTTTTTTTTTGGTATCGTATTGATTGAGAGAAAATGATGAAAATAATTACAAAAATTATTAAGCAGTTATTATTTACGTCAGTTCAGTGCGCAAACAATTACTGTCAGAATGTCGTACTGTCAGAACACACAGTTAAAGACCATTCACAGTATAATTATCTAAACACACAGTTACAGTCCATTCACAGTATAATTATCTAAACACACAGTTACAGAACATTCACAGTATAATTATCTAAACACAAAGTTACAGTCCATTCACATTATAATTATCTAAACACACAGTTACAGAACATTCACAGTATAATTATCTAAACACACAGTTACAGTCCATTCACAGTATAATTATCTAAACACACAGTTACAGAACATTCACAGTATAATTATCTAAACACACAGTTACAGTCCATTCACAGTATAATTAACTAAAACAATACAGTTACAGACCATTCACAGTATAATTATCTAAACACACAGTTACAGACCATTCACAGTATAATTATCTAAACACACAGTTACAGACCATTCACAGTATAATTATCTAAACACACACTTACAGTCCATTCACAGTATAATTAACTAAAACAATACAGTTACAGACCATTCACAGTATAATTATCTAAACACACAGTTACAGTCCATTCACAGTATGATTAACTAAAACAATACAGTTACAGTCCATTCACAGTATAATTATCTAAACACACAGTTACAGTCCATTCACAGCATAATTAACTAAAACAATACAGTTACAGACCATTCACAGTATAATTATCTAAACACACAGTTACAGACCATTCACAGTATAATTATCTAAACACACAGTTAGAGACCATTCACAGTATAATTATCTAAACACACAGTTACAGTCCATTCACAGTATAATTAACTAAAACAATACAGTTACAGACCATTCACAGTATAATTATCTAAACACACACTTACAGAACATTCACAGTATAATTACCTAAACACACACCATTCAGTTACATCAATTAGCTGACAGTTATACATTATCAAACTAACTGTCGCCAGTTATTACAAACTCCCTGTACAGCGCTGCAGTAAAATAACTACCTGGTTGTACTTATATCGTATTATATTATGGAATATCCTGTTTACGTTCACACAACCTGCAGGTTTGTGGTTTTTGTACTGTGGCTGTATTATTAACACAATTTCTCCTTCTCAAAGCACGTACCAATAGAATATAGTCATTGCCTTTATAGAGGTTAATCCCTCTACACCAATGTTTAACATGTATCGAAGGGCAAGTCACCAATGTTAGGCTGCACATATAGACAATGGATGTGGTATATAGAAAACAACTTATCTAATATAACCTTACATTTAGCTAAATTGAAACATTACGTCTTTACTGATCATACACACGCCGTAAACGTTAACACTGTTACAACATTGACAAACACAGTTGATATAAACAAATTACACCATCAAACCCCACCGCTCCATAAAGACACTCCCTGAACACTGCAGGCAATACAGTACATTACAGTGACACTTACTACTCAGAATATAGCAAAACCTACAGCTGTACTGTGCGGGCTGATTTCAGATCCGATTCAGCTGAAGCAAATAATCAGTCAATATAATTATCGCTGTTTTTACCGGTAAACAGGTTTACGTTTTTGACAAGGTCTAGGTTAAAATTTTTCCACGAAAGATGCTTCCACGACGTCAGTGTCACATATTTACTCCCGACCAATAACAAATGCGCCTTTTACAGACAGCTGTCACGACTCCATTCCGATCTGACAATGTCTCACAACGCAAAAATCTACTGAAAACATCAGCTGATTATTTGTTCGTGTGTTTTAAGATAAAGAGATTAGGAAGCTAATAGTCGCTTTTCGAAATTTTGCAGACTGGCCCAATTAACTGAAGTCATAAAGTGTCAATGTACTTAAATTTCAAGCAGAAATTTTATATGGCTCCACATATATACCAGCCTAATTTTTACGGTTAGGCAAAATTATTTCTAAATGTATCGCATTTCTTACAATAATTTAACTATTTTAAATTATCCGTCCTATAACTTTACTCACCTTACCACATTATATGCTGTAACAAACCGGCACTTTCTCAGCAACAATACACCCCTCTTCCCTTCACAGTCCATCGCTGTCGTTCCTGATAGTGACACATAAAATTGTTTCTTTGAAATAAGATATAAAATAATGATAATTTCACAGCAAATATAATATAAAATAGAGCACGAATACGATGCACTGGTGGAAGGGTACTGACAGGGGAGAGTGAAGTTCATGAATAAAATCCTATAGCATTGCCACTGGTCTACAACAAATATCAAATGAACCTGCCCGAGCTAAATTGCGGACCGTAGCTTTGGGCGGCCTGAGACTGACTTATGAGCCAGAGTAGATCGAATCTTTAGAAATTATGTGACGTGTTTAATAAGTGGAGGTTTCACCTCAGTAGTTTGTGTTAGCAACGAAACCAAGTAATATGACTTACATATTTAACAGTGTGTGTGTGACGTACAGCATTAAGTTAATCAAGAGCAGATGTAAAGAATAACACAAAATGAATACCTGAAGCAACAACAATCTTTCGGACATGCATGTAGAACACAAGTGCACAACACACATTCGTTTCAGCAGGTGGTACATGAGAAATTATTTGATATGGAAACAGAAACACAGAGAAGCATTCAAATAGTCAGGACAGAGGCACAACGCTGGAATATGGCGTAGTATATGAATACATGTAGCGCAGAGTGTGCGTGTTCAATAGTTCTTAGCTGGTTCAGTACTACAATTTACTGCTACCGTTTATAATATCCTTGAATTATCCTTCCCCATGTCCTCATAAGAAACACAGTAACATTCTAATATAGAAGTCCCAACAAGATGCACATGTTACAGAGTTTATTTTATCACCCATCTTCAGAAACACAAAACAACTGTAACTACAGCATCTAGTAACTGGTCTATGGCCATAGACGCCATGCTTACTTCAACAACGACATCAAAACAACAACAGATCAACATGTCACATACACACTCAAATCAGTTCCAACTCACCCACGAAATCAACAGACTACAATACGTTTACGTACGTCATTCAATATTCTAAAGAATATATTGAATTTTCCACAGAATATACATTATCAACAAGAATTGTAATTTTAATCTAATCTATAGGTACTCTTTAACAGTAAAAATTTAACTCTATCTATTACAGCGTAACGGTTAACCGATGCTGTGGTTAAAATTATATTGTGCTCCTGAAAATTGGAGATAATGATACCAGAAACATGTAGAGCAATCGTCAGATAAAATAAACTCTGTAACATGTGAATCTTGTTGAGATATCTATTTTAGAATATTATTAAAATGCACAGAACCATGTACATCAAACACAGTAACGTTCAACTACTGTTTCCCTCTCTCTGTGCAGATTAAAGAACATCGCCATGCCATCAAGACTGACTGTGGTGTTGGTGTCGCTGATGTTGGCAACACCTGTTTTTTTATTCTGGTTATGGTTGCTGATCTTGCCAACAAGTGTGGCAGTACTGTGTCCTGAGAAATGCAGGTGTGAGGAAGAGGGATACATCGTAAAATGTTCGCATTCAGGATTAAAGAGCATTCCTTCATTAGATCCTAAACACACACGATTCCTGTCACTTGAAGGTAACAACATACCGTTGTTTGCGAAGGACAGTTTTCTTTCCAAAGGACTGGTTGAGCTGGAGATAATTACAGCAAACTCCTGTAAAATCAAAAAAATAGAAGTGGGAGCATTTAACGGGCTTCCAAAGTTGACATATTTGTCAATGAATAATAACGAGATAACTGAAATAACACCAGGCACATTTGAGAAGATTAGCCATCTGGAATATCTTAACCTAGGATATAACAGAATTGAGCACTTGTGGGTTGATGTTTTCTATGGGTTGGTTAGCTTAAAATATATATATTTGCAAGGAAACAACCTGCAGTACCTGCATCCAGATACGTTCATAGGGTTACAAAATCTCCAAGACTTATTTTTATCAAATAACTACGGCCTTCAAGTGCCAACTCACCGTCACTTCATCAATTCACTATCCTTGAAACTACTTGCAATATCAGGCAGCAATATAAGTTCAGTGTCAGTTGATACGTTTGCAAACGTCACTGCACTTGAACAGCTTGACCTGAGCTACAATTATCTGAGAAGTGTAGATTTTAAAATATTGAAAGTATTACCAAAACTTACCCA
>Ga0268261_10000649_pt1 | contig 22359 bp, 14 predicted proteins | sample TergutNc150P1_FD_190353 | JGI IMG/M metagenome (GOLD analysis project Ga0268261, IMG submission 190353) | Nasutitermes corniger P1 segment gut microbial community from laboratory colony in Florida, USA - Nc150 P1 (SPAdes) (version 2) | ecosystem: Host-associated > Arthropoda: Insects >...
CCCCCCCATGGCGCTGCAGCTGAACGCAAGCTATGGCCTCCTCATTCATGAGGTTTATAGATCACAGACAGCGACACACCACAGATGGTAGGACTCCAAGGACAAGTGATCAGCCCGTCACAGATTTCCACCTGACAACATACAACACTCACAACAGACAGATCGTCATGCCTCTGGCGGGATTTGAACTCAGAATCTCAGTAGGCGCTTGGTTGCAGAGACGTGCCCTAGACCGCGCGGCCACCGGGACTGAATAATTGCAGAAAATATACATTTCACAGCATTGTGCTGTAAACTATGATAATTGTATGATATCTGTAACACTGTGCTGCTCATTTGTACAGGAAGACATAAATATGAAACCATTAAGAAATCCAATATAAACTTTGAAGGACAGTAGTCTAAATGACAAGATGGACATGACTAGTGTAAAGTAATTTTTGACCTTAACAGATCTAAAATATCACTGTCTAAGAAGTACATTAGTTTCCTTAGATTGCTTAGTAGCAAAATGCATTTAACGTGTGGTAGCTCTGATGGCGGCAGAGAGGGGTAAGGGAGGTTTATGAGAAGGAATTTATCTTAGAGAACTCTGAACTCACTTTGGAAGCGGGTATGGACCTGTCATAAGACAGACCAATGAATGATTGGATGAATGAATAAACACTATGAGTACCCATGTTTTTGAATGAATTACTTAGCTATTTAATTAATAACAGTCTTTCTCAAGTAAAGTTTATGAGCACAGATCACATTTATGAGTAAGTGCTTGAGCAACTTAACATAAACTAACCGACTCGACCAGTGCCACGGAAGATAGGACGGCCTGCCAGTAGCGACTGAGCTACCGCCGTCGAAACCAATCGATCCATGCCTTATTCAGGTACTTTACCGTCCGAAATATCCAGACCTATGTGGTATCTGCGATTAAGGAATTTTCATTAAGTTCACGCCGGTGTATGCCCAGTAGTTCTAGTCGACTGCCTTAATTTCGGAATAAATCTTAATAACAGATTCGATTACCAAATTGAGTTATAGGTAATGCGTGTATTCGATAATGCGAATTTCGATTGATATTAGAAGCCGCTGGTAGGTGGCTCCTCGTCCTTCCATTACGATTAACTGTTTTTCGCGCGGTTGCCGTGGTATAAGCGTGGAGGCATAAGCTGGTTGCCGGCACAGCGGTGCATTAAGAATGAAGTACATTTTGGTTACTGGTGGTGTTATAAGTGGTGTGGGGAAAGGCGTTATTGCAAGTTCTTTCGGAACTATTTTGAAATGCAGTAATATCCATGTGACTTCAATCAAGATAGATCCGTATATTAACATAGATGCTGGCACGTTCTCGCCATACGAGCATGGTAATTCGTATATATTACTGTTCATGTCGGACTATTTAATGGAAGTTATTCTTTAGTTCGGACTGTTTGGTTGTAGTCTTCATCTTGCATTCTTTCTGGGCATTGATGTGTAGGACACGTGGAACCATAACCTATTCTCCCATTTTATTTTTGTTTGAAATTTTATGTTGGTAGGATTTTTATTCCTAAAGTGTAGTTTTAATTAATACGATTTAAGTTACATCGTGACTATGAAATACGAAATTAATCCTGTAACCATATTTTTGTACATTGTTCGTTTAGTCCCAGTCCTTAGGTATAGCAGGTATTTTACATTGTGTATTGTAACAGATGAAAGCAATAGTGTAACATTTGATTCTAGTGAGAGGAAGGTTGTCAGGGTTGTTTGGTTTGGTTTGGTTTATTTGTTCATGCACCCAGTCACACATGTAACATTGGACATGTCAATTACAGTTTACAATTTATATATTACAACACAACTCGTAAATAAAGCCAACTTGGTGCACAGTTTTTCTTAGTGTGTTTATTTCTTTTCTCTACATGTTTCGGGCGACTATGTGCCCATCATCAGGAGAAACAACTGTATTTATGAGACACTGGGTACTTGTTATTCTGTATGGGTGACTGTCTGGTATGGTTGTTTCTCCTGATGACGGGCACATAGTCGTCCGAAACATGTAGAGAAACGAAATAAACATACTAAGAAAAATTGTGCACCAAGTTGGCTTTATTTACAAGATTATATAGGGATGCATGGCCAACAAAACATAAGATACAACATAGCTTATAATATATGGATTTCTACCTAATATACATAGACTTGCCATAAGTTCTGTTACTAGGATTTTGTGACCTAGAAGGAAAATGAAAGAGAACATCCACTTTTCAAGCCAAATAATTTATTAGCAATAGTTTTAAGTCTTTATTTATAATAATGTCACTCAAAATATTGGCTCTCTGCCCCAACGCAAGCCTTGAGACCCACCGGCCACTCTGCTGTCGTGGCACGCACTGTCTCCAGGGGATCTCTGCTGCTGCTTTCATGAGGGATCTCTTCAGGCTTTCCAGGTTGTTGTGACACTTTTGGTAAGCCATGTCCTCCAAAACAGCCCACAGTTTATAGCCCGGAGGTTGAGGTCTGGACTCTCTGAGGGCCATTCCTTGGCGCTGATAAAGGCCAGAACCTTCCTCCGCAGCCACTTTTTGAGTCGTCTTGGCCTTGCGGCTAGGAGCTGAGTGCTGCTGCAAGACCCGTTTTTGACCATTGAAGACAGTTGTATTAAGAGATTTCACGACTTCTTGTAGCACATCCTCACGATACACTCGGGCACCAGTTTTCACATCTTTTTCGCAAAAATGAAGAGGTGTCGCTCCCTGATGGTGCAACCCCCACCAAACCATGATGTAAGAAGGGTGATGGCCTCCTGCACCCTCAGAGCTCACCTCATGGGACGTTTGAGCATAAATCTTGTTGTTCTGGTTGTTATACTGCTCCTCGATGCTGAAAATTTTCTCGTCCATCAAGAGGATGTTTTCATGCCCGATCTCTGCGTGCCACTGGAGGAGATGCTTTGCTCTTGTCCTTCGGATTTCCTTCAAAGCAAGAGTAAGGAGGTGCCCTTTGAGGGGAGGTGCACTGTCATGTATAGATCGTCCCTGATGAGGCACGACTTGATTAGGTCAATATGTTAAGCTTCCGGGTCATGATCTTCTGTGTCCAGAGCGGATATCAGCGAATCCGCTCTCGTACTGTTTTGATTGCGGCTTCAGCTCTCACTCTTTTCAGGCATTCTGAATGAGCCCTGTCTTCAACGCTCCAGAGTTCCTTATAATATTTAATTGCTGGATAGATGAACATTTATGAAATTTTCAATGGTTTTAAAAGTTTGAAATTTTGAGAATGGGATTTTCCACAATTGTGAAGGGCAATCACAGCCACATGGTTTTCCTTGACACCCCACTCCATGTTGATGCTGTGAGAGACTCAAGCAAACTGCCTTGGCACAAGTACCTGAAGGGACAGTAGTCCAAAAACAGCCATCCTTACAACCCTTCTGCCTCATTGTCTCCAGCTTGGACAACATGAAAGTTGTAACAGAACTTATGGCAGGACTATGTAATATAACAAGTAACGATAAAAAATTTAACGGCCAATTGGAAGTGGAATCTGCCACTACATCTAGATATATGTGTATTTATATAAATATATTTAAGAGTTAAGAATTTAGATTAAAAGTAATAATATAGAATGGTAATGAGTTATGTTGCATGCAGGATTATTTAGATATTTACTTTTAAAATGATTACACTGAGCCAAGATCTCTACTGGAATTCCAAGTAAATTATTCCTTCAATGAGTAAAATGAATTTGTAATAAGAAAACGTTTTAGAATGGATCTGAATTGGTTTATGTCGTGAGATGTATTTCTGATCATTAAAGACTGTGATTCCAAATAAAAGGGTTGTTTTGGAAAGTTGTTAAGTTTGCAGTTGGAGTATGTAAGTCAGAACTAAATCTGGTGCTGATATTATGAATTTCTGAATTTGTTTCATATTCATCTCTATTTTTGGCTACGTATAATAGAAGGGAAAAAAATATGTTGGGAATTTAAAGGTAGAATTTTTAATTAATTGCTGACAAGAATCTCTATTTCTGGCATTCATAATCATTCTGATTATCCTTTCTTGAATTTTAAAAATATTAGAGCTGTACGCAGAATTACCCCAGAAAATTATGCCGTATGGTAGGATGGAATGAAAATATCCGAAGTAAATTGTCCGTAGTGTATCTAGGGACATGGAATGTTTTACATACCTAATTGCATATTATGCTGTGCCTAGTTTCAACATAATTTGATCAATATGGTCTTTCTATAACAAGGAACTATCTGTATCTAATCCAAGAAATTTGACATTTTTAGTCTCTTTAATCAGTTTATTGTCACAACTTATTTTTATAGTAATGTCATGACTATTTTTAGGCCTAAATTGTAAAAAGTAGGTTTTATCAAAATTTAATGATCATGAACCTCTGAACCAGTCATTTATAGTATCAATTACATTGTTAATATCTTCTTTAAATTTTGAGGGATTAGGATTTGCAATTATTATGCTTGTGTCATCTGCAAATATAACCAGTTTTGCTGGGTTGGAAGATCATTTATATAGATTAAGAAGAACAAAGGACCAAATATTAAACCCTGAGGAACACCATGTTTTATTTTGCCCCATTCTGAAAAATTAGTATTTTTATAAAAACTATTATTTATTAGTACTCTCTGATATCTATCACGGAGGTATGTTGTTGGTGTACCTGGGTGTGTAACAGTGCGGTCATTGGTGTACACTTGGTAAGCCCTGGGTTTCTTCCACTCTGTATAGCAACACAAAAATTATTAAGAACTGGGATGAAGTTATTTTCAGGTTTCAGAGGGAGTTAGCATTTGCTGAAGAGATTGATAGGTTGGAAGCTGGTAGCAGCTGAGTTTGGTATTGTAATTGTATGGCTGCTGTTTGAGGAGAAGGAAAGGCTAGCTCCAGACACAGAGTCAGATGTTTCTACTCCTTTGAGAAAGTAATTGTATTGTAAAATTGAGTAGCAGGCTGTAGGTTATGACTGTGGTTTCATTTCATTTTATCTATTTCATACTCTGTGAATCCATCAAGGTTTACAAAAACTGACTGGATACAGATTCAGTCCAATAGTGTATATACTGTATGACAGCGAACAATATATACATAATGTACAGTGGTTTGAGTTTGTCAGTACTTTAAATAGCCTACTACAATATGATACATAACTCACAAACATATATAAGTATAACCACAATAAGGAGCATAAAGAGTAAAACGTTCAGAATGATCCATTAGTGTCATATATAAATATAAATAATTCATTAAAATGGCTTTACATAATATGAAGCAACAACCCTAAAACAAATATTAGTGTAATGACAGTCAAAAAACTCTCTTATTATAGTAATTGAAATACTACTATAATGTATATAATGAATTTAAATAAAGAACTTTTTTACATTTCTTTAATATAGTTTAATATCATGAATCAAAACCTTTATTTCTACAGGTAGATCTTAATACTCACATTAAACATTTCTTTATAAATAACAGATAATCTAGAGTACGGTTGATAAAGATCGGCATTCTGTCTAGTATTAATATTGTGCATTTCAGAATAAAATTTATAATGATTCGTATTATTGGTTGCAAACATTAATATTGAAAGTGAATACTGTGATTTGAAGGGGAGTGTTTCATCTGTTATGTTAGACAGCAGGAGCCTACATATGGGTGCTGAGCCAGAGCTTTCATTTTAAATCTCTGGCAGACACATCATTAATCTGCTACAGGTGGCCTGTGTTTCATAACTAAGCTAAAGAAAAGTTGGTTTGCTAAGCCAGACAGATATGGTGTTAAGAAATGTGTGTATGATTTAAGGTACAGGGGTTACCCCGATGGGGTATGACCTTCATGCATTCAATAATAGTTGCACAAGGAATCAAAGTTTCTTTCCCAATAAAATGTGCCTGAGGGAAATACTTATAAATTTACTGATCCAAAACTGATGAGAGAACAGTATGAAAGAGTAAGCTATAGAAAATTGATGTTTTAAAATTTGCTTTAGGTGAAGTCTATGTTTTGGATGATGGAGGGGAAGTGGATCTTGATCTAGGGAACTATGAAAGATTTTTGGATATTACACTGCACCGTGATAACAACATCACGACTGGAAAAGTATATCAGCATGTCATAAACAAAGAGAGAAGAGGAGACTTCCTGGGCAAGACAGTGCAAGGTGAGGGCTTCAGTGAGTGGAATGTGTTCATAAATAGCACATTGCAGATTCTGTCACCAATTCCTGGATTTAACTGATTTATACTGCATGCATAGTAAGGCAGTAGGTTACAGTATGTAAAGCTGTCTGACAGAATGACCTTTTTTTCCTTCCAACATGCAGTTTTCTGTTAATTTACTAATGCGTAATATTTTTGTTCTTGCGGTGTCCAATTTTAGAATGTAGGTTTCCATTTAGGCATGGCAGTTTGAAAGGTGGAATTGTGGACAGGGTAATGTTTTGACGTCCTGTTAGGCATGGCATTTGATGGCAGGATGTCAATGTGTCGTGGGTTATCTGATAATGTACAAGGTAGTTACAAGTATTCTTTGTGTAAGCCCATTATGGGGCACTGTGTTATGTGTCTCTTGTATGCATATGCACAGTGAAATTTGGAATTTACATTCCCTGAATCTGCGTTTTGATTCCACTTACATTTGTATTAATCCTGCCAAACTTCCATGAAAACAATGGCTTACTTTCCTGCAATACACATTTGTACTTTCTACCCAATTCCCTGATTATGTTTTCAAGTTGAGCAGAAATCTGTCATTTTAAGTCTTTTCAACCAGAGGAAACATTGATTTTTTTCAGTTACAGTTTCGTATCTCCTCTATCATCATCGTGTGTACAAACTGTTGTGCGGCCTCTTGGTTGTGCGAGCAGAGTGAAGCATAGCTAGGTTTTTTGGTGCTGGGGGCAAGTAATGACAATGGGTGCCTTCAACAGAAATCATGAACTTTAACAAAAATGGCAGTCATTTGGTGGATTTGTTTTTATGTGGTGCAATAATTGAAAATTTTTGCTGCCTGGGATGGCCACATCCCCCCCCCCCCCCCCATTTCACTCCCCATTACTACCAGTGCCTAGTTTTGCTTTAGTAAACAAAATTATTCCTCAGAAGTGAACAGTTCAACAGTAAGTATGGATTCTGTCTTAATAAACTGATAGTTTTAAAAATATTGTGGTGATGCAGCACAATGTTTTCTCTTGGTCATGGAGATGTGCTGGTTATGGGACATTGTTTCCTATTGCACGTAGTAAAGGTTAACTTTGTGGTAAGTGCAGTGAACAAACAGGTTTAATAACAAGTGGGGCAAAGAGCAACATCTATTTTTTTTAATCTGGAATCAAGAGTTTTGAATTTTTGTTGTATTTGAACCACACCTGTAATTGAGTGCTATGTTGTAAGTGAAGGACCTTGCTTTGTAATTAATCCCAAGGAGCCATACATACAGTGAAGTTCTGTGTCTAGCAGTTTTACGTATGTTTGCGTCAGACAAGTAGGTGTTTATGTTTTGTATGTTGCAGTTGTTCCTCATATCACAGATGCGATTCAGGAATGGGTAGAGAGGGTTGCTAACCAGCCCGTTACTGAAGATGGAACCAAGCCACAAGTAGGTGGAGACAAACTGTAGAGCTTTGTATTTCCTTTGTTGGTGCCATATATCAAAAATTAAGAAAGAACATGCTTTCATTTCAGGTGTGCATTGTTGAATTGGGTGGAACTATTGGAGACATAGAGGGCATGCCATTTGTTGAAGCGTTCAGACAGTTCCAGTTTCGAGTGAAGAAAGAGAACTTTGTTTGTGCTCATGTGTCTATGGTTCCTCAGGTAAGCTGAGAAACCCATGGCAAGATTCTGCTTTTAATGACAGTGTAGGTAACACAAGAAATACAGTGCAACGTATGATGAGTCTCTGAAGACACATTCCAAGTAATCCTTGTATCTAGTTCTGTAAAGGAACATGCAGGTGTCCATTTTATTTTGTCTGTTACCTTGGTATATTTATCATATAGAGAGCTTGCGTCCAGTAGGACGTCTCATAATTGGTGCCAGGCTCAGAGACACAATAAAAGGGACACTTCTGAAGTACAGAATGTGATGAGATTTTTGAGAACTATCTCAGGTTTTTATCAGGTGTATCTAAACTGATTACATTAGCTAAGTGTTACTCATACCATAACCAGAATTTTACTTAAAACTGGTTTGTGATATTCATCGCCTTGCAAAAGTTACGGTATGAGTTTCATGGAGGTATACAGTAACAGTTGGAGAAAATTTTGAAATTTTAGGCAATTCATCCCTGTTTTTCACATCCCATTAACAAAATTTAAGATATAAAACTCTTTTCACAGATTTCTAAATTAAATAAAAAATGACACATCTTAACTATCATTCTCTTTGAAAGGACATAACCACAACCATGGGCCACTACAACAGACATTTTATAGCTGTCCTCTAAAAAAAAATTACTCCGGTCTTTCTGTTTTAAACATTGAAACACCCAAAATAAAATTGTATTTTATTTTTTACTTAATCACTGTACAACTTTAAAAACTTACACAATGCAACTTTTATCAACTTCTTTCCAAAGGCTGTCGAGCTTGATATGTATATATTTTGTAAAAACATGTGAAGTATTAGGATCTCGATCCTTAACACAACTGTTGCTTGTTTTCTTTCTTGTGTGCCAGCCTGACTATGACTGTATATGGTTGTTGAACGTATAGTTGACTTTAAACGTATGCTGATTTGAGTTAAATATGTTTGTTGTGTTTGAGTTTCTTATATATCCTAGATAGAGGAAATTTTGGTTAATTCAATAATTCTTAAAATGCTTTTGTGTATTAACTAATTTGCTCAGTTTAAAAAGTGTTTGGTTAGGTGTTACGGATTATAGAGGAGAGGGTAAAAACCTTCTTACTCTATCCAATTATGGTCTGTTGGTGCTTATTCATTGCTTACCACTTTGTCGTCTGACCACATAAAAAGATGTGATTGCTATCACATGCAACATTGATGGGTCACGTCTGTTAATGTTTTCTTACACATTGTCCTGCACATGCATTTGTCAGCTGGTCTAACTCACTTTTCGCTTCAGGGTTATTGACAGCTTGATGCAGGATGTTGGAGTCTCAAGTTACACATGAACAGACCAGTCTCAACCCCCTATTTTTAGAAGCATAAGACTGCAACACAGAGGCAACTAATTCAGACCCTCTCTGTTTTCTTGTCTAACCTCCTTCAGCAGCAATCTTAGCTTTGCGTAGGAGTGTTCTGAAAGAAAACGATATTTTGTGTGTGTTATGTGCGGATGCACGTTCTGATGTCTCTGATAATAGTGACAATGAAATTTTGGACAGTGACAGTGATGTCCCCACAACTAGTTCATGTAAACAATTGCCATCTTCTGCCATAGTTGTTACTAGTGACAGTGAAACAAGCACCGAAGAGGAGGAAAGTAGTGTACTGGAGAGCGCTGATGATAAAACAAGTGACATGTGGTGTAAAACTGATAAAAAACCAAGCAATGAGCCTTTCCTAGGGACCACAGGTCTGCATATAGTAATTGATAACCCAAAGTCTGTTGTTGAAGTCGTGAGTTCACTCATTGGTGACGATCTTATATAGTTACTGGACAGTCTAACCTTTACCATAGTCAAAATGCACAGAAAGAGAAAGTCTTCACCTATAACACTGAAGTGGTCCAATATGACACCTGAAGAAATGAGAATGTTTTTGGGACTAATAATTTTGATGGGACAAATCAGAAAGGAAAATATAAGAGATTACTGGTCCACTGACCCCACAATTTCCACACTCATTTTTCCTCACTATGAGTAGGAACCTTTTTGAATCCCTTTGGCAGGCCTGGCATCTTAGTGACAACAGCCAGCATACAGGATTCAGGATGGCCATTTAAAATTTGGGCCATTTATGTGTATTTTGTACAGAAATTTAGGTCAGTTTACAGCCCAAAATAAGAACTGTCACTTGATTAAGCCATGATCCCATGGCGGGGTAGCCTGAAATTTAGGACATACAGTCCAGGGAAAATAACAAAAATGGAGTACTGGTGAGAATGTGTGTGAGGTGGTATCAGGTTATATCTGTAATGTGGAGATATACTCAGCTGAGGGAAAGAAGTTGGAGGACACAGTGTTATCACTTTTAGACAGAAACTTAGGCCAAAATCATCACATCTATAAAGACAATTTTTATAAGAGTGTGAGATTAGCTCAAGCATTACTAGACAGAAACGTGAGAGTCTGCAGCACTGTGAGGGTTAACAGGTGCATTCCACGTGACCTAGAAGGGGAAGGCACGTGCTTTAAAAAAGGGCAATCATCATTCTGGAGGAGAGGTGACATAGTGGTGCTAGTGTGGAGGGACAAAACTCTTGTGTGAATGATAAGTATGATTCATGATGCAGCAATTGTAAACACGGGGAGGAAAGACAGGAAAACAAGCATGGAAATAAAGAAGCCTTATGCTGTTGTCCAGTACAGTAAATTCATTAAGGTCATAGACATGGCAGACCAGTACCTCAGTTATTATGCAGTTCTGAGGAAAACTTATTATATCTGCTAGACTGTGTGCTCTTCAATGCATTTTTTGTGTACAGGACACTAAATACAAACAAAAAAGTACAGTACAAGAACTTCCTGCATGAGGTAGGAAGGTCCTGGATATCAGAAGTCCAGAATTGAAATGAGTAGGTTCTGATGACCTTCAGTTGCCAGAGAAGCAAACAGTGCTAAGGGGCCCTAAACAGGACCCATCAGGCAGAATCTCTGGGGAATTCAGAATACACGAATTTGAAAAAATTGTTGCTGGTGGGGATGGAAAAAAGAAGTATCCTGCAATACAGTGTATTGTGTGTGCTGTACATGAGAAGTGAAATGAAACTAGATACATTTGTAAATTCTGCGTTGTTCCCCTCTACAAAGGTCTTGTTTTGAGAAATACCATTCAGTGAAGAACTACTATACTGTCTACATACAGTTTCTGCATTCTTGGGCTCAGGAGCATAATCTACAGTGTCGTACCTAAGTAAGAGTATGTTATGGGGTTGAACATTCAAAGCATTGAAAATGTCCAGGATATTTAATTAAAGGGTCATCTGGTCAGTAAAGTGTTAGTGTATAACCAGGCCTACTTTCTGAGAGTGCAGTACTCTGCTTATTGGGATCCTATGGTGAGTCATTTTGTGCCATGAAATGGCTTTCTACTTGGCAATTTCTTGGGTCCTAGAGGTCTCACAACATGTAATTTAAATGTTCAGCTCTTCCTTCTTGTTTAAACACCAACAACAATGATCCTACATATTCCAAGCTGAAATAAATGTCTTTTTTCTGTGTTCTGTAATCATCCTGTTACAGGATGAAATGATCTGGTTTGTATTTAATCTTGGTTGTTCCATAGTTTTTTTTTTACACGTCCTTGAATTGAGAGTTGTGAGAACTGTGATACTGCATATTTTTTAGTGATTTTTAAATGACAATATGATGTGTAGTTGTGTAGTTTAGATTCAAGGTAAATTTGTACAGTATTATTACACTCAGGCAGCATCTGTTTTTTTTTTCTGTCACTGAAGTCTGCACATAAAGACATTGAACCAAAATTGCTTGTGTGTTGTTCAGCCTCGGACCACTGGAGAACCCAAAACGAAGCCAACCCAAGCAAGTGTGAGGGAACTCAGAGGTCTAGGACTGTCTCCAGACCTGATTGTGTGTCGGAGTGAGAATCCAATTGGGCAGGCAGTGAAGGATAAGATTTCAAACTTTTGTCATGTTGCCCCTGAGCAGGTAAGTTTTCTTGATATTCCCAGGTAACATTGATATTTCTGTCGTCCTTGTTTTACATTGGATATTCTGAGGAAATGACACAGTATTATTAATCAAATAATATAAATCAACATAATGCACCTTTGTTAACCTTTTGGCACCGGAGTTTTACATGTAAATTTCAGCACACTCTGTATGTAAAATGTGAATAATACAGGAACCAAAAAAGGTAGCATTATGAAATAAACGGCATTTTGAAGAGAAAAACGGAGAGTGCAGCATTTTTAAAATACTCAGTACTTATATTTGTTGAAAAAAAATATATGAAACGCAACATCTGGAGGGTAGCGGTACGTCCGTCCTATATATAGGATGCACGGTTCTTAAAGGTAAAACTAATATTTTAATTTTTGCAATGTCTTCTACATGTTTCAAACCTGAGGGTTCATCTTCAGGAAGACTGTTATATGTGCAGGTATGGTATAATTTGCTTACATGCCAATGGTATAAGCAGTCTTGTAGGAGTACTGCTTATACCATTGGCACATAAACAAATTATACCATACTTGCACATTCAACCATCTTCCTGAAGATGAACCCTCAGGTATGAAAACTGTATAAGACATCATAAAAATTAAAATATTATTTTAACAAAGGTGCATTTTTTGGTTTATATTATACAATTATATTACATTGCACAGTGCAAAAAACATAAAATAACAGTATTATTAAGTTACCCTTGAAACCACAACACAACACACACACATGCACAATACTGTCTTCTGGAATGTAGCAACATGTGGCATTGTAGATGCATACGTATGTACTCAACTATACAGCATCAGAATATTGTACTTATCTTCCCAACTACGTGGCAGCACATTTTGGTACCTACAAGATGTCATATTCCAAGTATTGTAATCCCAATGGTTCTCAGAACCTCATCTATGCAAATAAAACATTGGTGGTGGAAGTTACAATATTTGTGATGGGGATATGTGTAATTCTTAATTTGATACAAAAATTCGACAGCTTTACGGTTGGTATTTTGTTTTTTACTGTATTTTAAGGTACTTTGCATCCATGATTTGTCCTCTATCTACCGAGTCCCAATCCTGTTGGAGAGCCAAGGAGTTCTGGAGTTTTTAAATGACCGTCTCCAGTTGAATATTCCAATGCCTCCCCCAAGAAAATTTATGAGTAAATGGAAAGATCTTGCTGAAAGGTTTGTGTCATGATTTATCTAATAGTGAAATTTTATTGAACTTGGTTATATTTAATTAAGACAGGCTCTAAAGTTGACTTTTATTGTGTAAAATATGTTACTGGCCACTGTGCATGGAAATAAAAATATAACAAATGTTGAATTTTGAAAAATGTTTGGACAGAATTACTATTTGTTTATGGCCATCATACTGTTTAAGTGCATGTGGTAAATTAGTCATGTTTAGAAAGTTTTAAATTACCAAAAATATAAGTGTAAGAAATAGAATTTGGTATTTCTAAATCAGTAGAGAGTTTTAAAAACTTCGCAAGTTTTATCATCTAGTAACTAAGTAGCTTTACTTCTTTCATAAGGAAGTGAGACACATGCATGATATGAAGGGGAAATGGAACACTTAAATTGATGGGCTTGCCTATAGACAGGTGTTGCAGTTATAACAACATGGATTTCGACATGACTGGTGAAAGAGGGACAGTTCTGATTCATGTCGTGTCTTTTTGCAAAATCACAGTTGTTATGAATTACAGGGCTGTATAGTACTGGTGCTATGCAGAGAAATTAAATAAGAAAAATTTCTTGTCTGCTTAGGTGCAGGGACATTTGAATTAATACTACACACCAAAGGCATCTGGACAATCTGAATGTAATTCTGTGTTTGGTTGTCATGTCTAGGTTTCAACTTGCATTACAATTGCAGTAAGTTGTGATGTCTGACACCTCTGGGATCAAAGGGTTGCTGGATGTCACAGTTTTCTGGATTTTTTAATGCTTTATAGATCAGTTGCATTGGTCTCTCATTAATGTATTATGGTTTTCACCATGCTCATTCCTATTACATGTGCCCTTTTTTCTGTTATCATTAACACTACTGTTTTCTGCTCTTTACTTGTCCCTTCATTGTCAAAAATGTCTCTTTATTAGTAATGCTCGCTTTAGTTGAAGTACAGAATTCAAATATATGAATCCACATGGTACATCATAATAACTAATTGGAATTTGCAATTCAGTTACCATTCTCTGACAAGAAAACCCATTGTGGCCCTTAGTATGATATTGCATACATAGGCAAATTTGCTTGGGATTTTTCTTTTGTCGGAATAAAAAATGTATCTTAGGCATTGTTACATGCTTTCATATCATATAACTCTGCATTCTGTGGTTAACCTCTTGGTACTGTGCCCCACTGAGGTTCACAGTATCCTCTTTTGCACATAACTTGCACTTGACCTGTCTGACTGCTGGTGATCAGGAATGCCTTGAGATTAATTGTTTCATTGAATTTATAACCTTTCCTTCTACCTGAAAATTGTTGCTGGAGCTGGCAGCTGAAATTGCTTATCTATCTGCTGCAGCAGTAGCAGCAGCATGTTGTTACATAGTGAGTATGAATATGTAACAGTTTTATGTTAACCTTATGGTAGCAGTTCGTAAGAGCTGATTGATTATACCTTTAATTGAACTGCATTTGAAGTTGGAATAACTTTTGAGAGTTAATCACGAGATTTGAAGTTGCTTTCCACGAATGGTATCACCTAACTTGAATAAAATAATATCAGTTTTAGTTGGTTTAGATGGGATATATGCATAAAAATGTTACATGATATTTATTTTAGATTATGGCATTCAGAATCCAAGAGCAGGTTTTTATGAACATTGTAGTAGCACTGGGATAAATTTTTCCAAGTACTTCAGTGTTCTCCTGCTAGAATAATCCCCCCCCCAGTGCCTGATATTTATACATCACTAACATTATGCGGTGTGAGACTTGGTCACAATGTTTAAAGAATATGGACTTTGTTACAGACTTTGAATTCTTTACAAGCGGAGAACATTTTGGTTACCTGAATACAGTGATACCTCGGCTAACGAGTGACCCTGCTAACGAATTTTCCGGCTAACGAAGATTTTTTCGCTGTTTTTCGGACTCGGCTAACAAATATGGATTCTGCTAACGAATGTTTTAGTAGATGCGCACGCTAACATAAAGCAGCAAACATGAACGGTTGGGCCATTCCAGGAGCTTATCTTTTCCGTCTGTATGTGTGTGACAAAGAAATGAGCTGACCACATCACATAGGAGAGACGCACCAACCCGACTGGGTTGTTTACGTTCGAGACAGTGAGAAGTGAGACGCCTGATAACATAAGCTGCTTCGGCTAACGAGTGTGATTCCGGAACGAATTATCTTCGTTAGCCGAGGTGTCACCGTAGTTATTTACAGGTCATGAAAAACATGACCTTGGGTCCACTAGTTTTGTTAAGAAATCAGTGAACCTTGCTGTTTATTCTGTTTCTTGTTTGTGTGACCTCCATAAATTACAATAAAGACTTATTTCAGGGCAGACACATTGTGCAAGGATGTAACAATTGCACTTGTTGGAAAGTATACAAAACTGGAGGATTCATATGCTTCAGTAACCAAAGCTCTTCAGCATGCTGCAGTAGCTGCGGGCTTCAGACTGAAGATTAAGGTACAAAGTCGGGAATTTTATTTATGTTTAAGTAACATGGTTTAATTTTTTGTTTGCATTATTGTATATACTGGTATGCTTCTTCTGCCTTACAAATGTACTCTGCTTATTCATTACAGTATATTGAGGCTGCAGATTTGGAAAATGTGACAAGGAGAGCTCATCCAGTGCAATACCATGAAGCTTGGCAACAGCTGTGCAAAAGCGAGTAAGTTCTGTTATTTAGTAACTACGATCGTGGTCTGAAAAGTTCTCAGCCTAACAATGAAAAAATGAATCTATAAATTCAAAATTATTTTTATTTTTTAACATAATCTCCCTTAAGACTAATACATTTATTCCAGCGATGTTACAGTGCCATTATCCCGTCCCTGTAGTGGTTCTTCGTAAGATCTGCATAATACCCCTCTACAGCTGGAATCACCTCTTGATTCGAAGAAAAACGCTGACCAATGAGGAAGAGTTTGAGTTCTGGGAAGAGACAGAAGTCAGAGGAAGCCAAATCTGGGGAATAGGGTGGATGTTCCAACAATTCATAGTGCAGATTCCTTAATTTTCCCATTGCCAAAACACTTTTGTGGGCAGGTGCATTGTCCTGATGAAAGATGATTTTTTCTTTTGCAAACCAGATCTTTTGTCACGAATTTTTTCATCTAGTCTGGTTAAAAGATTGGAATAATATTCCCTGGTCATTGTTTTACCCTTTTCAAGATAATCAATAAACAAAATGCCTTCAGCATCCTAAAACACTGATGTCGTGACCCTTCCTGCTGATAGAACCGACATTGTCTTCTTTGGCGCTGAACAACCGGCTGCTGTCCACTGTTTTGACTGCTGTTTGGATTCTGGTGTGTAATGGTGAATCCATGTCCCATCCATAGTAATAAATCGACGCACAAAATCAGTTTTATTTTTGTTAAAACACTCCAAGCACTGTTCAGAGATTTTCATGCGAGTGCGTTTTTGATCTGTTGTGAGCAAGCGCAGCACCCATCTTGCGCAAAGCTTTTTCATATCCAATTCTTCATGCAAAATATAACCTACATATTCTTTTGAAATGCCTATAGTCTCAGCAATTTTACGCACTTTCATCCGCCGGTCATCCAATACCATATCATGCACCTGTTCAATGACTTCTGGTGTTGTTGCACTTTTTGGACGTCCTTCACGTGGATCATCTTCAAGGCTGGTACGGCCACATTTAAACTTGGCAGCCCATTTCTTAATTGTTGAAAATAAAGGAGAAGAGTTGCCATAAACTTTTATGAACTTCGAATGCATTTCGTTTGGCATTAAACCTTCTTTTACAAATAATTTTATAACTGCATGATACTCAATTTTATCCATTTTAAGGGATACAGACAACACTCCTGCTTCAGACAGCTGTATAAAACAAACTACTTGATAGAATGACTTGCAGTTTCACATGGATGCTTATGACATGTACCAACTTAGAAAAGAAATCTTGCCGATAGTGTTGCCATCTATGGTCGAGGCCAAGAACATTTTAGACCACCCACGTACAGGTGTGTTTGGTCCATCATTTTCTGTTAAAGCATTTGCAAAAATGAATGTACAACTTCGTGGAAGGTGTTGATTGTATTGTTTTTCTGAAATTTCTGTTGTGTCTTGTAAGTCCCAAGTTCAGTGTCTTTGTGCTCTGTTCTGTCTTTTTTGCTGGACGCATTATGTCTGGTGTTGTGTTGCATTGTATTGTGTGCTGGAGGAATTTCTTACACCAGTTTTGGAAGAAGAGGATCCTTAAGGTATGCTGTTGTGCTGGTACTTTTTTACTTTAAATTTTCCACCGAAGCGGACTGGCAGGGGCAGCCCATTCACTTCATCATCTTGTTCTCCTGACTTTAGTACACCACTTGAAGATTTCTTTTTGTGGGGATATTTAAAGGATGCTGTTTACATTCCCTTATTGCCCACTGTGCCAGAACTGGTTGGGAGTATGTGAACTGCTGCTTAGAAATATGTGGTCTGAACTTGAATGCAGATTTGATATATGCCAGGCCACTCATAGTGCCATCATTGAACATCTTTAAACTGGTAAATGTAGGTCCTCGTCTTCAAGAGTCGATAGGTCCTACAGCAATCTAGGACCTATCAGTCTTTAAACATGAGGACAGTATAGCCTTGAGATGTCAGGATTCAGTTATCCATTGTTGCAGCTTCACCCTATACTGAATATTGAAACAAATATACCTCTTAATGCGGAGAACTTCTGTCTTGATGTGGATTAAACTGGTGCTTAACACAAGGATATCTTTCACTGTAGCAATTAGTCAGCTGTTTAAAGAAGAAGAGAAAGATTAACTTGTAATGTTTGAGTAAATTCTTCTCTAAATTTATCCATTGATAATCTGTGTTCTTTGCTTTTGCTTTGTATGTTTGCATTACAAAGAGCAGTCAGAACTTGACACCTTCATGCTGTTTAGAAACTGGACATATGAAAACTTTGAGGTGTAGTTATTTTTAAATATATTCTCCACCTTTGTTGACAGTCTTTCATGTTTGAACAAGATCATGATTTACTATGCCCAGTGAAAGCTGCTCTCCCTCCTCTCTCCCCTGCACCCTCTGGTGATTGGCATTTGAGTTCCTTGTAATTGGTACAATGTTGTCCTTGCAGACGTCTTTTTTAAAAGGGCCACAGGTGATGAAAATCTCATGGTGTGAAATCAGGAGTGTTGGGTGGATATGGCAACACTGCCCATCCAAAATTTGTGGTGGCCTAGTGTTGCCATGGTGGAGCTACTTTTCAGACATTAGTCTTTTGGGACAAACTCAATGAAGACAAGCATTCAGACACCTTAGTGTTTCAGTTGTCTCCCTAGGAAGAAGTTTGCAAGAATAACACCTTTGTTATAAAAAAAAAACTGCAGCCATGATATTTTCAGCCACATACACCCTGCAGTTCTGACTTTGCACCATTGGCCTTATACCATCAGATTTTCACCTGTTTGGGCCTATGAAAAAAAACAAAAGGAAGCTTGTGAGTACACCATTACACCAGTGATGAGGTATTGCAAAATGGTATGCACTAGTGGCTGTGAAGGATGGAGAGCTGCTCTTGTAGAAATGTGGAAGAAAGCTATTGACAAAGCTGGAGACAGCACTGGAAAATAACACTGTGTTAGAAAAACTGTAGTAAAGTTCTGCAAGATTTTGACATGTCCAAATTGCAGACAGCATGAAATAAAATATGAGGTATTACTTGCTGATTGCTGCTTGTACATAATGCCATTTAACCCCAGCTGCTTATTTTATAATAAACGTTAAATGTACTGATTTGATGATAAAAGACTTGTGTAAGATTTGAATTTTTAATGGTGGTGAATATGAAGTTGTGTTTTTTTGAGTTGTGATGTGTACAATTTATGTCTGTCTGTCTGTCTGTCTGTCTGAAATGTCTCTCCCTATCTAATGCGAATCACATCGCAGAATATTAAAATCTCCAGTAGCACTTATGTTGCAGCATATCAGTGACCATAAATATGAGCCTTTTGGTTAAGATGGTGAATATAAGCAGTTATTTGTGAGTTGCTTTCAGAATAGTTGATTATCAAGCCTGTCACTGTCTCTGCTCTTAGTGGTGTGGTTGTCCCTGGTGGTTTCGGCAAACGTGGCATGGATGGGAAGATGGAAGCTTGTAAATGGTGTAGAGAAACCAAGAAGCCATTTCTGGGCATATGTCTTGGTCTTCAGGCTGCTGTCATAGAGTTTTCAAGGTTTGTATGGTAGATGACACAAGTTTGTGTCTGGTGTGAGCAGTTTTTTTTTTCTAATTTTTTTTTTTAAATTTCCAACACTCTTCCAGTATTTGTCATAAGTTTTAGATCTTGTTCGTCATTGCTCATTTTCTGTTGTTACTTTAAACATATTTGCCTACTTATACACGGTAAGTTGTAAGTGATAAAGATTTACAGTTTGATTGGTATTCACAGTACAAGAAACAGCTGTGAAGTGCCAGGATATGAATGCTGCTTTTAAATTGTTGTGCTTTAGTGATAATGCTATTTACTGAAATATAAAACCATCCAGCATTTGTTGGTGATTGAATGGTTTGATATCTGAAAAGAGGCACTTAACACTGTCTAACTTGTAAGTAGCACAGAACCTCTCGTGTTATACAAGTGAAGATTTTTACATGTGGTGCAGAAGTGTGTGGCTTAGAGGGAGGGTGAAAAGAAATTTACAAAATTTGTGGTAGGTGTTTTAAGAAAGTATTAAGGGTGCTCAGGCATGCAACAAACAAGGCTGCTGAATTGGAATTTGGAAGAGATAGTAGAAGAGAAAATATGTTGTGCAGGATGATGGTGTATGGGTTGGTCTTATTACACATGGTATTCTTATGAATGGTAGGTGGATAATTAAAAGATGGAAAGTTCGGGAAAGAAACCAAAGGAAAGTAAATAAAAAAATGCCATGTTTGGCAGTCTATCAGAGAACAACATACACAAAAACCTCACTAATTTAAAATGCTGAGGAGTAAAAATTGGGCTTTAAATTGTGGTTAAATGTACACTTTACTGTGATGTGGTTGAAGTCTGGATTGTTAGATTGTAAGCTGTGATTCTTTTTAGTGTTTGTCAGCAGTTGGAAGTTCCTGTGTTTATTTTTAAACTCCTACTATGCAGTTTCATTCAGTTGATGTCAGAATGCAAGCTACCAAAAAGACATCTGTCAAACTTTGATCATAGCGTTCTGTAGTAGAATAATGCAGCAACTATTCATGCAGCATGATGTTCAGACCATTGTTGGTGGCCCAACTGGGTTACTCCACTTTACACAACATACGATGCAGAAAAATGATGACTGTTTACTTAGAACATACACTAGTGCCTTTGGGTCACAGAAAGGTAAGAGATTGGGTGTCAGCTATAGTTCACTTCACACAACGGTTTGGTGCCCTTGTGCACCATATGAATGATGCAGAATAATGCCCACTGCATATGTAGTTCATACACTAGATTTTTATATCATGGGAGGGTTGTTTCATGGTTGGGATTGATGGGTGAACATGAGGAACACACTGAAGCTACTAAAACAGTCCATGTGCCTTTCAGTTCCCCCTACTTGTTGCTTGACTGCAGTACATAATGCACACAGTGATTGGTCACTTGTCCTGTGTACAGTCTCTGACTGTAAATAATAGACAGCACACTCCAACATTAACGACTCAGAGATAACCATAATTCAGTCAGGTATACATTCATTGTGCATGCATATACAGCTGAATTTGGTTGCCTCTACAAAGGTCATGCTGGGTCTGAAGAAACCTGGCTGAGCTGCTGACACTTGTCTGATCCTCACTGTCATGTTGTAAGAACACCGACTACACTTTTTCAAGGTTTGTAAGTCCATGCATCATCGTACAATTCAAATAAATCACCAACCAGATGTAACAGTTTTTCAGTTTTATATCCTGACGTTTATTTACAGCTCAACACGTTTCGGGCGTTTTCCCGCCCATCATCAGGAGCTCAGTGACTGCAGTGGCAGCCTCTGGTTTTACCTTTGTATCATGGTGACGGTTGTGCTGTGTTCGTGTTTGGCCCGACCACAAACACAGCACAACTGTCACCATGATACGAAGGTACAACCAGAGGTTGCCACTGCAGTCATTGAGGTCCTGATGATGAGCGGGAAAATGTCCAAAACGTGTTGAGCTGTAAATAAACGTCAGGATAAAAAACTGGAAAATTGTTGCATCTGGTTGGTGATTTATTTGAACTGACTTCACTGTTTTACAGTAGTGTGTGAATTTTTATTTGAAGTGTCTGGAAAATATGTAATATTTTGATACAAAGTCCTATGTTGAAAGCCAGTAATGTCACATGCTGTGAGTTGTGTAATATTTCAAATTAACTGATTTTGAAGTAATGACATTTCTCTCTTTGCTTTATATAAATGACACATTTTTATACACTTTATCACTTGAGCATCTGCCTGAACCGGCTCAGTCACCCTGAAGATGAAGGCAGTATTACTCCAAAACGTCTGGTCAAACAGAGCAATCTGCAAGGTGTAAACACCCAAACTACAACTCTCATTTGGACAACCACCATGAAAACCTGAAAAATTATCCTTTATACAAAAATGAGTTGGGTTTCAGTGGTAGGTGGCTTGGATTTCTTGCAAGAGTGCAGGTTATGTTACCGACTAGTCAGCATGGAAGGCTGTGTCATCAGTGCAGTAATTGGTCATCCTTCTTATGGGAAATTATGTGTAGTGTGTACGTGAGATGGGTGGACCAGGATAGTGTAGTCGGTATAGTGACTTGCTATGGTCCGGGGATTGAATCCTGGTGGGGGTGAGATTTTCTGCACCAACCCTGGGGCCCACCCAGCCTCCTATACAATGGGTAGCGGGTCTTTCCCGGGGGTAAGACAGCCGGGGCATGGCCTTGATTGCTCACCACCATCTAGCATTGAGGTTAAAGAAAGAATTGGGCTATACATCTAATCCCCTTTTGGGCCTTCATGGCCTGTTTTAGGGAGAACTTTACCTGGGATGGAAGTACAGAACAGTTACATATGTTTGACTCTGCAATACATACAAAGAATGTTGCAAGTAAAGAGGCATACCATTAATGCTGACCTGTGTCTGGATGTTAACCCTTTAAATGCTGAGTTAAATCCCATCTGTCATCTGCTGGCATTATTAGGAGCTCACCATATTCTCCACGTTAGCAGGTTAACCCTTTAAACCCCAAATTAAATCCCATCTGCTATTTGCTGGCATTATTAGGAGCTCACCATTTTCTCCACGTTAGCAGGATAAGGGTTAAATCATTAACCTTTAGGCGACTAATGTCATATATATATATATATGGAGCACCCATTCTTGATGTTTCTAGATCACACACA
>Ga0268261_10000650_pt1 | contig 22357 bp, 15 predicted proteins | sample TergutNc150P1_FD_190353 | JGI IMG/M metagenome (GOLD analysis project Ga0268261, IMG submission 190353) | Nasutitermes corniger P1 segment gut microbial community from laboratory colony in Florida, USA - Nc150 P1 (SPAdes) (version 2) | ecosystem: Host-associated > Arthropoda: Insects >...
TGGGTGCTCCATATATATATGACATTAGTCGCCTAAGGGTTAAAGACCTCCACAGCGCGACATATATATATGTCGTTCGGCGCCTAAGGGTTAAGGGTAGCGGCCTAGCAGTTTATGTACGGCTTCGTAACCGTGACAGCTGTCACAGCTGTGGGTTACATGCTTTCAGTTATTGCTAGCGACAGCGGTGTGTTGTTTTCTGTATATACGTATTTATTTTGAAGGAATTCCTTCTGACTTTGCTTGTGTGCGGCGGCTTTGGTCTTTTGAGACGAAAATAGGGAAGTCACAATATAAGAATACAAAATATATCAGTTTAATTACAGACGTCATGACAATACAATTGTATTGTACTGTATTGTAACAGCGGGGTTTCAGTGCGTGTACATGTCTGAAGGAATTCCGTATCATACTCTTCCTGCGCGCCGGCTTCGCTCATTTCGAGACGGACGTTGGTTAGTACCGTCGGGTTAGTGCTAATGTCAGCGGGATGTTGTGTCGGTGCTTGTGTGCGCTCCTGTGCTGAAGGAATTCATACCTACACGCAATTCCATGGATCTTGACTTCAATTAGGCTTTGCGGGTCCCGCAGGGACGCCTAGGGCACGTGGCATGCGTCGTCGCCCGTGACGACCTACCCCGCAAACTATTTATCCCTGCCGCTGGGAACGCCATACTGTACTACTTTTCGATGGAGTTGCTTTGTAATTCATTAATCTGTGTTCGTGAGGCTGTCATTGATTACCGAAACAAATAGGAAAGTGAAAGTTTATTTGTGATTTTTAATTCTGTTAACGTGCATGTGTTGGTGTCTATGAATGTGCACAAACACACTGCAAAGGTGAATAATGTCAGATTTTACAAACTGATTTTCCGGTTACATGTAAAAGTACGAACAACAAAAGGAATGGTGGTGTAGTGTCAAGCTAGACTCACTCTTTTTCGACTAAATGATTTACTGCTAATAAGTTGGCCTTAATTATAGATAAATGCAATACAATTTACAATGAATAGTTTACCGCCGGACATTCAGTATTGGATATAAAAGGAAGTATGTAGAAGAAACTGCAAAGACAAAATTTCTTGGTTTGCAAATTGTTAACCAAGAAAAATGGAAGAATAATATCAATAAAATGATTCCGAAGTGTAGCAGGTTATGCATTTAGGTCAATGTGCCACATTAGCAATATTGACACTCTCAAATCAATTTATTTTGAATATTTTCACTCTATAATTATAATAACTGTATATATTTTTGGAATCACTGCAGAATTGGTACTCCAATCTTTCTCTCACCGACACGAGTGTCGCTGCAGTCCTTGCTTCAGGTTTTCCGCATTCCGTTCACCCATGTCTCCGCGTGTTACATGAAACACCCACAATGCAAGTAGCAGCACCCACAATGCAACATACATCCTGTTTCCGTTAGAACAGTTACAGCTTGAGCGGGAAAGTAGTAGCGTGGTAGCGTTCGTCCTCTTCTTAAATTGTGGTATTACAATGGTGGCGCATATTTTGGAAGTTGTTACGCAGGACGAAGAACGCATGCGGAGAATGCAGAACGTGCCGAGGTTTTCATACGGACGTCGGATGGTGAGGGCGGATGGTGGTCCGAACAGGTTGTTTTTCTTTAACCTATTCAGTGACCATGCTATGGCCATTGAGTTTTTAAAGGAAATCGGCTTGCTTCGGAGAACGATGAAGTGTGACTCCTGTAGTCGAGATATGACGTGGTCCGAACGTCCCAAACTTCATGACGGATTTATTTGGTGATGTCAAAGGAGGGTTGCTGGGGCCAGCTGCAGTCGTTCTGCGTCCATCAGGCACGGGTCATGGTTCCAGCAAAGTAATCTCACTCTCCAGGAAATTTTATTGCTTACCTACGACATCGTATTCCGCGAACAAGCCTACTAAATCCAAAACGAATATTGCTTCGGTGATCATACAGTCGCAGACTGGGGCATGTTCTGCAGGGAAACCATGCTGGTGTTTTTGGAGGGTAGCTCTGTTAAGATTGGTGGTCCTAACAAGACCGTCGAAATTGACGAGAGCAAGTTCGGTCGGCGAAAGTATCTTAGGGGACACCCTTTTAAGGGTCTGTGGGTGTTTGGCGGTGTCGAACGAGAGTCTGGGGAAACATTTCTTGTTCCCGTAAAGGACAGAACCGTCGACACACTAATGGCCGTCATACGTGACTGGATTGAACCCGGCACTACGGTCATAAGTGATTGCTGGGGTGCATATCGCGATCTTGATTCTCAGAGTTACACGCCTCACACTGTCAACCACAGCATCCATTTTGTTGATCCTCACACTGGGGCCCACACCAATACCATCGTGAGCAAGTGGCGTCACGTCAAGGTTTTCCTCGGGCAGTACAACCGTGGGGATGACTATGAATTTCATCTTGCACACTACATGTTCGCGGCGAGGTGCAAGGCACAAGGCGTACCACCTTTCCTACAATTCCTGCATCTCGTCGCCAACACTGATTGGTCTCTGTGCCATTTTCCTCGCTGAACTGCCCGCGCCATGTGATGCTGCTCCTGTGGTCCCCAACATACCTCTGCATCTCCGCAGTCAGGTATGGACCCCTTGTATTATGATCATCTTTAGGTTATTGTTTGGTGCTAGTTTTTTTTATTGCCACATACTACTGATCACCGGTTCTTCTATGATCATCTTTAGGTTAGAGTTTGGACCTAGTTTTTTTTATTGCCACATTGCACTAATCATGTACTTCTCACAATTCCCTGCATCACAGTTACGCCCTTCACTCCTGCCTCGTGACAGTCCTCTCCATCCGCTTCATTTCTGTTATGTCATACCACCTCCCTTTCACGTCACAGAAATATTCCTGTCTTGGATGGCTGTTGTGCTGGCTCCCATCTTGGAGTACCAATTCTGCAGTCGCTCCCGATTTTTTTTTGGAGGTATTATATTCAAAAGTGAAAAGATGTTTATAACTGAGAGTTGTCAAAAGTATGGTTCGTGAAACAACCATGACCCTTTTGTAGAAGCTTATTTAAAAAGATTGAGAGATATTACCTGCTCCATGCCAATATATGTTTTCATTAATGAACTTCCCTGTATATAATTTTAAAAGAAATTCATCCATATACATTGGAAAAAAAAAACAATCATCACAGATCAAATGCCAACCTTTCATGTTTTCAGAGAAGTATGTTTCGTACTGGCATCAGAATTTGTAACAGTTTACCACTTAGTCTCACAGAATGAAAAGGCACTTTTAAAGTACCATTAAGAAGGTATTTAAATCCTTTTACTCTGTACATGAATTTTTTGTGTGTAAAGATGATGTATAACACTATACATAAATTGTTAGTAATGTTTTGCGCTGTAATGATTCTGTATACATTGCATAGTTCGTATGATCTTGACTTATTACATATCCTACTGTCATTTTGACAAATGTGTGGATCCATGCAATATATGTTTGTATTTTCTGTGCTGGAGAAAAATGCTCGTTGGTGCTGTAAGAAACTGAAAGTTTTAAATTAGTAACTGCAGATGCAGTTTATATCCTAATGTCCCATTATCTCATAGAAATAAAACATATTTTGCTATAAAATATCACCTCTCATAATCATGTTTTATTTTCAGGATCTGGGGATATATTAGAACTTAGATACTGCCAATTGAACTCCTAAAATTGTATCACTAGTATTTTTGTAAGCCAGTTTCCCAACGAACCTACCAACCATTAAGTGTGACAAGCAGTTATTAAGTGTCCAAAAGACCGTGCTGTCTGTCGCCAGAAGGGATACAGAAATTACACTGCAGAGAATTGAAGAAGTACTTATTGCTTTTAAAGACAGTGTGGTAAGTGTCTGGTTTTCATGTGCACAGAAAAGAATTGTGTCATCTTGCTCACTTAAGGTATCAGAAGACGGTCTTAGCTCCTTAAGGACTCTTCTCTGTGGAGTCAGTTGATAGTCATAATTTTGATATCTATATGTGATAGAATTTACAACACAGGTATAGTGGTACCAGTTTTGATAGAAGTGTACCCAGTTTACTGTCTATGATGACTGAAAACACTTGACTGTGATTTTACAGAACTGCATGAATATACAAAGAGTTGTAGCAGGTTTTAGTAGTCAGACGTGCCCACTGACTTCTGATGATGAAAATGAATTTGTCAAAATAAGAGTTGAGGAGAACGTGTATATAAAAGAAGAGGATGAACCAGTATTGGTTCCTGCCGTAAAGATTGAATATGAGGTAAGCTGTGAGTCTGTAAGCCCACTGTTAGACACATTTCATTCTAATCCATTATTGCGTACTGTTTGTATCATGCTCATATGTAGACATCAAATAACTCCACAGATGAATAGAAATTAGGTCTCTGGAAAACTTTGATAAGCAGGGTTCATCTGGAAGTTAATGCAGAGAAGACCAAGTATGTGTGCATGTTAAGTCAACAAAATGTATAGTAAAGTCACATAAGAATCTGGGGGGCAGATCCAAAAATTGGGGCAAATTGTCATATTATCCTTGTATATTGTGATGTGACGGGCAGATCTGAATTGTTTGATGGGGACCATCATAATTGGTATTTATCACTAAATATCATTTGAAGTTTAAACCAAGGAAGATGAGATTGTTCGTCATTTACTGTGTGCACATTTTTGGTCACATAGTTGGCATGTTGGGTGAGAAACCTCGTACAAAATTTTAGTCAGAAAATGTGACACAGAAGAGAGCATTTGGAAAAGATAAAGCACAATTAGGTGAATAACAGTAAAAATGGATTTTCAATAAATTATGTGGAAGAGTGCATCTCAGCTGGATGTGTTTCTCAGATAGCAGTGACAGTATGTGGTGAACACAGAAACATATATAGGTTCTATAAGAGGCACAGAATTTCTTGACTAGCTGAGCAACTGTAGGACTCAGCTTCAAGGAGTTGTATATTACTGTTTGTTATTGTTTTACTGGTAGGTAGTAAATGATTTTTATAGTTTTAAAAAAGTTATGGTCTACAAAACATTTATCAGTTTGCAGTGCAACTGAGTTATACTAAAAATGTACTTTCTTTGCTTTGAGGTTTTCACAGTGTTGTTTCTGCAGATTCAGATGTTCTTGTATGTGACACTGTATTGTTGGGTGAGTGGGTCTTGTCATTTCAACAGCACTGCATACCTTCAAAACATTGGGACACACCAAACAAAAAACCATCACATCCCAGAAGACGTGAATCATCAGTTTCAGTGCAAATTAGTTGTAACCAAAAGTATCCTCCCATTTCTTGTACTTACTTACTTACTTACTCCATGGAGCAGAGTCCTTCTTGAGAAGCTAACCAGTAAACTTTGCAGCTAGTCAAGAAATTCCCCGCATTTATGGAACCCGAAAGTCCCTCACCGTACCCACAAGTGCCCGCCACCTGTCTTTCTTGTAGTTACAGAGCAGACAATTGACTGTTAATTGTACTGTGATTTTGCAGAGCTGCGCAGATTTACTGAGAGTTGTACCAAGTGCATGTTGTGAGACATGTCTGCCATCTTCTGACGATGGAAGTGAAGTCTTCAACATGAAATTTGAGGATGTAGGTGTAAAAGAGGAGGATGTGCCATTACCATCCGTTGCAATAAGGGCAGAACAGGAGGTGAGTGTCTTGTTTGTGTGCTGCTTGCTGTTGGACACATTTCACATATGTCTGTAATTGCCTGTTGTCATCCTCAATTCTCTCTGTATTCTTGCCAGATGAAGCTGTTTGATGACTAATGTGAACATATTTTTAAGTGTTATTTGTGGAATGAGTTGCCTTGACAAGCTGTAGTGTCTGTTCACAATCTAAGAGTAGTGCACAATGAGTTTATTTCAGCACTCTATGTGGGCTTTTTCACAGGCAGTAGTATAGGGCCATCAGTTTAGTTGGATAGAAGTGGTTAGAGAGGACATGTCATTCTGTGTTGCCCCCCAGTAACTGAATGTTAACACTATTCCTGATAGAATACTCACAGTATACTATGGTGCTGTCTGAGACAGGAAACCCTAGAGTTGTGCATAGTGAAGGGTGTGAAGTGTACAGTGTGCATTGTGCAGTGTACAGTGTGCATTGTGCAGTGTACAGTGTGCATTGTGCAGTGTACAGTGTGCAGTGTATGGAAGTGCATGTCAGAAAACCATTAAATGGAATAAAAATGATGTGCTGAGATAAGAATGAAATGCCATGTTTTTATAAAGAGAGATGACACTGCTGCCAACATATTTGCTCCCCCTGTCTGCTTGTGCCATTACTGTTCCTCCACACTCATACTGAGGCTGTAAGGAAGGTGTCTGAACACACAGCTGTGCTAACACTGAACTGTTTAAGTTTCATTATACATTCTGTTAATCCATACAAGGTCAATGAACCTATAGGATGTATAATTTGTCTTTATAATACAACATTGAATAACGTGTAATAATTACAGAATATATGCATTCTATAAAGAATAGAGTTATTCAACACAGGAGACATACTTGTATACTTTAAAATGCTTCCATTAATTAAAAAAAAAAGCTTATTAGAAGGTAGTGTTTTCACTAAGTCTATATACTTAACTAGCATACAGGTCCATAAATTGTTGCTGCTATTAAAGTATTCCTCTAAAGTATAAAATGAATGAAAGTGAAGAAAATCCCTTAAGGCCAATCTAAATTGATTAACATTATGGGATAAATTTTTTATATGAGTGGGGAGATAGTTGAAAACTTTGATACCAGTACAATAGGTTTCATTTTTGTATACTGTCACATTGACGAGTGGTCGATGGAAATCAGAATTATACCTAGTATTAATACTGTGTATTTCAGAATTCATCTGAAATAAAGCTTTATTATTTACAATAAATAATGAAAGGGGAAAAAATGTATTGCGACATTAACAGCAAAATCCGTTTAACTGTTTACAAGAGTCTGTAGGTTTGGAATTGGTAATACTTCTGATTACTCTTTTCTGTAGTCGAAAGACATGCATGCTTTGTGTAGAGTTGCCCCAGAAGATTATTCTATAGGTCATCAAGGAATGAAAATAGGAGTAATATATTGACTTTAGATTTTCTTGACACATGAAAGGTTTAATTGTCCTAACACTGTAACATGCCATACATGGCTTAGGTAAGAGATGGTCAATATGAACCTTCCAAGATAATGTGTTTTCAATAATTACTCCAAGGAACTTAGTACTAGTAGAATTTGACATGAAATTGTTATTATAGCCAATAGTTGCTACATGAAGAACAGTACCTTTGAGAGTAAGATGGACATATTGCATTTTTTCATAATTTAAAAGTAATAAATTATCATCAAACCATTTTTTTAATTGAGAAAACACATTATTTATAGTGGTTTTAAAGTCTGAGTAATTGGGATTAGAGAAAATCAAACTTGTATCATCTGCAAAAAGAGTTGGCTTAGAGTTGTATTGAACAATTTTTGGTAAATCATTTATGTAAAACGGGAAGAGCAAAGGACTCAATGTGGATCCTGGGGGTACACCATTATTAATTTTGCCCCATTCCGAATAAGTACTATGACAAGAAGACTTGCCTCCTATTAGAACTCTCTGATATCTGTTTGTAAGATAGGATTTTATTAACTTATGAAAAGGACCTCTTATTCCATAAAAGTTAAGTTTACATATTAATATATCATAATTGACACTATTAAAAGCTTTTTCCAGGTCCAGGTGAGTGTTTTCTTTCTGCATTTTGGAGTCCTACATACTTTTTGTCCAAGGTCAGTTTTGATATCAAGGAAATTAGATACTCTGAAAAGTGTTTCAGACAAATAGTCCTATATAGTAACATGAACATGTCATAATGTATTTGTCCTTGTTTTGTTTTTGTGATATATCCGTCCGTCCACTGAATCCTTCATACAGTTTTCAGGATCTGTAACTACTAGCTCTACAATCTATATCTGTACAAGTGTCATTACTGCTGTTACGGGTCTCTAATGTGAGGGGTGCACAGTAGCTGCTGACTACTTACACATATATTTTGAACATTGTCTGTGCATGTAATAAAATTGTTGTGATGCCTTGTAAAATTATGGTAATAGCACATGCTGTGGTTGCAGGTAGTATCTAATTCTGCTTTTAGGTGGATCTGCACACAGTAGTGTCACTGTCAACGTTTCTGTGAAGAATGCTTAGTTAGAAGGGCTTAGATCTTTTCTTTGCATTCTCTCAGTAGTGGATTTTGTGGTAAATCAAACTTGAATGGAATGTACATGGAGCAGAGCCTTGAATAAAGCAAAGTTGTCTGTATGCACAGCATACAGACTTGTAGAGTGGAAGTATAGCTGTACTTGTCTCCATTTATGGCATTAGATGGAAATAAGTTGTCAGGGTCACACCTCACCCACTTCACCGGCGAGGAGAAATTTACTGGCACTCACTGAATGGCACACTGGGTGGGCCCAGAGCTGGTCCGGACATGTCAGGGAAGAGAAACGATTTCTTGTCCCTGCTGGTAACAGGACATTGATTTCTCACTTTTCCAGTGTGTGGTGTAGTCACTTCTACTGTAGTGCAAAGGAAAGCTGCATATTATACTGCACATAATACAGTGAACTGTATTGTGATTTTTGCAGCACTTACAGCACATGGTGCAGTCAGTTTGTACTGTGTGGTAAAGAACACATTTCTTTTGGAATAGTTTGTAATTATCTGATGTATACTTATATCAGTTTTTAATCCTTTTCTTTCTTGTTTTTTAAACAGAATACTCTCAGTGAACATCAGTTAATACATAGCAAGGATTGTCCATATCACTGTGATATGTGTAATAAAGCGTTCAGTCACCAACATGATGTGAAGTCACATCAGCACACACATAGTGGAGAGCCTCCATATGTCTGCGGTGTGTGTAATAAAGCATTCATTTACAAGCGTAATATGAAGGCGCATCAACGCTCTCATAATGGCGAGTATCCATATACCTGTGATGTTTGTGGCAGAGCATTCAGTATCAAGCGTGACATGATGGCACATGAACGCACACATAGTGAGGAGTGTCCTTATACTTGTAATGTATGTAATAAGGCATTTCGTTACAAGCGTAATATGAAGGCACATCAACGTACACATACCGGAGAGTATCTGTATACCTGTAATGTGTGTAATAAAACATTCAGGAACAAACGTGATATGGAGGCACATCAACGCGTACATAGTGGAGAGCGTCCATATACTTGTGTTGAGTGTAATAAAACATTTGACGATAAGTGTAATATGAAGGCGCATCAGCACACACATAATGGAGATAATCCATATACGTGCAATGTGTGTAACAAAGCATTCCGTTATTTGCGTAATATGAAGGCGCATCAGCGCGCACATAATGGAGATCATCCATATACGTGTGATGTGTGTAACAAAGCATTCAGTTATTTGCGTAATATGAAGGCGCATCAGCGCACACATAATGGAGATCGTCCATATACCTGTGATGTGTGTAACAAAGCATTCAGTTATTTGCGTAATATGAAGGCGCATCAGCGCACACATAATGGAGATCATCCATATACCTGTGATGTGTGTAACAAAGCATTCAGTTATTTGCGTAATATGAAGGTACATCAACGCACACATAGGGGGCAACGTCCATACACATGTAATGTTTGTACTGAATCGTTCAGTTGGAGGAATGTTCTCAGAGCACATAAATGTATATGTAGAGAGCCAAGCATTCAGTCGCAAGCGTAAAATGAAAGTACATCAGTGCATACATAGTGGAGCATGTTCATTTGCCTGTGATGCACATAGTAAATAATTCGGTCTGTAGATTCAGCTGAAGAGATGTCACCACATAATGAGTAGCGTCCATAGCACATGTGTGTGTTATAAATTATTGAGTACTTAGGGTACTTAAACAAGTTACATATTCGTAAACGGTGTGGGGTCTACATAATCCTAGCGTATGTTTTTGAGTGTTTGCTTGCAATGTTGACAGGTAAGTAATTACAGTAGTATTCCTTTAATTAGGCACATGATAATGTGGCACTGCTGAGAGTCCCATAAGTGCAAGAGTCAAAGGCAATAGGTCATTAGTTAAGCAGCATTATTGGCTACAGCAAGGTACCTGATGCAAACATTTCATGGAGTTGCTTAGCGTGGTGACCTCAGTAACATGGCTTATTTGTATGTAATAGAAGGAAGAGGTTGTGTGTGTGTGCGTGCGTGCGTGTGTGTGTGTGTGTGTGTGTTACATGTATAATACAAGTGTTGCCAGAATACCCTTATTGTTGCAGGGTCTTGTATATTTAGTACTAAGGTAAATAGCTGAACAAAATTGAAGTCTAAGATGATGACATTGTGCTTAGAATTTGTGTTCACCATTTCACACATGCCACTAATAATGAGGCAGATATCAAAACATTTTATCTCTGCCAAGACACAAGCTGTTGTTGGATTACATTCTTGTATTATATTAAATGTGGTGAACAGCACTCCCTGTAATGTTTGTTTTCTTGGTGTGTTAAGGATCAACTGCATCTTCAGCCTTGACACTGACACATGCGTACCTTGGTTGCCATGGCAATTGTGTGTTCTGTGTGAGGTCTTCAGACTTCATGTAAGTCCCCATTTTGTCACCAGAAAAGTCACCTCCCTCCTCATTTTTGCGTAATGGAACTTGTCTAATTTCTGCTAATGCTGTGTCCAGTAAACAGTGTCAGTGTTCAGATATTGTTGTTTTATCTTGGGGTTGGGGTGTGTCTGACATGCTTGGTGCTGTCACCATGACTGTGTGAGTTGTGCCAGTCCCAGATGATGGATAAGTAAAGAGCACTGGTGTAATGATTTCAGTGTTCACAGAAGAACATGTTTCATTGCTATTCCACCAATTATACATTCCATGTGTACTTTTCTGGGGTCAAGTCCATGTCTCCACATGACATTCCAGTAACTAACTGCTGAACCTGTTGTCTGGTCATAACATTAAAATAGGCCAGCTAATGATGATAAAATCATGTTTCATGCTGAGGGAGTGCAGGTATAGACATGCAGTAGCTGAGAGCCAAGTTGGCCTTTTTGGTGCTAGAAGTTGTGAAGAAAATTTAACTGCAGTGAGTGAACAGGGAAATGTGTAGCGTGAGATACGTTCTGTGGGACTTAACCTCGGACATAATTTTGATGATTGACAGAATGGAGAGATAAATAAGAGTTTAATTCAGAAGTCTGCACATGGATTTGAGCAGATAACACAAGGAATGAACATGCAAGAAGAACAGACATAGGTGAGGGAACTGGTGGAAGGGCATCAGGTGAACAGGAATGTGGTGATGGGACTAATGGACCGAGTGATGTGATAGCATTGTTTTGCTGGGTAGAGGTGGGCCTAACTTCTGAAGGTATGTGAGGATGTAGTAACTGTATGAACCAACAGCAGAACAAGGGGGTGCATTGTTATGTTGCATTGTGCAAACATCAGTGGACAAGGCATCTGTTGGCTTTAAAACAAAGAGAGGTATAGGACCATGCACAGCTGAGCAAGTTACGTCATGTTATGTTATGTTAGGGGATTGTTCAGTAGCTGAGAGCAGCATACTAGTTTTGAATTTGTTGCAGCTATGAGGAAGGAGATGTTCGTAACAACTGCATGTAATTTTATGATATGGCATCTCCCTCTTGTTGCCACCATTGTTTATTTATCTATTCGAAATACATTCTATAGATCCTAATCGGACAAGACCTTAGGATATAGACTCTGTCAACAGATCATGAGAGTAAATGGATTACGTAACACGTCATTTTAAAATATTATAAAATACATAATACGAGGGTGTATCAAAATGTTTCGAGACTAGTTCCATAGACCACCAAGCGATGGCAGTACGTGAATGATTGCGCTGTGCTTGGGTTCAGGGAACATCACCACTCAGCATGCCGAGTGGCGTCGCTGTGTGAACATTGGGAGTTGCACAACACGAGTGTTTGTCACCATGTGTGTCTTCACATTTGCGATTTCAGCATGGACGTGAAACTGGAGCAGAGAGCAAACATCAAATTCTGCGTGAAACTTGGCAAATCTGGAGCGGAGACTTTTGAAATGATACGACGTGTGTATAGAAACAAGGCCATGAGTTGTGCGAGGTGTTTTGAGTGGCACGCACGCTTCAAGAGGCAGAACATCACTTGAAGATGACGAGAGGTGAGGGCGACCTTCCACAAGCTCAACACCTAAAAATGTGGAAACAATTCGGCGGCTTGTGCATGAGGATCGTTGGAGAACCATTAAGGACATTGCTACAATCGTTAATGTGTCATACGGAACAGTGCAGACAATTATCATGTGTGATTTGAACATGCACCGCATTGCTGCAAAGTTCGTACCCAGGCTTCTGACCCCCGAACAGAAAGAGCACTGTGTTGCAATTTGTCAAGAGCTTTGTCAGCGTGCCGTGGATGACCCATCCTTCATGTCGAGGGTCATCATGGGGACGAGAGTTGGGTCTATGGGCATGATCCCGAGACTAAACAACAGTCTTCGCAATGGAAGAGACCAGGATCCCCAAGACCAAAGAAGGTGAGGCAGAGCCGCAGCCCGACCAAGGGCATGCTCATCGTGTTTTTCGACATTTGAGGGATTGTGCATCATGAATTTGTACCCGAAGGCCAGACTGTGAATGCCAAATTCTACTGCAGTGTTCTTCGCCATCTGAAGGAGGACATTCGGCAAAAACGATCTGAACTATGATGCGCGGGCAATTGGCTGCTCCATGATTACAATGCACCCTCTGACCGAGCTCTTGTAACGCGTGAGTTTCTCGCCTACAAAGGCATTATCACACTTCCGCATCCGCCTTATTCACCACATTTGGCCTCTTGCGACTTCTTCCTCTTCCCGAAGATGAAGCTGCAGCTAATTGGTCGCTGCTTTGACAGAGTGGAGGAGATCCAGCGGGAATCACGGAATGTTCTTAGTATGCTTCGAGAACAGTACTTCCAGCACGCGTGCCAGCAGTGGCAATGGAGCTGGGATCGATGTGTCGCTGCACAAGGGGACTATTTTGAAGGGGATGCTGCCCAAACTTAAATCAAGTAAATACATTCTAGTCTATAGGTCCAGTCTCGGAACTTTGTGATACACCCTTTTATTAGTAAATAAGGTCATAAGTACTGTCATAATAAGACCGGTGATAATTGTCAAAATATGGAATGTAAATGTATACACACACACACACACACACACACACATGTATGTGTCAGTCTGATTAAGTGTAAAATATGCATAATATTATCATAAAATTTATACAATATACATTTGTTAATTGTGTGTGTGTGTGCGTGCGTGCGTGTGTGTGTGTGTGTGTTTTTTTTTTTTTTTTTTTAATCACTTTGCAGTGACACTTCCAATACATACCCAGATCACTCCTTAAATTCCTGAAAAGATCCTGCTAGAAGAAACTTTTTAAAGTCCAATTTATTTTTGTTTGTATCATGAGATAATTGCTTAATGTTCAGTGGTAAATTATTGAACATTTTAATTCTGCAGTAATATACTGCTTTTTGTCCTTTTGTTGGATGATGTAAGTCAAAGCCTGGTCTAGAATTAATACTATGTATTGCAGAAGTCAATTTGAAAGCATCTGCATTCTTAACTACAAATTTTGATAATGAAAATATGTATTGGGAGTAGAGTGGAAGCATGCTTAACATTTTAAACAGTGAATGGCAAGAGTCTCTTTACTCGTCATTCGTAATAATTCTTATTATTCGTTTTTGTATCTTAAAAATATAGTTGCTATAGGGCAGATTGCTCCATAAAATTATTCCATTTGACATGGTGGAGTGCCCATAAGAAAAAGAAATTGTTCTTAAACTTTTTTGAGATATTATTGAATTAAGGGATCTGATAGTATAACCCACAGAGCTTAACTGAGAGGCTAGTTGTTCAATTTGTTTCTTCCATGATAGGGTGTTGTCTATGGTTAATCCAAGATGGTTTATGTTATAAATATTATTAATTTGAATTTATTCAAATTTTATGTTTACATCAATTTTTGTATTTGATTTTACTGTGAAGTGTACATAATTAGTCTTAAGATTTAATGATAATGAATAGATTGTAAACCATAAGTTTATTTTATCAGGTGTCATAAATTCTGTGGCATAATCAATGGAATCAGAGTTAGAAAATCAGTGGAATCAGAGTGATTCTGGTGTGCAGAACAGGTGACTGCTGTCAGCTGTAAATTTGTTTCCTGTAAACACAACTTTTATACATCCTGCAAGTGATGGTCTAGTTACTGATGCCCCTCATCCATTAATTTTATTGTTGAATCTACAGTAGCATGAGAATTCTTAGTTCGGTTTTGATGTGTGACTGGTTTTATGTTTGCAATTTGCCATCAAGGAGTGGGCATCATAAATTTCTGATGTTTTTGACATTAACCTGGCACAACAGAATTGGTATTGTCAGTAGAATGTCACGCATTGAAATCGATAAGAGATAAAAAGGATATCAGTCTAGCTTTTCCACAGTAACAAAATACACATAGAATGCATTGGACAGTTACAATAAGACTGAGTCTATTTTTGTAAAGTGTAGTTCCTGATCTTGTAAAGGAAGGATCCATTCTCTGGCTGGGAAGTCACTGCTTGAGGATGTACTGCATATGCTTTAATAAGATTTGTTTGTGTTCTGTGTAGTTATATTTTCTTTTACAGAGCCAGGATGATGTAGTTAGCAGAGCAGGCCTCTTTAACATTTTATATGGTGCAGGAAAATTTGGCAAAACTTGGCCTGCATGTTGGCACCTTGGAATTGAATGCACAGAATGAAGAATGAATAATCATTCACGTCTTTATATGTAGAATTTTACCGGTGTATTTTTATATACATTATTGGCAATTATGATACAGGAATAGAGAAAATGTGTCAAACATATGCAATTCATAAGTAGGCTAGGATGCCACTATTTTTAGAACACTTTTACACAATGCATTAGTAATGTAACAAATGTGTAGTGTATATGTTTCATAATTGCTTAAGCGTTGTGCCGTGGCTTTGCGAAGGAAAGGGCTAAAAGACGTTGACCCATTCCAAATCTCTGCATGTAACACATATTGCCGGTAATGGGTGAGAGAAGGGTTGTATGAAGCTACAAGCTATATGGGGCCCACCCAGCCTCCAGTTCTTCAATGGATAACGGGGTGTAGAGGTGCCGCGACGCGAGTCTGAGCCCCCGCCCTTCCATCCAGTACCGAGGTTAGGAATGCGTAGAGCTGTACCGCCACGCTTGCCGTATGCCTACAATGATTATGGTTCTCACGGTAACCCCTTTCCTCGGACCCTACAAGTACGTAAAGTGGCGTGTTTCTCCTTGGTTGTGGTGTGACGTAATCGGTGACGGAGTGATAAGGGACATTCAAGTGCAGTTCGCAATTTGTTCGTAATGCGAGTTGCGTGATGCATAATTAAGGCTATAAGCATTAATAGTTATATTTGGGGCATGCAGTTGCGGATGTACAGATTCGTATCTCCTTTAGAATCTGCGCCACCCAGATGCACGAGCTGAGGAGTACCTGCAACCAGTCATACAAACTTTACGATTCTCGCCCCGTACACGCGCTACAGTCGTACATGAATTACCGGGGGGGGGCCTTGACTTTTAAATCCTTCGACTAAACAAAGGATGGAGAAAAATTGGGAAGACACCAGCGCCACAGACAGCAGCGAAAACCGAGGGTGTCCCTTATGATAAAGTAGATCTAGATCAAGCCTCGTGCCAATCGTCCGCCAATATTGGCATCCTTGGTATGACGTCATGGTATGGTGGTAGTGGCGTTTGTGTAGGTGGTGAAATGGTTGGATAATCGTATTGCACTCGTTAATGACGTGTGGAGGTATTATTACGTTGCACAGCACATCGTAGTTATTTAATCTGTCAGTAAATAGCAATGCAGTGGAAATTAGTATTTGTATATATAGGCTACCCGTTATGGGTCAGTCGTAAATTATTAGGGGGCTTCTTGGTAAGGTTGTGATCGAAATTGTGGCAGTTTTAAACGTTCGATCTGAAACGTAGTGTTACCATGAAGGTTATATAAGAGAAATGGAAAACGTAATAATTTATTGAATGATTATTGGCTTAAGGTATGCAGGGGTTGGTAAACAAGGTTTCTAAAAGGCGGTGTAATAGTTTTCGGTAACATGGCACCCCCAGAGTTGTCGATAGCAGTTTCGGGCTGTTTGTGAACATGCCGTATGATAGTAGGCAGTTGCATGTAGCAGGTGGAATTGCGAGGGGTGCGAAGAGTTTTCTTCGACTGGTTTTGAAAACTCGGCACAAACCGCATTAATTGGCGGGAAAACCCAGCATGGAGGTTAGGTTTACAATCGAAGCCAATAGCTGTGTTTCGTTGCAAATATATCTCTGACATTTTTAGAACGTGCTCGTGATTCCTTGAAAGAAATGTGTGCGCGGCAATGAGGAAGTCTATCCAAGTAGAGTGAAAATATAAGTCCAATCACCCCTCTTTCCGTACATGGGAAACTGAGTAGGTATCCTCTTCGAACTTTTTGTCAATGAAGGAAACCGGAAGGACCAAGTTTGTTGTTATTATGTTTGTTGAGTTGAGCTGTGAATTGAATTGAAATGAATTTTTAATGCATTCTGTGAATCTAAAACAGTATAATACCCTGTATATAGAACAAGTCAGGAAAATGTTACATACAACAGTAGCTGGTACAATACAGCTGATTAACACATTGAGGACGGGGACATTTAAATTGTTTAAATGCACGTTCCCGGGGTTTAAACAATATAAATCCACTTTTATACTGTGTTTCTTTAAAAATTTATAACAAATTCGCTAACTATTTTTGTGAACTGAAATTTTCAGGAAATACTCGCCAAAGACCCTAGTAGTGCTTGAGGGTGTGATACTTCTGGAAACATTCCCCCTTGTGGAGTGGCACTAATCAGAACTTGCAGATGTACCAAGTTTCACAAACATGGCACCTCCTAGCAGGATATTTTCTTTTACCCCGTTCACTTTCAACAGTTTTCTCTAGCACATGTTTCCGCATATCACCCGAAAGTCTCCCAGGGGGGTCCTCATGAGGCACACGAGGGGTTTGTGTTGATGTTCCTCGGCGTGCTGCGTCTGTGTCTGTATCTGAGTCTGTCTCCACCTTATCTGTAGCCCAGTCTTTTGCCACTTGTAGCAGAAATTCTTTGTATCTCATTTTTGATGTAGGGTTTAGTTTTTGATAGATTCGAAAAGAATTGAAAAGTGCACAATTTATAAGCCAAAATGCAACTTTCTTTGGCCACTTCACTGTTTTTCTCAAGAGAGAATAATAAGACAAGTACTGATCTGCCCTTTCAACACCCTTCATGAACATACGTATTATACTGAAAAATACAAATAGGTTTTTTCTTTACTTCTTCATTTCTCTGTGGAACATCAACCATTGTTGAATCGTGCATTGTTTAAATCATGTTGACAACACGAGTATCCCTCCAGGATTGAAGAAGAATTTCACCCTTTCTCCTGAATGTGGTTTCACCACGTTTCAGAGACTGTGATTCGTTTTTCATTTCTGGAGGAAGACCTCTGTTCACTCTGATTGTTCCACATACTTTAACTTGTCTTGAAAGGAGAGTTTCAGCAGTTGTCGCATGATTGTAATAGTTGTCTTGGTAGACATGGTAATTTTGATGAAGATAAGGTTCCAAAAGTGTGAAAATAGTTTCCTGTAATTTTTTTCCTTCACCAGCATAAATTTCTAAATTCAAGATATAGCCTGAGGTGCTTTCAGTGACCATACAAATAAGTAATCCACACTTTATAAGTTTCCCTGGGTTATATGTTCGTATACAAAGCCTACCCCTCCAAGGAATCATTGCTTCATCTAAGGAAAGTTGTTGATTTGGCTTATGAATAGTCTGAAATCTTTCAAGGAAAAAATCCAATAAGGGTTGAATTTTGAAAAGCTTGTTAGTTGATTCTTGCAGAAGTTCATTGTTATTGAAATGTAAACATCACCAAATTTGTTCAAATCTATTACGGCTCATAAGTTTCCTGAAAACAGGAGTATCTAAATGTGGATCCGTAGACCAATAATCCTTTAGTTTATCTTTCCTGACATGCCCCATTAGAATAATTATTAAAAAAAAAATTCATTTCTGCTACAGTGACATTTGACCATTTCAACCCCTTAGAACAAGTAACATATTTTTCCTGATTTTGTAAGTAATATAGATTCGTTTCTTCACACAACATATCAAAGAATGTGTCTCCAAGAAAGAGTCCTGTTACTTGTGATACTTTCGCCGGGTCAGGGAATTTGTTTCACCCTTGGGTTTCCGGTAAATGACCCTAAATTTGGTGTTTTATCTGTTTTTACCCATGTGGAAACCGCTGAATCTAGTGTTTCATCGTCGTCACCTTCGTTTGCACTTTGTTCACTGTCACTGTAACTTGGTAAAGGATGCACAATTTTGTTTTGCCTGTTTCCAATAATAGAAGAGTCACTGTCATTTTCACTGTCACTGTCAGCGTTGTCAGGAACATCAGATAATGTGTCCGCCAACAATTCCGCTGAAATTTCATCTTCTGTAAGATATTTTTCCTCATAAGAACTACCTCTTTCCGTCATGGGTGTAAAGTGGTTGAAGTCTGAACGCTGACTAAATGCAGAGCGGAGCAACAGAGGAAAATAAAGAGCTGTTTGTTATCTATATTTATCACAGATTATTAATTCAGAGTGAGGTAACGTTTCTATAAACATCCGTCATCAGGACCATTCAGAGACAGGCTCCATGTATTGCGTAATTGTTATGTGCGTGGAAACGAAGCGCATGTTAAAAACGCAGATTTGCGTCACCCGTCTTGCACCATTGTAATGTATAGACGCAAATCTGCGTCACCCGTCCTCAATGTGTTAAGGATAGTTTGTCATTGTCTATTTACATAACGCGGCTTCAGTGGTCTAGAGGTAGCATGCTGGCCTTTGGTACCCAAGTTCGCTGGTTCAAACCCGGCCGAAGCCGTCAGATTTTTAAGGGTGAAAAAATCCTCAGCACGCCTTCCTTCGGAGGGGAAGTAAAGCCGTCTGTCTCATGTCACAGATTTGCGGCATGTAAAAGATCCCTAGAATTATGTGGAAGTCGGATTCTAGGCCAAAATTTGTCGGAACATTTCTCGCCCACGAAGAGTTCCACCTTTCGCTACTAGAGGTCTCTCGCGTCGTTAGACATGAAGGCACCTAGCGGAGAAGGTGGGAACGTCTAAAGGCGGGGGAAAGCAATGGCAACCTACCCCTAAGAACTAGCCCAGGATGCAGGGTGCCAGAGCCATACCGGTCGCCTGACTGGGCTCTGGTTCCTGCTAAACCGGCCTAAGGGCTGAAAACTAATGAATGAATGAATTTACATTACATTATTCTTCTACAGAGTAGAAAGAGTCGATGGGAGTTGGTTAAATACTTAAGCCCTTTGAATAGACTCCTTTTTGATGCAGTGATAAATTTGCTGAAGGTTGGTGAAAGTTACATTTCTGTCTAGTATTTATGTGATGGACATGAAAATTCAATTAGCATTTATTGTTTTTGTTGTTTATCACAAATAAGAGAAGTGTCAGTATATTTTGTGACCAAGTGTAATGTTTAGTTTCTGAAATAAATCTCTACACGAGTCTGTACTTCTTCATCCTGTAATAATTCTAATTACATTCTTTTGTATTTTAAAAATTCAGTGAAACAAATGCCCAAGTTTTCCACAAGAATGATTGAACTCCATCCTCAGTGGGGTACAACCGTTTCTAATTTTATTAATGTAGCTTTCTGTGCCTGTAAAATGAAGACCAAAAACTAAAATGGTAACTTTGCATTGTATCATTGATTTTTCTGTGACAGCATTCTATTGGTAGCCCTGAAGTGTGATGACATGAAGTTGCGTGGAGTGTTGAATACAGCAAGGAACATATATTTTACCTTCTTGACCATTTTCATTGTGAATACTGGCTAAACACATGAGATGTAGATGATATTCTCTTCTTCTTTAGGTGCTACAACTTCAATCTTTGAACGTTTTGGCCTTCTCAACATATAATTTCCACTTATTGTGATCCTGGATGTAGCTAGTCCAATTCTTTATTTTCAGTTTCTTCATGTCATTTCTAATGTCGTCTTCCCATCTGTTCTTTGGTCTCCCTAATGATCGTGTTAGCATCGGTTTCCACTTATATACCTTTTCACCATTCTCTCTTCTGGCATTCAATGTAAATGGCCAAACCAGCTTAATCTTTGTGCTTTTATGTAATTTATTATATTCTTATGTCTTATTAATTCATCTAGTTCATTGTTTGTTTTGATTCACCATATACCATCTCTTTCTTTTGTAGGACCAAAAATCCTTCTGAACACTTTCCTTTCAAATACCATTAACTTTTTTTTTTATAGTTTCTTTGATAACCCATGCTTCACAAGCATATGTTACTATTGGTCTTATGATACTCCAGTATAGTTTCAATTTTGATTTCTTGGAGACCAGTCTACTTTTGAAGAAACATTGGTTAGCATAATATGCTTTATTTCCAAGTGTTATTCTATATTGGAACTCTTCTTCTATTGAGTTACCACTATTCACAGTTGAACCCAGATATTTGTAGGACTGAACTTGGTCTAGGTACATCGAGTCAATTTGTAATTCTTCTTAAATATTTTGTTTTCTGACCCTTTACAATCAACCCATATTGTGCCAATATTTCTTTTAGTTTCTGAAATGTGTCTAATAGGGACTGTTTAGTTCTTGTTGTTAGCAGGATATCATCATCTTATGCAGTGCATTGTTTCAGACATGTGGTAATATTTCCCCTTATTTCCATCTGTTTTAGTATTGTATCAATAATTAAGCTAAACAAGGTTGCTGATAAGGGATCTCCTTGTTTGAATCCACATTTTACTATAAATTCTTCTGTAAGATTTCTCTTTACCTTAACTCTTGCCCTTATGTGTATTAAGGTTAAAGCTACTAACCTAATTAATTTATCTGGGACCTCAAATTTCATTACACATTCTATTAGTTTATTCCTGTAAACGGAGTCAGAAGCATGTGTGTAATCCACAAATATATAATACAAATCAATATTATGCTTATGGCTTTTCTCAAAAATCTGTCTTACAATAAAAATATTGTCTGTAGTGGATCTATTTGGACAAAACCCCATTTTATTATCTTCCAGTTTATTCTCCATATTTTCCATTAATCTCTTATTCAGTAAAATGGCAAATATTTCATATGCTGTATTTAATAATGTAATTGGTCTTTAGTTGTTACAGTTTAGTCTGTCATCTTTCTTATAAACTGGACAGATGATTCCTTCATTCCATTGTTGCGGTACTTGCTCATTATTCCATATCATTAAGATTAATCTGTATAATTTTCGTTTTAATGTTCTACCTCGATGCTTAAGCAATTCTGGAGGTGTATTATCAGAACCAGCTGCCTTGTTCAGTTTCAAATTATTGATTATAAAGCGTATTGCATTATATGATGGTAGTGGAATTTGTGGTTGATTATTTGTGCGTTCTCTTTTAATAGTTTGTATATCTGTACTTTCTGATATATGAAGAATCTTACAAAAATAGTCTTTCCATCTTTCTAGGATTAAATCTGGTTGGGATAAAATATTATCTTTAGCATCTTTACATATTATAGGAAGTGTTACTTGTTGTTTATAGTTTCGTATTCCTTCAAAGAATTTTTTAGTTTCATTTCTTCTGTGGTTTTCTTCTCTTTGGGTTATTTTATTGTTAGGCCATTTTTTCTTCCTTTGTATGCAGATTTTATGTGCTTGTTTTCTTCTGTCAATGTATGTCTTCCAACTTGTTCTTGCCTTCAATTGTAGCCATTTTTTCCTTGCTTCGTTGTTTTCATGAATAATTTTCTTCCATTCTTCATCCCACCATTCATTCCTGGGGGGTTTACTTGGTACTTGTATTACATTTGTTGCTGCATCAACTATTACTGTTTTTATCTGTTCCCATTCATCATTTATTTCTTGTTTAGGTTTTAAGTTTATCAACTTATTATGTAGCAATGATCTATATTCTTTAAATGTTGATGGGTTTTGTAAGTTTATTTTGTTCCATTTGAATACTGGTTTCAGTTTTTTCCTTATATATTACACTTAGTTTTTTTTTTTTTAATTACTGCTTTGACTAAGAATTGCAACATTACAACTAAAGCAGCATTGAAGTTTGGAAGTGAAGCCTGGGTACTGAAGAAAAGAGAGGAACAACGTTTAGAAGCAGCACAGATGAAATTTTTAAGACACCTTCTTGGAATAACAAAACTAGATAAAGAAAAAAAAACCAATGTATTAGGGA